>JAEEGL014824983.1_pt1 | contig 13093 bp, 14 predicted proteins | sample 9134231 | NCBI WGS metagenome assembly JAEEGL01 (sample SAMN16246548, study PRJNA631951) | gut metagenome | biome: gut microbiome; feature: rumen; material: fiber-attached | host: Bos | place: Iran: Karaj | collected 2018-10 | reverse complement strand
CAATTTCCGCAGTCGCGCCGTTGGCGGGCCGTCGCGTAAGCAGGCCCGGGAACGGCAATTGCGGCAAGGTGGAGGTGCCCCGAAGGGGCGGGGGGATACGGACCGCGGAGATCATCGTTTTTTATATCCCCCAGTCACGGCGCTTGCGTGAGACGCGCCGCGACAGCCCCCTTTAGGCAAGGGGGCCGTTCTCTCCCCCGTCGTTGCCGCACCGATAACGCCGGTCTTTTTTCGCCAATGGCAAAAAAACACGCGGGAGCGTCATCCGGACGTTCCCGCGTGTTCGATTCAGCCGCGCACCTCGATGATGCTCAATTGGGAGGCATCAAAATCCGTCTCCTTGCAGATCACCTCCGTGATCCGGGCAACTGCGTCCTCGCTCAGCCCCTCCTCCGGGGCAGGCACGGCCACCGTGACGCTGTTGTTGCCGATGTACACCACGCAGTCCGTAAAATCCTTGGCCAGCAGCAGGTTCTCGATCTGCGTCTCCCGCAGGGAACAGGCCGCCATGCTGCTGATGGCGTTCATTGCGCTGTCGATGGACTCCTGGCTCGCCGCCTCCGTGGAGGCCGCGGTCTGCAGCAGCTCCAGCGCTTCGTCCCGGGACATCTGCCTGGTCAGCCGCGCCTCGGCAAAATAGGCGGACGCTCCCGTGGCCACCTTTTCGGCGTACTGGGCCTCCGCGCTGCTGCGCGCCTCGTCCATGGCCTGCACCATCTCCGCGTCCGGCTTGCCCCAGCGCTGGTTGTACGACCAGTTCAAGGTGACCGCCGCGCACACGAACAGCAGCACCGCGATCATAGTGATATTTCGTTTCCGGTTTTTCATGGTCCCAACTCCTCCCTAAGTTTGATCCGACATTTTCAGCACCGTGATCTTATCCGATCCGAAGCCAGTATATGAGCCGACGGCGCGAAGTATATCCAAACAGACCTGGGGATTTTCCGCCCCCTCGCACACGACGACTACCCCGTGCTCCGAGATCAGCACCCGGACCTGCCCCACGCCGCGGGTGTTTTCCAGCAGGATCTGCAGCCGCTCGTCCGGCTCCTGTACCCCGTCCGCCTCCTTCCTGGATCCCGGGATCAACAGCAGTACGATCCCGATGGCCAGCACGATCAGCGGCGCTTTGAATTTTGCCAGCTTTTTGACCAGGTTTTTCCACTCAAGCATCCTTGATCCACTCCTGTCTGCTCTCCGGGATCCCCAGCTCCGTCTCCAGGATCCGGGAGAGCCGATACGCCTCGGGCGTGTCGCCGGGGCCCCGGAGCTTTACGGCGTGGGGCAGCCAGACGCCCTCCATGCTCCACTCCAGGGTCACGGCGCAGTCCGTCAGGGGCAGCCCCAGAAGCCGCGCCTGCTCCATCACATAGTCTCTGCATTCTCCCTCGATCACTCGCCTGTCCAGCTCGTCCCGGGCCTCGTCGAAGGCCTCCAGAAAAGAGCGCTCCCGTTCCCGCAGGAGGGTCGTCTCCAAGGCGTAGGCGTCCCAGTCCAATCGGTCCACCCCTCCCAGGACAAAGCTCAGCAGGACCACCGAGCACACGAAGGACATGGCCCGCCGCGCGCTGCCCTCCGGCGCCAGGCTCAGCGCCGCGCCGCAAAAGATCGAAAGGGCGCACAGCTGACGAATGAAAGTCTCCATCACGCGCCTCCCATCCGGATCCCCGACATGATGGAGAGAAACAGCATCACGCCGTAGCTCCCCACCAGTCCCAACAGCATGGCGAACACGCCGCCCACCCCGGACAGCAGACGGGCGTAGCGCCCGCCGCAGGCCATTTCCGCAAGCGCGGAGCAGGCCTTGTATACCAGGACCTTTACACCCAGGACCGCAAAGGGTCCCGCGCAGACGGCGCACACGACGATCAGGCAGAACACGCCCGACGAGTTTTTGATCACCGAGGCCGCGGCCAGGATGCTGGACGCGGAGTCCGACAGGATCCGTCCCACCACGGGCAGGCCCGCCGCCAGGATCGTCCTCGTGGTCTTGATCGCAGCGGCGTCCGTGCTGCCGGAGATCAGGCCGGAGAGGGTGATGTAAAGGCAGAAGGCCGATGCGCCGGCGGTCATCGCCGTCACGGCGCACCATTTGGTGAGCCTGGAGGCGGCGGACAGGATCGGGTTGTCGAAAAGGCAGCCGCTGACCGTGACGGCGAGGTAGGCGCAGATCAGCGGCAGGATCAATCGCTGGGAGAGGGACATGAACAGATCCATGGCAAAACAGGAAGACGCGTACTTTACCGAGGCGGACACCGCGGCCCCGCTGGCCGCAACGCTTGAAAAAAAGGCCGGCAGCGCCGCCTTGGCGTAGTCGGAAAGCCGCTGCAGCGTATCCGTCGCCCGACCGATCTCGCTGTCCAGTCCCCCGGCCAGCAGCACCGTCGCCGCGCAGCAGGCGGCGAGCTCCACGTATTGCGGGATCTTCTTTCCCGGGCACAGGCTCACGGCCAGACTGCACAGCAGCGCGATGGAAACGAGCACCGCGCCGAAGCGGATCTCGCTGTGCAGCTGCTCCCGCACGCTGCCGATGAGCCTGTCCCACAGCCGGGAAAGCGCCCCCTGGGTGTCGTAGGTCCCGTCTACCGCCAGCTCACCGCTGACGCTCCTCTCGTCCTCCTCCAGGGAGTCCTCCACGCGCCGGATCTCCGTGATCTCGGCCGTATCCGCTCCGGGGTCTTCCGCATAACAGCGCAGGCAGAAAAAGGGTAGGAGCAGAAGGATCAGAAGGAGCTTTTTCATACCAGGCCTCCGATGATCTTCAGCACGCTCATCAGCAGCGGCAGGACCGTGCTCACGGCGCACACGGTCCCCGCAAATTCCATGGCGGAGGCCGCGGCGTTCTGCGCCGAGTCCCGGCACAGATCCGCGGAGAACCGCGTCACCACGGCGATGGCCAGGCATTTCATCACAGGCGTGATCAGCGTCTCCCCTTTGCCCAGGATCCTTCCGACCTGGTCCCGGACGTCCCCCAGTCCGTCGAGCACGCCCACCCCGGCGATCAGGATCCACAGCGCAGTCGCGGCGCCCAAAAGAAGGGAGGCTTCCGGGTTTTGTTTTTTCAGCAGCAGACTCATGACCGCGGAGATCAGCGACAGCGCCGCAGCCTTGTACACCAGCTCCATCTCTACAGGTGAAACAGGGTCTTGATCATGGTAAACAGCTCACTGATCTTCTGCACCACGATCATCAGCACCACGACCAGCGCCGTGATGGTCGTCATCAGCGCCTGTTCGTCTCTCCCCGAGCGCTGCAGCAGGATATTCAGTACCGCAACCAAGATCCCCACCGCGGCGATCTTGAAGATCAGGTCAACGTCCATCGGTTCTCCTTCGTTTTCAGATCAGCACGAGAGCAAGCAGCGCGCCCGCCGCCGCGCTGAGGCCGAGCCAGAGCTTCCTTTCGCCGGAAAAAGCCCGTTCCTGTTCCTCTCTGCGGCGGGAAAGCGCAGCTTCGCAGCTGCGGATCGCTCTCAGCTGGGTCCCTGTGTCATAGCGGCCGAGGGACGCGCCCATGCGCCGTAGCTCTGCGCGCACGGCCGGCTCCTGTTCCCCGCAGCAGTTTTCCACGCAGGCGTTCCAAAGGGAGGAGAAGGACGCTTCCCCGATCATGGACATGCTGGCCTCGACCCGGGAAAACAAACGGCTGCCGAGGCCCGTTCCCCGCTCCTTCAGTTCGCGGCAGAGCTCCGGAAGAGAGGCCTCCCGAAGCTCCAGCTCTCCCTGCAGCAGCTCCAAAGCTCCGCAGAGCTCCCCCAGGCCGCGCAATCTGCGGCGTTTTTCTCCTACCGCGCAGATGCCGGCGATGAGAAAAGCCGCCGCCAGACAGAATAGCCCCGCCGCCCTCAAGCTTCGATCCTCTCCAGTGTATAATGACGCTCTTCGCCGGTCTTTCCGACCGTCAGAAGCCAGGAAAACACGCCCTCCCTCAGAAGCCGGCGATAGCCTTCGCGCCTGCGCAGCTCCGAAAGGCATGAGCCGTGGGCGCTTGCCAGCAGTCCCACGCCGCAGCCGAAGATCTGCCGCATGGCCTCCAGATCCCGCTGGCGGCTGATCTCGTCCATGGCGATGATCTGCGGGTTCATCCCCCGCAGCAGCATCATGGCCCCCTCCGCCTTGGGCAGTCCGGTCATAACGTCGCTTCGGCTCCCCAGATCGAACTGGGCCCTGGCGCCGTCGCAGGCCGCCAGCTCGTTGCGCTCATCCGAAACGCCGATCCGGTAACCCATTTCAGACATCGCCCGGATCAGTTCCCGAAGAACGGTGGTCTTGCCGTCGCCGGGGCGGCCGATGATCAAGGTATTTTGAAAGCCCTCTCTCGTGAGCACGTCCAGTTCCCTCCTGCAGAGCCCTCTGCATTCCCTGGGGATGCGAAGCGCAAGAGAGGAGACGCAGCGGTAGCCTTCAAAGCGATGCTCGCGGATGATCGCCGTCCCGCAGACGCCGACCCGGACCCCGCGATACGAAATATACCCCTCGGAGAGCGCGGGCGCAGCCGTATGTACAGAGGCGCTCGTCGCCTTCTCCAACACACGCCGGAGCGTCTCTTCCGTTACGGTCTCCTGGAGGAAGGTGCGCTCCCCATCCGCAAAGAGGATCGTCGGCGTCCTGCCCACACGAAGACGGATCTCCTCCGGTTTTCCGGAGGAGAAACGATCCAAAGCCTGTCCCCACGCGTTGGGCAGCAGCTCCACAGCGCGATCCCATCCGTTCAAGCCATCACTCCCAAGGCCAATCTATGCCTTCCCGCCCGAATTATTCTTGAAACTTCCCGCAGGATGTGCTATGCTTGCAAAAGAAATAAAAAAACTGGAGGTACTCCCATGGGGATCGAAATAAAAATCATGCTCAGCGGCGCGCTGGTACTGGGCGGTTTTCTGTGGACATATTTGTTTCTGCGTCAGTTTCTGTTCAACACCATCATCGCATTGCCCCTGATCCGGAAGATGAACAAGCTGCAGCCTGATATGATCGCCATCGGCGCAAAGCGCTATACGATCATTTCCTATATTATCGTCACGCTCATCGGCGGCGCCATCCTCTTCCTGGTGATCCGGTTCTGCCCGGTGTATATGATCGTTGCCTTCGGCGTTGGCGCGCTGGCAGCGCTGCTGTTCATCCTGCCGAATATGAAACCGGAAAACAAATCCATGTTCGACGCCTTCAGCGCCGCCTATTATCGCTTTATCCCGGACGATGAGCTGCGGACCCTGATGTATAACAAGGATTATCAAAAGATCCGCTCCCGTCTGCGGATCATGGGCGTTCAGGATACTTTTGTTCCCGATTTCAAACGAAAAGCCTGATCGAGCGTAAAAGACCCGGTCGGTCTTCCGTGTTGGAAGACCGACCGGGTCTTTTATTTTTTCAAGCGCTGAGATCACTCAGTTCTCCGGCCAGGGTCCGCACTTTCCGTCCTTGACCAGAAAAGCGTGCTCCGCGAGGGCCGCCAAAGGGGCGTCCGCCATGGAGTCGGAATAGAAGTTTTCGATCGTCCCTTCGGGGTACTCAAGACGGAAGCGGCGTACCTTCTCCTCATCCCGGCAGTTGAGGCCGTGGATGCGGCCCGTATAGGGATCCATCCGCGTGCAGATGAGCCGCACGCCCAGCTCGTCGCAGATCGGGCCAAGCAGGAACTCCGGAGAAGCGGAAATGACCAGGTCGTCCGGCCGCTTCTGCTCCAGATACCAACGGGACAGATTTTTCCGATGTTCCCGCCAGAACTCCTCAACGATCCTCTCCACGTCATCCAGCCAGGGCAGGAAGGAAAAGATCTTCTCCTTCAATTCCTTCGTATCCGCTTTTTGCAGCAGCTTCTCCGCTCCGACAACGGCGGCAGCGGGAAGCGCCTGCAGGACTGCGCGGGGATAGTGACGCAGGCAGAACTTCACGAAGCAGAAGGAGCTGTCCGGGTAAAAGATCGTCTTGTCGAAATCATAGACATTCATGGAAAGCTCCACCCCTTTTATTTCAGACCGAAAGCTCGCAGACTATTGATCAGCGCAAACACTGAAGAAGCCGTCAGCAGCACGCCGGCAAGTCCGATGGAGACGGCGCCGCAGAGGGCCAGCACGATCACCAGCGCCTTCATGCCAAGCAGCGCGCCGAAGTTTTCCCACTGGATCCGGCGGAGATTGCGCGCGATGCGCATAGCGGTTGGGAGCGCCTCGATATGCTCGTCCAGAAGCAGGATATCCGCTGCGTCCGCATCGCTCCAGGCCTGCAGCGCATCGATGGCGATGCCCACGTCAGCCGCCTCCAGCATAGGCGCGTCGTGATTCCCGTCTCCCACGTAGCCGACGCTTGCGCCGTTTCCCTTTCCGGAGATCAGATACTGGATCGCGGAGACCTTTTCTTTGGAAGAGAGCTCCGTTCTCAGCAGGTCAAAGCCCAGGGACGAGGCCAGAGGCCGGGAAGAGGACAATACGTCGCCCGTCAGCATCACCAGCTGATCGACCCCCTGACTGCGAAGCGCTTCCAGCGCGTCAAAGGAGCCGTCCCGGGTCTTGTCACTGATAAGGATATGACCCCAGTACCGGTTTTCTACCGCCACGTGGATCGCGGCGCCGGAGCGACTCGGCACGTCGAAGGGGATGTCGTGGTCCTGCATGAGAGAGGCGTTGCCCACATAGATGTGTCTGCCTTCGATAAAGGCGCTCACGCCGCGTCCCGGGATCTCCTGGACCTCCATGACGCTGCGTGCGTTCTCAGGCGTCCAGCCCGCCGTACGCTTGAGCAGCATGGCGATGGGATGATGGGAATAGCTCTCCGCCGCAGCCGCGACGGCCACGAGATCTTCGTTCTTCACGCCCCTCGTGGAGACTCCCGTGATCTCAAACTTCCCCTCGGTGATCGTTCCCGTCTTGCCGAAGACCATGGTCTTGACCTGGGCCAGCACCTCAAGGCAGTCGTGCCCCTTGCTGAGGATCCCCCGCTGGAACGCGCTCATCTCCGCGCCGAAGCCGGAAAGAGGGACCGAGATGACGAGGGCGCTGGGAGACGCGGTCAGCAGGAAGATGACGGCGCACTTGATCCAGCGCAGCCATTCTCCGGTGACGAGGGCGGGGATCACGGCGATCAGCAGCGCGACGACGCCCACCGCGGCTCCCCACCAGGAGGAGTTCTTCGCCGTCAGTCCCTCGACCCTGGTCTCATATTTTTCGGAAGCCTCCACGTCGTGCAGGAGGCTCGCCGCAGCAGATTCCCCGAAACGGCGCGTCACCTTCACGCGGATGGGACCGCCGCAGTTGACGCAGCCGGAAAAGACCTCTTCCCCGACGCCGCAGGTGACGGTAGATTTGCTGGCGGTCAGTGCGGAGCGATCCAGCTCCGCAACGCCGGAGAGGATCACGCCGTCCAGGGGAACCACTTCCCCCGTGTCGACCCGGATCACCTGACCCGGATCCACAGTCTCGGGCATAACGGTCTGCACGTCCTCGCCAAGCTCCAGCTTTGCGCTCTCGGGAAGCTTGTCCCGCAGCTGGTCCAGTCCGGCCTCGCCCCGTTCCACCGCATAGCCCTCCAGGATCTGAGCAAGGCGGTAAACGATGGCGCCGACGGCCCCTCCGACGGGTTCGCCGATGCAGAAGGCGGCGATCACGCCGGCGGTGACCAGCAGATCCTCGTCCGGGAATTTTCGGTCAAAAATCTTCAGTATATTCTGAAACACCGGAGAAATGAGCGCAAGACCGGCGGAAACAGCCAGAAAGATCAGGTTCAGCGTCGGTGACAGATGCAGCAGAACGCTCAGGATAATGAGCAGCGCTGCTCCCAACAGCAAAAGCATCTCCGGAACCGAAAACACCCGCTGGTACTTCCTGCGGGGCAGCGTGCGTTTTTTCCAGGAGATCAGCTTCGGCAGAGAGGAAACGCGAAAAGACGGCAGCTCGATCTTCTGGAGGGCGGACTTGATATCGATTTTTTTCTCTTTCTTTTTATCGGAAGGCGCGTAGTGCCTGGCCATATCCTTCACTCCCGTGCAGTATCAATTCATATCTAATTTTATATTGTACCTTTTTTTCTTGCGCAGGTAAAGACAAAAATTGCATATTTTCTCTGAATATCCATCCGGCATCGGCAAAAGATAATCACGGGGCAAGACCCAAATCCACCAAAAGGAGATGTCAACATGTCTACCAATTCCAGCAATCATCTTGTGAATCCTGCTGCCCGCGAGGCCATGGACAAGTTCAAGATGGAAGCCGCTTCCGAAGTCGGCGTCAACCTGAAGAACGGTTACAACGGCGAGCTGACCAGCCGCCAGGCCGGTTCCGTCGGCGGCCAGATGGTCAAAAAGATGATCGAGGCCTACGAGAACGGCATGAAGTAAGCTCACATTTTTGTGAACGGAATTGCAGGAAAGCATCTGCTCTCCTGCAATTTTTTACATATCCGCATCCTTCGGATCAGACGACGGAGTCCCGTCCTGCTTCTGCCGATCCAGATAACGGTCCCGCAGGAAGCCCGCAAAGCCCTTCTGTGTGATCTCATCGTAGTATTCCCCAAGGATCGCACGTCTGGGCAGATCGCCGATGGTTTTCTTGGTCACGTCGCTGGAAGCAAGCAGCTTCAGCAGGATGGCCTCAAAGCCGTCCACGCCCTTGGCTTCGATATCCTCCAGCGTCTGCGCGCCGTCCGCGGACAGCGCAAGAAACAGCTCATCCACGAAAACGACCCGATCCTCCTGGCTGATCCCGCCGATCCATGCGGCAAGCAGGGCGTTGATCCAGCGGGCGCGGGGATTCTCCTCGGGAGCAAGAAACAGCCTGCCATGGTCGATCCCCCAGGTGTCCAGGCTGTGCTGCATGAGGGCGGAGCCTGAGGACCGGACGATGCGGGTATCGCTGATCTCCGGAGCGAAGAGCTCCCCGATCACGGAAAACGCGGGCAGGATCCGTGTCGTCCTGGCGTCGATCCGCCGGATGATCTCGGTATCCATCACCTCGCCGCACAGGCCAGGTCCGTCCAGAAGGAATACGCGGCGGACGTTCGACCAGTCCCCTTCCGACAGCCAGCAGGCGGCGTACAGCGCCAGGTTCCCACCCTTGGAGTGACCGCCGATATACCAGGTCCGCTCGACGTCGATCACATGCTCGGCGTACTGCCTCGCCAGCTCCTGGGCCTCGGTCACGGTAAAGCTGATCATAAAATCTTCTTTCCAGCCCGCAAGGGAGTTGTCCGTCCCTCGATAGGCCAGGAAAGAGAAATCCTCTCCGTGAAAACAGACGGCGGAAAACTGCAGCGGTGGGTCCTGACGGAACTCATCGCAGTAATCGCTCAGACGCAGCTCGCCGTAGCGCCGCGAGTCGACTGCTGCCTGCAGAAGCTGGGTAAAGCCCCTGTCCTTTCCAACCAGGTGGACCTTAACGAGATCCTCCCGGATGAGACGCCCGCAGTCCCGCAGGGTGATCTCCTCCGCTTCATCCTCCCGGAACATCGGCGCGAAGTCGTAATAGGAGAGCATACAGAGCACCAGTGCGTCCGCCTCACAAAGAGGATATGCAGAGAAGGGTACGTCGCGCATCCAAAGCACATGATCGTACAGCGTATCCATGAAGCTCTTCTCCTCTCCTTCAGGTCAAGCCGCACAGTGCACGCAGCCTTACACGCAGCGCGCAGTAGCGCTTGCTGGGACGGTAATTGTCCACCATGCGGTGGGCAACTTCCTCGTCCCCCACCAGGATCAGCAGCTCCTTTGCCCTGGTGACCGCCGTATACAGCACGTCCCGGGTCATGAGCATGGGGGCGCTGTTTCCCAGAGACAGGATCACCGCCCTGTATTCGCTGCCCTGGGCCTTATGTACGGTCAGGGCCCAGGCATGCTCCAGCTCCAGCAGGGAGTCGAAGCCGTACTGGGCAAAGCGTCCGTCGAAATCCACGGTGACGGTCTCCAGGTCCGTGTCGATCCTGGTGATGACGCCCGCGTCCCCGTTGAAGATCCCCAAGCCGGCGGAGCCTTTGTCCTCACTCTGCCAGAGAATGTCGTAATTGTTCCGGATCTGCATGACCCGGTCCCCTTCCCGAAAGACCGCATCCCCGAAGAGTTTCTCTTTCTTCCCCTCGGCGGGCGGGTTGAGCGCCGCCTGCAGACGCTTGTTCAGATTCACCGTTCCCAGCTCCCCCTTACGCGTAGGCGAGAGGACCTGGATCTCGGAGACGGGGATCTGCATTTTCTGAGGCAGACGCGAGGCGCACAGCTCCACGATGGTGTCCACCGTGCTCGCGGCCTGCAGTCGCTTGAGCCGGAAGAAGTCTCCGGCATTCTCGGAAAAGTCGGGATGCTCCCCTCTGTTGATGAGGTGGGCGTTGCGCACGATCCGGCTCCCATCGTTCTGACGGAAGATCTCCGTCAGGCGGACCGTTGGGACCACGCCGCTGCGGATCACGGCGGAAAAGACGTTCCCGGGTCCCACGGAGGGCAGCTGGTCCGCGTCTCCCACCAGGATGAGCCGCGCGTCCGGCGGCAGCGCTTTGAGCAGCGCGTCCATCAGCAGGATATCCACCATGGAGCACTCGTCCAGGATCACCGCATCGCAGTCCAGCGGCTCGTCCTCCTTTTTCGAGAACACCACGTGCTCGCCGTCGTCGTCGAATTTCGCGCCAAGGAGACGGTGGACCGTGGACGCCTCGCGGCCGGTGAGCTCCGTCATGCGCTTGGCGGCGCGCCCCGTGGGAGCGGTGAGGAGCGTACGCAGTCCCAGTTCGTCGTACAAAGCCAGGATCGCGCGGATAGAGGTGGTCTTGCCCGTTCCGGGACCGCCTGTGATCACCAGGAGCTGATGCTCCAGCGCAAGCCCCAGCGTCTCTCTCTGCTTTTGAGCGTAGCGGATACCCAGGCTGTTCTCCAGGCCGGAGATCAGAGACGCCAGATCTGCGTTCTGCCGATATCTCCGGGAGCACATCCTCGCAAACCGCGCGGCGGTGTCCGCCTCCGCTTCATATACCTCGGGGAGATAGCACGCGCTGCAGCCGGCGATCTGCTCCAGAACGAGCTGACGAGATCCGATCAGCTCCTCGATGCAGCTGTCCACCAGCTCCGGCTCCACCCGGATCAGTTCCGCAGTCACCGCCGTCAGCTTTTCCCGGGGAATGAAACAGTGACCGTTGCCCAGATTATGCCGCAGTTCAAAGAGGATGGCCGCCTTGACGCGGCTGTCGTTCTGCTCGTCGAAGCCCAGATCCAGCGCGAGCCGGTCCGCCTCATAAAAGCTGCCGCCGATATGGGTCGCCGCGAGGAGGTAAGGATTCTCCCGCAGAAGCTCCAGCGCACGGTCGCCATAATACTTATACATCCGCATGGCCAGCACCGGACGCAGTTCGAAAGAACACACGAACTCCATCAACCGGCGCACGCCCACCTGCTGCCGAAAGCTTTTGGATATCTGCGCGGCCCGCTGGGTGCTGATCCCCTTGATCAGCGCCAGCTGTTCCGGTTCGCTCTCCAGAACGTCCAGGCTCTTTTTACCGAATTTCCGGACAATGAGGGCGGCGGTGGCCGGTCCCACGCCCTTCACGGTCCCGGACGCAAGATACTGATAAATGGCTGTCTCGTCCGAGGGAAGGACCCGCTGGGCGAATTCCGCCTTGAACTGGGTCCCGTGGACGCTGTGCGTGCTCCAGGAGCCGCTTGCGAACATGGTCTCGCCGGGGGACGCAAAAGGGATACAGCCCACCACGGTCACGACCTCGTCGTTTTCATTGCGGAGACGAAGGACCGTGTATCCGTTTTCCTCGTTTTTATAGATCACGGAGTCAACCGTACCGCTGAGCTCGATCAGCTCTTTTTCCTGGTCCATTTCCGTCTCCTTATCTCCTGGTCAGCAGCGGGCGCAGATACTGCCCCGTGAAACTTTTGTCGCAGGCGGCGCAGTCCTCCGGCGTACCGGAGAAGATCAGCGTGCCGCCCTCGTCGCCGCCCTCGGGACCCAGATCGATGATATGGTCGGCCACCTTGATCACGTCCAGGTTGTGCTCGATGACGACCACGGTGTTCCCCGCGTCGGTGAGGCGGTTGAGGATATCGATGAGCTTGTGTACGTCCGCCACATGCAGTCCCGTGGTGGGCTCGTCCAGCACGTACACGGTGCTGCCGGTACTGCGCTTGGAAAGCTCCGTTGCCAGCTTGACCCGCTGAGCCTCGCCGCCGGAGAGGGTCGTGCTGGACTGACCCAGCTTCACGTAGCCCAGGCCCACGTCGTAGAGGGTCTGGATCTTGTTGAGGATCTTTTGCTGGTTGGCAAAGAAGGAACAGGCCTCCTCCACGGTCATATCCAGCACGTCGGCGATGTTCCGGCCCTTGTACTTGACCTCCAGCGTCTCCCGGTTGTAGCGCTTTCCGCCGCACACGTCGCAGGGAACGTAGACGTCGGGTAGAAAATGCATCTCGATCTTCAGCAGGCCGTCGCCGGAGCAGGCCTCGCAGCGGCCGCCCTTGACGTTGAAAGAGAAGCGCCCCTGCCCGTAGCCGCGCAGCTTCGCGTCGTTCGTGGAGGCGAACAGATCGCGGATGTCGTTGAAAACGCCCGTATAGGTCGCGGGGTTGGAGCGTGGCGTGCGGCCGATGGGGCTCTGATCGAGCGCGATCACCTTGTCCACATACTCCAGGCCCTCCAGCCGCTCGCATTTGCCGGGGCGCACCTTCATCCGGTTCTTCTCGGAGGCAAGAGTCTTATAGAGCACCTCGTTGATGAGCGAGGACTTCCCGCTCCCGGAGACGCCGGTCACGCAGATCAGCATGCCGAGAGGGATCTCCACGTCGATCCCCTTCAGATTGTTTTCCCGCGCGCCGCGGATCCAGAGGCTGCGCCCGTTCCCTGTCCTTCGGCTCGTCGGGACCGGGATATGCCTGCGGCCGCTCAGGTACTGGCCGGTGATGGATTCCTCGCAGGCACAGAGATCCTCCACCGTGCCCGAGCAGACCACGCGGCCGCCGTTGATGCCGGCGCCCGGGCCGATGTCGATCACATGGTCGGCCGTGCGCATGGTCTCCTCGTCATGCTCGACGACGATGAGCGTATTGCCGATGTCACGCAGACGCTTCATGGTTGCGATGAGCATATCGTTGTCACGCTGGTGCAGTCCGATGGACGGCTCAT
>JAEEGL012946191.1_pt1 | contig 13093 bp, 12 predicted proteins | sample 9134231 | NCBI WGS metagenome assembly JAEEGL01 (sample SAMN16246548, study PRJNA631951) | gut metagenome | biome: gut microbiome; feature: rumen; material: fiber-attached | host: Bos | place: Iran: Karaj | collected 2018-10 | reverse complement strand
TCACTTAAGTTTACAAATTCAACATCTGCGCCACGGCTTACCAGTTCCTCTTCCATCATATGAAGCACTGTGGCCGTCACGCCTTTTGTTCTCGGACTTCCGTTAATGATTAGAATCTTCATAATGCCGCCTTCCATAAATTAAACACTTGTGTATGTTTTTACATTATGATACAATTCCGCTAAATCCAAGTAAAGCAATTACAGACATGTTACACAAATTCGCAGATATGTGTATTTTATGAGGTCAAAATGAATAATTCAAAAAATCCTTCTTCTTTAAGATCAAAAAAAGAGTTCACCGATGCATTACTAAGACTAATGCAGGATCACCCTTATTCTGAGATATCCGTCAAACAAATTGTAATGGAAACAAGCCTGGTCAGAAAAACTTTCTATCTGAATTTCAACTCAAAAGACGATGTCTTGAATTCCGTTATTAACCGGATAATATTGGAATATACGCAGGCACTTTCCAAAGCCTGCGAAGGACCGTTTACGGTCATTTTTGACTTCTGCGAAAAGAATAAGGAACTGCTTCAATTACTCCACAAAAACAATATGCTGCATCTTCTGCTTCTTAAACTGAATGAAGTCATTCCGGAATGTAATCGCACTATGGATATGAGCAATAATCCTTTTGCCAAAACAATCGGTAATCTTGAACCGGACTATATTATTGCCTATAATATTGGTGCTGTATGGAATGTAATCTTCAAATGGGTCGACAGAGGAATGATCGATTCTTTAGATGAAATAAAGAACACGATAGAACAATACCTTAGTCAGTATTAGGCAATTCTGCTGAAGTAAGAATACTGTCAAGGACGATTTAAGATGATTAAGGCGGTTCTGACAGAAGAAAGAGCGAGATTTCGGATCGGCGTATATACAGGAGGTTTTAAATGGTTTTGACAAATGAGGAATTAAAGAAGATCTATTTTGGCGCATATGAGTTTGAAGAGACGAATCAGGGTTATCTTCAGGCTTTTCAGTATTCCCAAAAACAGATTAAGTACTTCGAGGGCGCGATGGAAATGTGGTATGACAGGTGCACTGCAACAACCGCCAAAACCCTTGAATTCTCAACAACTGCCACCAGGCTTTCGTTTGAATACAAGATCATATGGAAGGGGTCCGAGGATTCCTTTGAGATCACCGTTGATGGCCTTGTAAGCGGTATAAAGTATGTTAAAGATCTTCCGGATAGTGGAACGATCGAGTGGGAACTGCCTCAGGGCAAGAAGGATGTAGTGATATACCTTGCTGCAGATGCGACGGTCCTGATAAGGAACTTCACCATAGATGCGGATGTGATACCTGCCGTTAAAGGGGAAAAGGTACTGTGGCTCGGTGATTCGATCACCCAAGGTTATGGACCGCTCAGGTCGTCGTGCACTTATGTCAGCGTTGCCAACAGGATCCTGAATTATGACATTATTAATCAGGGTATCGGCGGATACATATATGACAAGAATTCCCTCATGAAGATGGAAGGTTATGATCCGGACAAGATCATAGTAGCGCTTGGAACCAACCAATATGGTGACAAAGATATGAGCAAAGTGGAGGAATACTACGAGACTTTAATCGGAATCTACGGTAACGATATACCGATCCTCTGTATCACGCCCCTTTGGAGAGGAGATTCTGAAGACGGTCTTCCGACACTGATGTCATTTTGCGAAAAAGTAAAAGACATTGCCGGGCAATATAAGAACGTGCAGATTGTTGACGGTATGAAAATGGTGCCGCATTTTTCTGAATACTTCCTTGACAACCTTCATCCCAACTGCCTTGGATGTGAGATATACGGAAGAAATCTTGTTGATGTGATAAGGTCAAGCGGCTTCTGAAAAAACTTAATGAGATAGAGAAACCTGCAAATATCAAAATGGTCGGCATCTGCCGACCATTTCTTCTTTTGCCGGTATGCAGTTTTGAGTTTCATGTCACGAGTTCCTGTGTTTAAAATGGACCATAAACCCCGACCCCCAGGTCCATTCAAAATGGACCTGGGGGACGGGGATTGTGGTCCATTCCTCAGGTTCATCAAAAACCGACTAAAAGTCGAAAAAGTTCTTGACAAAGGATCTGAACCGGCTTTATACTAAAACCGACCGGTAGTCGAAAAGGAGATCGGAATGAAAAAAGGTGAGAAAAGAAAAAAAGAACTCTTGATGATCGCATACAGGTTATTCCTTTCGCGAGGATACGAGAATACCAGCGTGGATGACATCATCGAGGAAGCGGGCATAGCAAAAGGAACCTATTACTATTATTTCGAGAGTAAGGAACAGATGCTTGAGGAGGTTATCGCAATGATGATCGATAAGGAGGCGGAAGCGGCCATGATGATAGCGGAGTCCGATATGCCCATACCTCAGAAGATCGTCGGAGTGATCACTTCATTCAGACCGGCTGAAGAGGAATTCACCATAGAGAATGCTGTTAATAGACCTGAGAATGTGCTGATGCATGAAAAGATGCACATCAGACTGTATGAAAAGGTGGTTCCGATCCTGTCGGGGATAGTGGTCGAAGGAGTGAAAGAGGGAATTTTTTCCTGTGACAATATAACTGAACGCATAAAGATGTTGATCCATATGAGCTCATATACGTTTGATGACGGGGATTTTACTGAAAAGGATGTGGATGTATTCATAGACATGACCGAGAAGTTGCTTGGTGCGGCTCCGGGTACCATGGGATTCATAAGGATGGTCATTGGGGGAATCTAGGAGATCAATATGAAAAAAAAGAGTAATTTCGGTAAATTCATATTACTGTGGTCAGGTGAACTGATATCTTCGATCGGTGGAGGACTGACAAGCTTCGGACTCGGAGTGTATGTATTTAACATGACCGGCAGTGCGGCAAGCATGGCACTGGTTACACTTTTAGGATTCCTGCCCACTTTGCTTTTGAGCGTACCTGCCGGAGTGCTGGCGGACAGGTATGACAGACGTCTTTTGATGATGATAGGAGATGGATGCTCGGCGCTTGGCATCATATACATACTTATATGCATGTTAAATGGTGGAGCGACTCTGACGCAGATATGCGTAGGCGTATTTATAAGCTCGGTATTCTCTGCGCTTTTGGAGCCGTCATTTCGGGCGACCATTACGGATCTTCTGACCAAAGAAGAGTATTCAAGGGCAAGCGGTCTTGTATCCCTGGCGGGAAGTTCAAGATATCTCTTTTCTCCGATCATCGCGGGCTTTCTGCTTACTGTAAGTGATATAAAGCTTTTGCTTGTTATTGATATAAGTACTTTTGCCTTGACCGTCATAAGCGCGGCAGTGGTAAGAAAGGGAATCGGCACAAAGGAGATCGAGGATAATCCGCCTTTTGCGGAGAGCATGAGAGAGGGCTTTGCGATACTTAAAGCCCAAAGAGGTGTACTTATACTGGTAGTCATCTCATCTTTCATATCATTGTTCCTTGGAGTATTTCAGATCCTTGCAGAACCGCTCATCCTGTCATTTGCCGATGCGGCGACGCTTGGAACGGCAGAGACCGTGTGTGCATGCGGAATGCTTGCCAGCGGACTGATACTTGGGATAAAAGGACTTAAGAACCACTATGTCAGGACCATGTTTTTATCATTCGTTTTCATGGGAGTGTTCATCGTAGGGTTCGGACTGATAGAGAACATGGTACCAATATGCATATTCGGATTTTTGTTCTTTGCCACGTTGCCGTTTGCCAATAACACACTTGATTATCTGGCCCGTACCAATATACCGGATGAGGCCCAGGGAAGAGTGTGGGGAGTGATCGGATTCATATCCCAACTTGGATATGTTGTGGCATATGCAATATCGGGTGTAGCGGCGGATAAGCTCGGAGCAGCAAGCGGACGTGGAGTCGGAAGAGGGGCTGCGTACGTGATGATGATATCGGGAGTATGTCTGGCTCTGATTGCCGTTTTTATCATAGCATCACCGGAAGTAAGAAAACTTGAGTTTATAGAGGAGAATAACTAATGGAAGGAAAAGAAAAAACACTAACCGTAAACAGTTCGGGAGAATACAAATACAGACCGGTGTTCTTCTTTACAATGGCGTATCTGTTCACATGGATATTCTGGATACCCGCCATATTTTTACCGGGGGGACCGGGAGCAATCCTTATGTTCATAGGTCTGCTGGCACCCGGAGTCGTATCCACGGTGTTCGTCATGAAGTCGGGATCCGAGCCGCTTAAGCAGGATCTTAAGAATAAGATCGTGGGCTTTTACAAGGTTAAATGGGGCAATGTTCTGTGGGCTATCGTGGTGTTCGCCCTGGTCATAGCAGGTTCCATATTGTTATCGCTGGCATTCGGACAGTCACTTGATCAGTTTGCATTCACAGAGGATTTCTCTTTTACCGGAGTTGGAATAGCAAGCGCGTTTATCACCATCTTTGTGGCATCGATAATAGAAGAAGTGGGCTGGAAGGGATACTGCGAGGACTCTATAGGATATTATATGAACTGGTTCTGGGAGTCCATGATATTTGGTGTGTTCTGGTCACTTTGGCATCTGCCTCTTATATTCATCCCGGGTACATACCAGGCAGGCCTTATGGTCAATCCCCTGTATGTGGTCAACTTCTTTGTAAGCGGTATCCCTATGGGATTCGTAATCACCTGGGTATATCTTGCAAGCGACAGATCGATACTGGCATGTATGATCTTCCATCTGTTTGTTAATTTCATGCAGGAAAAGATTGCGATGACTCCCGAGACCAAGTGTGTGGAGACCATTGTTATCACACTTGTGACGGTTATCATAGTAGTCATCAAAAAGGATATGTTCTTTGAAACAAGACATGTCGGCAAACTTCTTGAGACAATCCATGGTGAAAAATAAGTAAATAAACTGTTAAGCATAAGCATATAAAGTGAGGGCGCCCGGCGTAATATTACGTCAGGCGCTTCTTGTTTTTCAGGCTTTTAAAATTTATTGAATAAAAATTCAATAAAATGCTTGACAAATAAATTGAATGGATTTATATTGAATACGTAATCAATGAATAACGATTCAACGAAACGAATATTTTTCATAACGGAGGAAAGAAACATGACAGCAGGAAAAGAAAAGGTAGTAGTGATCGGTGGCGGAGTAGCAGGACTTACAGCAGGTACATATGCGCTGCTTTCCGGATTTGATGTGGAGATATATGAGAAGAATGCGATCCCCGGCGGTGAGTGCGTGGGTTGGAACAGAAAAGGATTCCATATAGATAACTGCATACATTGGCTTACCGGAACAAAGAAGGGCACGGAACTGTATGAGGTATGGAAGAAAGTCGGCGCTCTTTCGGATGATACAGAGTATGCACCCATAGATGCGTTTTTCTCATCAACTTATAACGGACAGAGCGCTACTCTTTGGAATGACCTTAAGAGAACTGAGAAAGAACTCATAGAGATATCACCTGAGGATGAAGAAGAGATAAGAAAGTTTATCGAATATACGGAGTATTCCAAGCAGTGTCTCATTCCGGCAGCAAAGCCCATGGAGATGTGGGGTATAAAGGATTATATGAAGATGGGAGCATCCATGAAGGATTTCCCCAAGGTCATGAAGGAATTCGGCAAGATATCCATTACCGAATACAGCAAGAGATTTAAGTCGCCCCTGCTTAGAAAGATGATATGCGATTATCTTCCCGGAGATTATGCGGCATATTCCTTCTTCGTATCTTACGCAACGATGGCTGACGGCAACGGTGGTGTGCCGATGGGTGCATCTTTACAGATGTCTCTCAGAATGGAAAAGAGATTTAAGGAACTCGGCGGAACTATATGCTATAATAAGGGAGTTAATAAGATCGTAATAGATAAAAAGAAGGCGACCGGAGTTGAACTTGAAGATGGAAGCTTTGTATCAGCCGATCATGTGATCTCTACCGTAGATACACATGTATTGTTTAACAGGATGATCTCAAGTGACTATATGCCCAAGGAACTTAAGAAGGCATATGATGAGCCGAAGAATTATCCTGCCATAAGCGGATTCCAGGTTGCATATGCAGTGGATAAGGATTTTAAGGCTGAGGGTGAGACTACATTTATCGAGATAGAACCCTTCAAGGTAGGCAGCAGAACATTTAACAGAATGTATGTGAAGACCTACAGCTATGATCCCGTAAGCGTAAACGGGGATCGTCAGGTCATCCAGACATGTATCTCACAGTTTGATGATGACTATGAAGTATGGAAGAGCCTTGACAAAGATGAGTATAAAAAGGTAAAAGATGCACTTGTTGCCGAGGTGACAAGAAGAGTAGAAGAGGCATTTCCGGCGCTTAAGGGCAATATGGAGTATCTTGATGCGTGGACACCGCTTACATACGAGCGTTACTGCAATGCCTATCATGGAAGCTATATGAGTTTTATCACCACTCCTGCCGTTAAACAGTTAAGACTTAAAGGACAGCTTAAGGGCATAGACAATCTCTATCTTGCAGGACAGTGGACCAGTGCGCCCGGTGGACTTCCAGTGGCAGCTACCAGCGGCAAGTTCGCAGTACAGAGACTGCTTAAGAACCAGCACAGAGATATCAATATTTGAGGTTAACATGACCAGAAAAGAACAGAAGGAAGAAAGAAAAAAAGCGATCTTGATGACGGCACTCAACCTTTTTGTAAAAAGGGGCTATCATGAGACCAAGATATCGGATATAGCAGAGGCCGTGCCCATGAGTACGGGACTGATGTTCCATTACTTTGAGTCCAAGGAAGAACTCTTGCTTGAACTTGTAAAAATGGGGGCGGCTTACACGGGTGTCGTATCCAAACTTGACGACATCCCGCCGCAGATATTCTTTACCGAATTTTTGCGGAAACTCTTTGAGTACTCGGCAAAGGAACCGTGGGTCTTTAATATGTTTGTTCTGATGGGACAGGCAAGAAGAGCCGGTATGCCGGAGGAGGCAAGAAAGCTTGCACTTTCCATGTCAACAGTTGATCAGACTGCGGTCATCATAAAAAAAGGCCAGGAAGCAGGGATATTCAGAGAGGGAGACGTCCATCTTTTATCCATATGTTTCTGGGCATCGGTTCAGGGTATTATGGAAGAGATGGCTCTTGACGATAAGATGAAAGCGCCTGATCCGGAATGGATCGTGGCGATGCTTAAAGCATAGAATGCATCAGTGCATATAGAGCGGAGGAAGATTTACAGGACCATGGCAAAAGGTATCATTGATAAGATCAGGAAAGAGCTTAACGGGTTAAAGGATGAGAAATACAGACTGATGCAGTGTAAGATCATTCCGAATATCGAGCCGGATTCGATCATCGGTGTGAGGACACCCGAACTTAGGAAGATGGCAAAGCAGATACTTAAGCATGATGATGCGGATGCATTCCTAAGCGATCTTCCTCATAAGTATTTTGAGGAGAATCAGCTCCATGCGTTTATGATAAGCGAGATAAAAGATTATGACAGATGTGTCACTTTGCTCAATGCCTTTTTGCCGTATGTGAATAACTGGGCTACCTGCGACCAGATGTCTCCGAAGGTATTTAAGAAGCACCATGATAAACTGCCGGAGCTTATAAGATCCTGGATGGGATCAAAGGAAGCATATACCATAAGATTCGGTATCGGCATGCTCATGGAACATTTCCTTGATGAAGAGTATGATCCGAAGTACCCCGAGGCGGTCGCTGGGATAAGATCTGAAGAATACTATGTGAATATGATGATCGCGTGGTATTTTGCGACAGCCCTTGCCAAGCAGTATGAGAGTGTACTGCCTTTTATAGAGGGCAGAAGACTTGATACATGGACGCATAACAAGGCGATACAGAAGTCGATTGAAAGCTACAGGATAAGCGACGAAAGAAAAGCGTATCTTAAGACGCTTAAGTATAAGGGAAATACAGATTGATGGATCGATCCTGTTTTGATATATTTAGTCAATATACGGATGAGAATATAGAAGATGTGCGAGGCTTAAATGCCGGCCATATCAATGAGACCATGTATATAAGGACGGACGAAGGAAATGAGTATGTACTTCAGTCCGTCAATGCTTCTCTTTACGGCGGCAGTCTGGCTTTGCTTGAAGATAACTATCTGTGCTATAAGGCAGCCTGTGAGACCGCAGGTGTTCGTGCCGGGCAGTGGATATGCCCCGAGTGGATAAGGGACAGAAGCGGCCAATTTTTTTATGAAGGAAAAAACGAAACGATATACAGGTTGTATCGATATATACAGGGAGATACGGCGGACTTAACAGACGATGATGCGGATCCGTATGTGATCGGGAAGGGCCTTGGAACGATGCATCGAATCCTTGATTTTTGCGATAAAAGCAGGGTCCGTGCAGCTTTGCCATACCTTCACGATCTTTCGTATTATTATGAACAATACAGGGCTGTAAATGCAGATCCGGGCATGCGGGATGAAAGTCTTGATGAAGTGATATTCGAAAATATAAATAGGATGCTTGCAATCTCTGTTCCTAAAGGACAGGTCATACATGGCGATGCCAAGGCGGGCAATATGATAGTTGACTCACGTCGGGTGAAGGGATTTATCGATATCGATACGCTCATGCAGGGTTCAGTATTTGATGACCTTGCTGACTGTATCCGATCAGCCTGCCTTGATGCAAAAGGCGGTGTCATAAGAGAAAAGGCGGATGCGTTGATACAAGGTTACGAAAAAGGTAAGGAAAGGCATATTTTGCCGGCACAGAAGAAACTTATATATGACAATGTTTTGAAGCATCGTTTTATGCTTGGCTTAAGATATTATACCGACTGTCTTGCGGGCAACCTGTATTTTAAAGAAAACTGTCCGGGAGAGAGTCTGAAAAAAGCAAGAAAACTTCTTACGAGCATATAGGATTGTACGTATAGGATCGCGCGTATGGAATCCGGGCGGATCATATGCGAAAGGTGGGGGAATAAAGTGATGAAGAGCAGGATTTGCACAGTTTTGATTACAATCATATTAACTGCCATGGTGAGCGCATGTTCAGGCGGTAATAATACGGGCAGTTCTTTTGATGTTAAGGCGCATCAAAAAGGCAAAGTGATATTTGACACTGATATAGCGTATGTCAATGATGATGCGATAGCCATGTATATGCTTACGCAACTGGACGGAGCAGGAGAACTTGAGCTTTTAGGTGTGACGACTGTCGGCGGCAATGTATTTGTGGCCTCGGCTACGACTGCAGCGCTCAGGCAGCTTGAGATGATAGGCAGGCCGGATATTCCCGTATATCAGGGAACGGATATTCCTCTTGCCGGGTTCAGGGATATGGAGGAAGAGAGCAAGATCTATGGCGTCCCGTTGTATTGCGGAGCGTATTGGGATTTTGTGACTGATTCCTTTGCGGATATGGAAAAAAGACCGACGGACTATAAGGATCTCGGAGAAGAGCCTATGTTCGGATATGCCGCCAGGGAAGCAGAATCCCAGACCGCATGGGATTTTATGATCGAGCAGGTTCACGCCTATCCCGGCGAGGTCACTATTATGGCTGTCGGCGCAGCGACGAATGTGGCCAAAGCGATAAGTAAGGATCCGGATTTTGCCAAGGATGCGGCAGGAATAATATATATGGGCGGCGATATAGATGTCCCGGGCAATACGACTCCTGCGGCAGAGATGAACTGGTTCTATGATCCGGATGCGATCCGAATCTGTCTTGCTGCTGACTGGAAGAGCCAGATCGTCGTTCCGGATGATCTTGCGAGACAGGTCCGTATCAAAAAAGAGATATATGACCGGATCGGTAAGCGTAAAAAGACCCCTGTCACCGATCTTATCCTCTCCGAAGAAAGGACTTTTGAAGGGGAGGGGTCAGACTATGTGTGGGATGTAGTAGTGCCGGTTATCTTTTGCAGGCCCGAGATCATCTCAGACATGCAGACAAGGTACCTTACGGTTGATACCTCATCTGTTCTTAACAGCGGAAGGGCAGTCAGCTGGAAGGAGAATGGGCATATCAGTTTCTCTACGAAAGAGGGTCTCCCCGAAGGGGTCAATCCGGTTCAGATCATATTCGGAATAGATGAAAAAGCCTTCTGGGATGAATATGTCGATATATTGACATGGTAAGACAATGCGTATATATTGATTAAGTTATACTATGTGAACGGAGAATGGATATGTATCGATTTATTATGTTTGATCTGGACGGAACGCTGACGGATTCCGGGAGATCTGTTATATCCTGTGTGGAACATGCGCTTAGGCATTTTGGCTATACTGATCAGCCCATGGATAAGTTACGGACATTTATCGGCCCCTCATTGCATGATTCTTTTATCAGAGAATACGGGATGAATGAGCAGGACTGCGAAAAGGCCATTGCACTTTACAGAAAAGAATATGAGTCTGAGAAGATGTACGATGTGGATATATATGAAGGTATCCCACAGCTTTTAAAGGATCTTAAGGAGAACGGTTTTGTGTCTTATGTGATCACGAGCAAGCCTTTAATATTCTCGGAAAAGATCCTTGAGCGTATCGGACTTGCACAGTATTTTGAACACATTGTGGGCCCGGAGATAGGCGATAACAGTTCTGATAAAAAGCGCCTTATTGAGAAAGCAGTTGCGGAGTTTGGGCTCAAAAAGCAAGAGTGCATCATGATAGGAGATACGAAGTTTGATATTCTCGGTGCCTGCGGTGCGGGGATCGACAGCATAGGCGTGACCTACGGTTACGGAAAAGAAGAAGAGCTTAAGGAATCCGGAGCTACTTATATCGTGCCGGATACAAAAGCGGTTGCAGAGATACTGTATAAAAATTGATCCCATAATGTGGGGAAACATGGTAAAACACCCCGAATGTTTGGCAACGCCGGCATTCGGGGTGTTTTTCTATGATCTGAGTTCCATCACTATGCTGTTTTTGTCGGTGTATGTGTGTTCGGCTGAAGATACGATGTTCTTTACGATCTTTGCTGAAAGAGGATCGCCTGATTCCAACGGATCGTAGTTTTCTCCGCCGTATGTCAGTGATATTTTGGCAGATTCGTCTGTCTCGGAATACTCTATATCCACGTGTATCGGCAGGGTTTCGGCTTTCTGTACGAGATCCGCTGCCGTGAGTTCCTCGAAGATCAGATTTAAGTTCCGGATCATTCTGGGAGCAAGTGAATTGTCGCGTCCGAAGACTTCTATCATGGTGTTTATGCCCGGCAGGTCAAATGTAGCCGAGTCAACATCAAATGTAAGGGTCTTAAGGCGCTTTATGAATTTTCTTGTTTTTTCTTTCTGTGGATTGTCAAATATCTGCTCGGGAGTTCCCTCCTCATATATTATTCCATCATCCATATAGAAGACACGTGTCGACACATCTTTTGCAAAACGCATCTCATGAGTGACTATCATCATCGTCATGCCTTCGCGTGCAAGACCCTTTATAACGGAGAGCACTTCGCCTACCATGGTGGGATCCAAAGCACTTGTGGGCTCGTCAAAAAGAATGATCTCAGGCTTCATGGCTATCGCTCTTGCTATGGCCACCCTCTGCTTTTGACCGCCGGAGAGCTCATCCGGATAGTTATACTGTTTTTCAAGCATACCCACACGCTTAAGAAGCTCACGCGCCTCAGCGATGGCTTCATCCTTCGGGATCTTAAGCAGGTTGACGGGCGCTGATATAACATTTTCCAGGATGTTTAAGTTGCCGAAAAGGTTAAACGACTGGAATACCATTCCCATCTTGCGTCTGACCAGATTGATATTGCAGTCTTCGGATGTGATGTCTTCTCCATCCACGATCACTTTTCCGGATGTGGGAGTCTCAAGCCCGTTTAAGCATCTAAGGAAGGTGGATTTGCCCGTGCCGGAAGGACCAATGATCGAGATCACATCCCCTTTGTTGATGGTAGTATTGACATCTGCAAGGGGTGTGAGTCCCGGGAATTCTTTTCTTAAATGTTCTATGGTTATCATGCTCATCAGTCTTCACCTCCGATCATAGTTTTATCCTCCGGCTTTATGCGTTTGGGCTGTATTGCCTTAAAGAGCCTGTCCATCACCAAGGATATGACTTTTGCCAGGAGGAAGTATATAAGCGTTGATGTGATGAGCGGCAGAGCGGCTTCATAGCTTCGGCTCCTTACGATGTCGCTCATTTTGGTGACATCCTGTACCGCAATGTATCCGACTATGGATGTATCGTTCAAAAGTGTGATCATCTCAATGCAATACAGAGGGATGAAGCGAAGAGCAGCCTGCGGGAACAGGAAGCGAAAGAAAGCCTGTGTGTCCGTATATCCCAGTGCCAACGCGGCCTCTCTCTGTCCGTTATCGATGCTGTTAAGACCTGACTGGATGATCTCTGAAGCACTTGCTGCAAAAATAAGGGTAAAACCTATTATTGCGACCCATACGGAGCTTATCTTTGACTTGCCGAACACCACATAGAACAGGATCATAAGCAGTATAACCATCGGTATTCCCTGTATGAATCTTGTATATGCGTTGCATATGGGATTGGCAAGCCTGCTGTCGGTTCTGCGAAGAAGGCAGATCCCGAAGCCCAGTATGGAACCGGCAAGGATCGAAATAAAGGTGATAAGACATGTTGTACCTATGCCCTTAACGATCAGCTGCCAACGATCTTCTTTTACGAAATTCTTGTTTACACTGCTTTTTACCTTGTCGATCATTCCGCTTAAAGAGAATGAATCATTGGCCGTATTACCCATGCCGAGGTCGGAAGCCGGAACGGCAAGGAGTGTACCGGTACTGTAGTGTGGTGTTGACATACGTACGGATTCGGCATGTTCTTCATTGTAGGACATCCCGGAAGCTCCGATATCATATTTTCCAACAGATACGGCAGGTAATATGGCATCAAAATCCATATCGTTTAAGACCATCGAATAATTATATTTCTGACAGAATCGATAAAGAAGATCCACTTCAAATCCGACAATTGTCTTGTCTTTGATATATACTATGGGTTCGTATACCGATTCCAGAGCAACATTTACGACTCCGGCCTCGCCTGACAGATCCGTAAGAGGAGGAATGATTTTTTTGCTCTCATCGTCTCCGAACCATATGGTTTGAAGTTCTTCCATGGTTCCATCCTCTTTACATTCTTCGACGAACAT
>JAEEGL012568483.1_pt1 | contig 13093 bp, 10 predicted proteins | sample 9134231 | NCBI WGS metagenome assembly JAEEGL01 (sample SAMN16246548, study PRJNA631951) | gut metagenome | biome: gut microbiome; feature: rumen; material: fiber-attached | host: Bos | place: Iran: Karaj | collected 2018-10 | reverse complement strand
TGGGTGGAGACGGTGTAGGCCTTTGAATCTTCGGCTGCCTGATTGCCGACACCCAAGGCCGAAGCCGTGCTGTTGCCGATCTGGATGTAGTAGTAGTCTTCCGCCGAGTCGTTCAGCGAACCGAAGTGGACCTTCATCTTGCCGGTCGCGGTCACGTCATTACCGTTATGCGTGTCGCTCGACAGGTTGCCGTTCAGCAGGTGGATGCCGTTGAAGTCCGTCGCGTTGGCGATTCGGGTGATTTCCGAAGCCATCTGCTGATATTCGGATTCGATCATCAGACGCTGGGTGGAATCGTACGTACCGGTTGCGGCCTGTTCCGCCAGCTCCTTCATGCGGACCAGCTTTTCATCGATGACGCCGAGGGCGCCGTCAGCCGTCTGTATGAGGGAGATGGCATCGTTCGCGTTGCGCACGCCCTGCTGCAGGGCCGCGATATCCGAACGCATCAGCTCGCGGATCGCGAGGCCGGCGGCGTCGTCGGCTGCGGAGTTGATGCGCAGGCCGCTGGACAGGCGCTGGGTTGATGTGCCCAGACTGCCGTAACTGTTGGTCAGGGTGTTCGCAACATTGGTGGCCATTCCGTTACTAGCAATATACATGACATTCCTCCATGAATGCTCTGCTGCCCGGCGGTGCCCAATTGCACGCCCGCTTCCCTGCGGGCTTCCGCCGTTCTCTGCCTTTGGGCAGGTTATTTGTTAGCGATCATGGCCGAGCCGCTCCGGGCGGCTGGCGCCCTCCCCTTTCGGGTCCGTGCCGCCGGCCCGTGGTGCCGGAGGCGGTAAATCTTTCCTGTGAGAAACCTGCACTCTGCAATATGCACTTTCCGTGCCGAAACGCCCCGCCGTTCCTGCCGGCAAAGAGTGCTACGCATGGCAACATGACTATCGGCAAAACAAGGCGAAAAAAAGGCCCGGCCCGCATTTTTCGCGGACCGGACCGTCGTTTTTATGAAACGCCCGGCACTCCCCTGCCGTGCGTCAGGTTTACGGTTGGTCTCCCCCCACCCGCAAATCCGTGCCTAGCCGATCAGCCTCATGGCTAGAGACTGCATGCTGTTGGCCTGCGAAAGCATGGCCACTGACGACTGGGTGAGAATCTGGTTGCGGACGAAATTGGTCATTTCATTCGCCACATCCACGTCGGATATGCGCGATTCGGCCGACTGCAGGTTCTCGGACTGCGTGGTGAGGTTGCTGATGGTGTTTTCCAGGCGGTTCTGCATGGCGCCCAGATGCGCGCGGATGTTGTCCTTGGACACGATGGCGGCCTGCAGGCCGACCAGAGCCCTCTGCGCTGCCTGCTGCGTGGAGACCGTGTACGCCAATGCGTCAGTGCCTGCTGTGTTGCCGACGCCCAGAGCCGAAGCCGTGCTGTCGCCGATCTTGATGTAGTAGTAATCTTCGGCGGAGTCATTCGCCGTGCCGAAGTGAACCTTCAGCTTGCCTGTCGCGTTCAGTTCGGCGCCGTTGTGCGTATCGCTCGACAGGTTGCCGTTCAGAAGATGCACGCCGTTGAAATCCGTCGCGTTGGCGATTCGGCTAATTTCCGAAGCCATCTGCTGGTACTCGGACTCTATCATGAGGCGCTGCGTCGAGTCGTAGGTGCCGGTCGCGGCCTGCTCGGCAAGCTCCTTCATGCGGATCAGCTTCTCATCGATGACGCCGAGGGCGCCGTCCGCCGTCTGGATGAGCGAGATGGCGTCGTTCGCGTTGCGCACGCCCTGGTTCAGGGCGGCGATGTCGGAGCGCATGAGTTCCCGAATGGCGAGCCCCGCGGCGTCGTCTGCCGAAGAATTGATGCGAAGGCCGCTCGACAGGCGCTCGGTCGACGTGCCGAGGTTGCCGTAGTGCGAGGTGAGGTTGTTGGCCACGTTCGTGGCGTTCGTATTGCTGTTGATATACATACATTCCTCCCTGAATGCTGTAGATCGCTGGCGGTGCGAAATGCCGGCGCATCCTGCGCCCTGCCGCCTCAATCCTCTTATCGGCCCCGGCAGAAATTCAATTAGGTTTAGAGGGAAAAATTTTCCCGGAATAAGATACTGAAATCACTTATTTTATTTTGCATCCCGCATTTTTATCAGCCAGAGGGCAATTTTTTCCTCCTTCCGGCAAAAGAAAAGCCCCGTCTTTCGACGGGGCGCGTTCATGTCTTTCCTCACCCGGGCAGGGGCTTCTCCCTTGCGGCTGGCCGGTCGCCCTGTAGCGTCACCGCTTGTGCGGTGCTCCCATGCGCGTTCCGGAGGCGCGCCCTAGGGCGCTAAGCCTTTCCGGAGGACCCCATGACCTCGCGTATCTTGTGCGCGACCATGTTCTTCACGGCCTCGCGCGCGGGCTTGAGGTAGGAGCGGGGATCAAAAGCCGAGGGCTCCTCGGCGAAAAACTTGCGGATGGAGGCGGTGAGGGCCAGGCGGATGTCGGTGTCGACGTTGATCTTGCACACGCCCATCCCGGCCGCCTTGCGCAGCATGTCTTCGGGCACGCCCTTCGCGCCGCCGACCTGACCGCCGTACTTGTTGCACAGCTCGACGAATTCCTGCGGAACGCTTGAGGCGCCGTGCAGCACAAGGGGATACTTGGGTAGTTTCCTGCTGATGGTCTCAAGCCTTTCAAAATCCAGCTTTGCCTCGCCCTTGAACTTGTAGGCGCCGTGGCTTGTGCCGATGGCGATGGCGAGGGAATCGCAGCCAGTGCGCTCCACGAAATCGACAGCCTGATCGGGGTCGGTGTAGACGCTCGTCGCGGAGGAGACATGTTCCTCGACGCCGGCCAGCTTGCCGAGCTCGGCCTCGACCCAGACCCCGCGCGGATGGGCGTACTCGACGACCTGACGGGTCAGCGCCACGTTTTCCTCATAGGGAAGATGCGAACCGTCGATCATGACGGAAGTGAAGCCGCCGTCAATGCAGTCGCGGCACATCTCGAAGCTCGGGCCGTGATCCAGATGCACGCACACGGGAACATTCGGATCCTCCTGCAGAGCGGCTTCGACGAGCTTCATGATGTAGACCTGCCCGGCATATTTGCGCGCTCCGGCCGACACCTGCAGGATGACGGGGGATTTCTCCTCCGAGGCCGCCTGCATAATGCCCTGTATGATTTCCATGTTGTTGACGTTGAAGGCGCCAACCGCGTAACGGCCTTCGTAGGCCGCAGCGAACATTTCCTTGGGTCCCTTGAGAGGCATGGTTCGGCTCCTCTGTTACAGATTGTGTCGCTTGACCGCATCCGGCTGTGCCGGCACCTTTTGCTTCATGATATACCGAATCCGCAAAAAGCGAAAGACCCGCGACAGGGCCCAGCGCCTCTTCATTTTCCGGGGACACGGCAAAATCACTCCGGCAGGCATGCTCCCAGGACAAAAAAAGAATCACCGCAACGAACGTTGCGGCAATTCTTTCATCAAGCGTCTGCATGCGAAAACCAGCGCCGAAAGGCACCGGCTGCGCGACGGCTATTCGCCTTCTGCCCCGGCCTGCTTGCCGGCGCCCTTCAGACCGTACATGGTCGTGGAGCCGGAGGACCAGAACTCAAGCTTCTGGTCGTTGACGAGCTTGGTCAGGATTTTTTTCACTTCGCGGGGACCCTTGTCGGGGAAGAGGGGCAGAAAATCCTTGAAATAGAACTTGGACTTGGCAGCGGATTTGCCCTGCAGGAATTCTATGACAACATCTTCATCAGCCATGATGATTCTCCTGATCCGGCGGCGCTTTCGCGCCGCCGGGATTGATGCGGATTAGAACTTGAACTGGGTGCTCTGACGCCACGTATAGTAGGCGGCTTCGCGGAAGTCGTCGATCAGGTGGTGGGTGAACTCAAGGCCGGTCATCTTGAAGAAGGACTCCCAGCCGATGCGCTCGGCCCAGTCGCCCAGGCGCTCGTATTTGTTCGCGTTAGCGGCGTACACGTCGACGATGTGGCGCACCGTCTTCGTGAGGGTGGGCCAGCGCGGAGGCTCGTTCGGGATGTAGGCCACGACGACCTTCGAGAACTTGGGCATGGACAGGCGGTTCGAGACCTTGCCGCCGACCATGATGGCGACGCCGTCGGCCTCGCCGTCAGCGATGGGCATGGCGGGGCACATCGTGTAGCAGTTGCCGCAATACATGCAGCGATCCTGCTTGACGGCCACGGAGTTGATCTTCTCGCCGTTGTGCTCGACCTTGGTGGGACGCACGGCAGCGGTCGGGCAGGCCGCGACGGCCAGCGGGATCTCGCAGAGCTGGTCGGCCCACTCGTGGTCGATCATCGGAGGTTTGCGGTGAATGCCCACGAGACCGATGTCGGAGCAGTGCACGGCGCCGCACATGTTGATGCAGCAGGCCAGCGAGATGTTCAGCGGAGCGGGCAGACGCATGTCGCTGAAATGGTCGAACAGGGTGTCCATCACGCATTTCACCGGGCCGGAGGCGTCGGTGGCGGGGGTGTGGCAGTGCAGCCAGCCCTGGGTGTGGATCATGTTGTGCACGCAGGCGCCGGTGCCGCCGACGGGGAACTTGTTGGAACCGCCGGCGAACTTGCGGCCGGCGAGATCCTTGCAGAGCTCGTCGACCACCTTCTCGTCGGTCACCATGAATTCGATGTTGTTACGGGTCGTCCAGCGGACGAAACCGTCGCAGTACTTGTCGGCGATGTCGCAGATCTCGCGGATGTGGGTGATGGACATGGTGCGGGCGCCGCCCACACGCACGGTGTACACCTTGTCGCCGCCCTCGGCCACATGCACCATCACGCCGGGGCGCAGGATGTCATGATACAGCCATTTGCCGAAGTTCTTCTTGATGGCGGCGGGGAAGAATTCGTCGTACTTGCGGGGACCGATATCGGAGATACGGCCTTCCATGGGTTTCTGAGGGTTATACCCGGCAGAGATAAAAGCCATGTTCGTTCTCCTTTGCTCTAGCGCTGATGGCGTTTGCGGAATTCGGTGATGTCACGTTCCCAGCCACCGGGCACTTCGTCTTCGCGGAAGAAGATGAAGGGGTTCGCGCGCGGAGCCTTGACCTGGCAGGCCTGAGGCTCGACTTCGGTGACTTCGAGCAGCTTCTGGAAGGACATGCGCTTCACGGTCTCGCCGACGCGCTCGCGGTTCTTGCCTTCTTCCATCCACCAATCCCAGATCTTCTCGATGAGGTCCTTGAGCTCGTCGTAGGGGGCCTCCACCGGCACGAAGGGAACGAGCAGGGAGCCCATCTGGGCGCCTTCGACGACCGGGGCCTTGGCGCCGATCAGGATGCTCGCGCCGCGCTCGTCGCCGACATGCAGGGCTCGGGGCATGACGTTGATGCAGTGCATGCAGCGCACGCAGTCGCTCGTCTTGATGGACAGCTTGCTGCCGTCCCATTTCATGCAGTGGGAGGGGCAGAGATTGACGACTTCCTTCTCGATGTCGAACTTGCCCCAGTCACGGCCGGCGTGGGCGCCCGCGTTGGGTTTCAGCTCGCCGGCGACGTAGGCTTTCACCTGCTCCTGGTCGATCTTGATGTCGTCCTTCCAGGTGCCCACGACCGCGAAGTCGGAACGGGCCATGGCGCAGACGCAGCCGTTCGGGCAGCCGTCGAACTTGAACTTGAACTTGTAGGGGAAGGCCGGGCGGTGCAGCTCGTCCTGATAGTCCTGGGTGAGCTGATAGCAGACGTCCTGCGTGTTGTAGCAGGCGAACTCGCAGCGGGACTGGCCGAGGCACGCGGCGGGCGTGCGGAGGTTGGAGCCGGAGCCGCCGAGGTCCGTGTTCAGCTTGTGGGTCAGTTCGTAGAAGATCTCTTCGAGCTGCGGGGTCTGGGTGCCGACGAAGACGATGTCGCCGGTGGAGCCGTGCATGTTGGTGATGCCGGAACCGCGAAGATCCCAGATGTCGCACAGATCGCGGAGGAACTTCGTGCTGTAGTACTTGCCGGCGGGCTGGTTCACACGGATGGTGTGGAAATGGGCAACGCCGGGGTACTCTTCGGGACGGTCGCAGTAACGGCCGATGACGCCGCCGCCGTAACCGAACACGCCCACGATGCCGCCGTGCTTCCAGTGGGTTTCTTTCTCACGATACGAGAGCTCAACAAGGCCGAGCAGATCTTCGGGAGCGTCCTGGGGGATCTGATAATCCAGACCCTTGGGATTTTTCGCACGCGAAGCAGCTTCCTGTTTGATGTCGGACACAAAGCTCGGCCAGGGGCCGCTTTCCAGCTGGTCCAACAACGGGGTTTGGAATTTCGCCATTGTGATACCTCCACAAGGTTTATTGATTCACGCCACCGTGAATATGTTGCCGCACTGCCGCGCGGGAGCGGCGGCGTTGCAGAACAAGCCGCCCCTGATCGGGAGACGCCAGAGCCGCAACAGCCAAGGCCCAGCGCAGGCTTTCCTTTTTTCTAATCCATGAGGATTTTTTTTGCAAGCTTTGGGGGACACTTGTCCCTTAATTCACAGACACAGTCCGGATACTTGGCAAGCCGGCGGCCTTGCTGTAGGATGGGCGAAACAGTATCTGGAGCGCGCATGAGAGACGAAAACGGCCTTTACTACTATCCGGAACCCTCCGACAGGAAAACCCGCGTCTATGTGAAAAGCGGCGAAAGCGGAGAGGTGCTCTTCCGCCTTTGGGAAAAGGACCGGCCCGAGGTCTGGGAGCGCCACCCCTGGCTCAGCTACGACATCCTCATGGCGGCTTCGGCCTTGTACACGAACGACCACCCGGACGCCAGGCCTCTCGCCCTGTACGACATGAAGGTGGCGCGCGTCCTTCTGAAGGATGAGGATTAACGCCCCCCGAAACGCCCTTGGCAACCCGTCGGAGCTTCGCTGATGCGTTCCCGCCGCCTTTTCCTGCTCATCTGCGCGGCCCTTGCCGCCTTTCTGCTCGCGGCCTGCGGCAAATCGCCGCATCATTCGGGCGGCGTGCCGGGCAGCCGCCCCTACACGGTCAACGGCAAGCCGTACTATCCCCTCAAATCGGCGCACGGCTTCGTGGAGGAAGGCGTGGCCTCGTGGTACGGGCCGGGCTTCAACGGCCGCAAGACGGCCTCCGGAGAGCGCTACGACCAGGAGGACATGACCGCGGCCCACAAGATCCTGCCGCTCGGCACGCGCGTGAGGGTGACGAACGACAGGAACAAACGCTCCGTCGTCGTGCGCATCAACGACCGCGGCCCCTTCGTCGACAACCGGGTCATCGATCTTTCGCACCGGGCGGCCGTCGACCTCGGAATCATCGGCCGCGGCACGGCCTGGGTGCGCATCCGCACCGAGGGCGACGTGCCGAACCTCGCCCCCGACGGCGACATAAGCGGGGCCTTCTACGTTCAGGTGGGCGCCTTCGGCGAACGCAAGAATGCCGTCAAGCTCCGCGACATTCTTGCGAAGACAGGGGATCGCGTGCGCATCGACTACGGCACGAACCGCCTCTGGAACGTGCAGATCGGCCCGTGGCCCGATTCCGACGGCGCCGCGGCAAACCTCGCCCGCATCCGGGCCCTCTACCCCCACGCCTTCGTCGTGAGCGGGGACTAACCCCGACGTAATTCCCCGCAAAAAGCCCCCTTCAAACGAGGCGGCGAATGCAATGGAAAAAGAAAAGCCCCCGCGCTTGCAGTCCGCAGGGGCTCTTTTTGTTCGGAACGCGGCAGAACGGCCGGCTATTTCGCCTGAAGGCCGAGGCGCTTCACCACGGCATCGGCGCCGAGCCTGGCGAATGCCGTCACGTCCACGCCCTGCCGGGCGCTCTCGGGCAGAAGCAGTTCAGGCCTGTTGGCAAGGCTCTTGTCGGGCTTGACGCCGTATTCGGGGGGGAAGCCGTCGGTGAAGTACATGTTCTGAAAACCGGAGAACTTGAGGCTGTGGGCCGTGGCGTCGAGCACGGCATGTTCCCCTTCGCCGAAGAGGCCGAGGTCGCGGGCGTTCAAAAGGCCGGCGAGGCATTCGCCGCCCTGCGTGCAGGCGATGTGGCCGTGGCGGTTTGCCTGTATCATGGCGTCCATGATCTGCTGCTCCGTCACGCGCACCACCTGGAATGCCCGCTCGCCGCCGGCTTCGATGAAACGCTCGGCCAGACGCTTCACCCGGGGGAAGGAGACGGGGTTGCCGATCATCGCGGCCTGCGCCACGCTGGGCTGGACTGTCACGGGCTTCCATTGCCGGCTTTCCTTCGGCGCGTCGTAGTAGCGCCACACGGGGTCGGCATGCTCTGACTGCACGCCGAAGACGCGCGGCAGGCCCGTGATGATGCCGAGATCCAGCATCTTGAGGAAGCCCGACATGACGGCCGTGATGTTGCCGGCATTGCCCACGGGCACGAAGACGCACTGGCCCGTCACATTCCAGCCGTACCACTGGGCGACCTCGTAGGCGTAGGATTCCTGCCCGAGTATGCGCCAGCTGTTCTTTGAATTGAGCAGGGCCACGCGGTACTTTTCGGCCAGAAGCTCGACGACCTTCATGCAGTCGTCGAAGACGCCGGGCAGTTCGAGCACGGTCGCGCCGCTGCCGAGCGGCTGGGAAAGCTGCTGGGGGGTCACCTTGCCGCGGGGCAGAAGCACGACGCTTTTGAGCGGGGCGCCCACGTAGGCCGCGTACATGGCGGCCGCTGCGGAGGTGTCTCCGGTCGAGGCGCAGACGGTGAGCACCTCGTCCCATTTGTTGCGGCGGCACAGCCACTTGAGGTAGCTGAACGCGCAGGCCATGCCCCGGTCCTTGAAAGAGGCGCTCGGGTTCTGGCCGTCGTTCTTGTAGGCGAAGTCGACGCCCGTCTTCTCTCGGAGCGCGGGAGAAGCCTCGACGATCGGGGTCTGCCCTTCGCCCAGACAGACGATGTCCTCCTCCTCAAGCATGGGGGCCAGCATCTCGTAGAAGCGGAAAATGCCCCGCAGGGCGGTGTGGGGCGTCGCCGCGCGCTCGTCGAAGACGCGGCGCCACTCGGCTCCCGGCGTCTTCTTCAGCTCGGCGAAATCGAGGTCTTCGAGCAGAAGCACGCTGCCGCAGTCAGGGCAGGTGTACAGCAGGCTGTCGCCGGGCCGCCTCGCCCCGCATCCCAGACACACATATTCCATCCGCCCGCGGTGAGCGGGAAAATCCTTGCCCTGCATGATATTCTCCTTGATCGGTTGCGGGTTTCAGTTTCTGCCCTTCAGCCAGGGCTTTTCCGTGCCCTGGCGGAGACGGGAGATGTTCTCGCGGTGCTTCCAGACGACCAGGGCGCACAGAAGAAGCGAAAGGACTATCCATTGCCAGTAGCCCCCGATGATGAGCAAGACGGGCAGGCTGCCGACGAGGGTGAGCGAGCCTACGGACACGTAGCCGCTGCGCCAGATCATGAAGATGCAGAGAATGCAGGCCCCGAGCAGGGGCAGAAAGGCGAGCGGCAGAAAGACGCCTATGGTCGTCGCGACGGCCTTTCCGCCGCAAAAACGCATGAAGCACGAAAAAACGTGGCCCAGCACGCAGGCAAGGGCCGTCATGGTGACGAAAACGGGCGTGGGCGAGACGGCAAGCGCCAGCCACACGGGCAGGGCCCCCTTGAGCAGGTCGCAGGCGAGCGTGGCGACGCCCCACTTGAAGCCGCACAGTCGGGAGACATTGGTCGCGCCCGTGCTGTGGCTGCCATCGTTGCGGGGGTCTATCCCGCAGGCGAGGCGGGCGATGACGACGCCCCACGGCACGGAACCGAGCACGTAGCCTCCGGCAAGTATCAGCAGCTTGACGATCATGATTTCCTCCTTCGCGAAAAAAGCGAAAAGAGCCCTGTCATTCGACGGCGGCTTCCAGAATCTGTATCTCGTTCCACAGGGGCTGCACGCGGCCTATGCGCACGGATACCGGCATGCCGGGGCAGGCCCTTTCATCGAACATACGCCTTTTGCCGCGCACGAACATGCCCTGATCTGGCAGGCTGACGCTGACGAAGATCTCGTTCACCTCCGTGATGACGCCCCGCCACCACATCTTGTCGCCCTGCTGGCGGAAGAAGAGCAGCTTCCAGTAACGCGGGCGGAAACGCTGCACCTGCCCCACGGCATCAAGCACCGGGGCCAGCGTGTGCAGTATGCCCTCGATTTCGTCCTTTGAAAAACGGGGGACGCCCTCCCGCAGAAATGAGACCACCTGCGCCATGTTCACGAGGTCGGGATAGCGGCGCAAGGGTGAGGTGAGGGGCGTGTAATCCTTGAGGCCCAAGGCCGCATGGGGCCGCGCCTGCGTTTCGAGTTGAGAGGGCACGAGGGCGCGCATGACGCGCGTCATGTCCTGCGGCGTCGTCCAGACACCCGCGTATTCGGGCGGCAAGGTCACGGGCTGGGTTCTGTGCAGCATGGGGATGGCGCGCTCGGCGGCCCATAGGGCGACGGCGGCGCTGGCGGCGATCATGCCCTCGGAGACGAGTAGCATGGCCTCCGGCGTTGGCACGGCAGGGCTTATGGAAACGCGCGTGTCCCGGCCCTCTCCCTCAAGGGTCACATGGGGCTCGGGTCTGTCCATGACGACGGCGCCGTCGGCGATTCGCGCCGCAAGTCGCCTGCGCGCGGCCTCAAGGGCAAGCTTGAGCATCAAGGCGTGCGCGGCGGCGGGATTTTCCTCCGTCGGGACTTGCGCGAGCACGGCCTCGCAGTCCTCATAATTCAGGTTCGCGGCAAGCCGCACGCGGGCAAGCGAAATCTCGCAGGCGGACATCCCCCCCCCGCCGTCGATGGGGATGCGCACGCAAAGAGCGGGGCGCTCCTCGCCCTGCCGTAGCGACCATGCATCCGTGCCGAGACATTCGGGCATCATGTGGCAGGTCTGTTCAGGCAGATATACGCTGGTGCCCCTGTGCAAAACGAGGCCGTCGAGCGGGCTGCCGAAAGGCCAGCACAGTGCCGGGCAGGCCAACGCTATGGTCATGATGAAACCGTCGCCGCGCGCCTCCACGTGAAAGGCGTCGTCCACGTCACGCGTCGTCGCGCTGTCGATGCTCAAAAAAGGCAGGCCGCATGCGGGCAGTTGCGCCATCCCGAGGGCTGCGGGGTCGGCCGTGGCCTTTGCGAGCTTTTCGACGGTCTCACTCTCTTCCCGCCACCAGTCATCACCCGGCGCGTAATCGGCGCGGTCGAACCAGAAATCATAGTGCGGCGGCAGCTCTCCCCAGGCGGTCAGAAGCTGCAGGGGCACATGCGGCACCTCGGGCAGGCCTTTGGAAAGCATGGTCCACAGGGGGGCGGTCTCCTGATCCTCCGGGTTGATCATGCGCTTTTTGAGCAGTTCCTTCAGGCGGCAGGCGACCTCGGGCGTCGGCAGATCCCCGGCCCCCGGCCCGCCGGGGACGGGAAGGGAACGGCGGCCGCAGGCGACCTCCCACAGGATATGAAAGAAGTTCGTGCCGCCGGCGATGAGCGCCTCCCGCTCCTCACGGGCCTTCTGGGCGGCCATGCGCTTGTCGCGCTCTTCGGCGGAGAATACCAGGAACTCGGGCGGCTGAAAGCGGAAATGGGTCTTGCACTGCAGCAGGGCCCGCCCGTAGGCGGCCACATGGTCGGCGTCGGGATCCGTCTCGAAAAGCTCCGCGAACCAGCCGGCCGGGGCGGATTCGACCTCGCCCTGCGCCATCTCCCAGACATCCAGCACGGGAACGGATTCGGCGATGGCCCTGCGCTTTTCCACATGCTTCGCCATGAGGGCCACGGCTTCATCCCGCCCGGCATCGGCCGAATACTGGGGCCCGGCCCACGGAAGAAGGCGCGATTCCGGCAGGCGGGTCTCGCGGCGGTTCGGAAGAAGCAGGCGCACGCGCCCGCCTGCGGCCTCCATGACGAAGGCCGTCTGCTGGACGTTGCCCTCGAGGTACTCGACGATGCAGCCCGGCGCGGGATAACGGACAATATCCGACATGAAGCGACCTAGCGGCGCGGCTCGATCACGGTCACGCCGTCCATGTACGGAGCGAGGGCCTTCGGCAGGACGACGCTGCCGTCCTTCTGCTGGCCGTTCTCAAGCAGAGCCGCGATGGTGCGGCCCGTCGGCAGGCCGGAGCCGTTCAGCGTGTGCACGAAGGCGGCCTTGCCGCCCTTCGGCTTGAAGCGTATCCCCGCGCGCCGCGCCTGGAAGTCGACGCAGTTCGAGCAGGAGGATATCTCGCGGTAGGTCTTCTGCGCCGGCAGCCAGACCTCCACGTCGTAGGTCTTTGCGGAGCCGAAGCCCATGTCGCCCGTGCACAGGGTTATCACCCTGTAGGGCAGTTCAAGCATTTCAAGCAGGTGGCGCGCGTGGCTGACCATAAGCTCAAGCTGGTTGAAACTGTCGTCGGGATGGGCGAAGCGCACCATCTCGACCTTGTTGAACTGATGCATCCTGATGATGCCGCGGGTGTCCTTTCCGGCAGAACCGGCCTCGCTTCTGAAGCACGGCGTGGCGGCGCAGTAGGCCCTGGGCAGATCGGTGATGTCAAGGGTTTCGCCGGCGTGCAGATTGGTCAGCGGCACCTCGGCCGTCGGAATGAGATAGCGTTCCCCGTCGCGGAGCTTGAAGAGATCCTCCTCGAATTTCGGAAGCTGGCCCGTTCCGGTCATGGTCTGGCCCGTGACGATATAGGGGGGGCTGACCTCGATGTAGCCTTCGTTTCGTGTGTGCTGATCGAGAAAGAAGCTCATGAGCGCGCGGTCAAGCCTGGAGGCCCAGTCATAGAGGACGACATAGCGGCTGCCGGACATTTTCACGGCCCTCTCGAAATCGAATCCGCCGAGACTCTGCCCGATGTCGGCATGCTCCCTGACAGGGAAGTCGAAGGTCCGGGGGGTCCCCCAGGTGCGGAGACAGGGATTGTCCTTTTCGTCGAGGCCGACAGGCACTGAGGCGTCCGGGATATTGGGCACATGCATGAGCCATGCAAGTTCCTCGTTCTTTATCCCGTCAAGACTCGCGTCGAGTTTCTTGATCCGGGCCGAAAGCTCTCCGAGTTTCGCTATGGCCTCGCTCGCGTCAAGCCCGTCGCGCTTTGCCTTGGCGACCTTGGCCGACTCGGCGTTCAACGTGCTTTTGAGCCCCTCGACCTCCGTTGTCTTGGCCCTGCGATCCGTGTCCAGACGGATGAACTCCTGCGCGTCGACAGTGGAATGCCTGTTTTTCAGAGCCTG
>JAEEGL017391277.1_pt1 | contig 13094 bp, 10 predicted proteins | sample 9134231 | NCBI WGS metagenome assembly JAEEGL01 (sample SAMN16246548, study PRJNA631951) | gut metagenome | biome: gut microbiome; feature: rumen; material: fiber-attached | host: Bos | place: Iran: Karaj | collected 2018-10 | reverse complement strand
TGATGTTGTCTTTTTAGCAATCGATTTTTTCCGCACTAATACTAATTTGTCTATAGTTTCACAAATTATGGTTACATTAACAACAAAAGTTGCGATCATCGCATCGCTTTTAAACTTCCTGATCTTTTTCTTAAGCAGCAGAAATTTTGCCCGCATGAAACCTTCGGAAGTGCACAGAAGAGCGGAATACAGAAGACAGACGCAGCGGCCGGCCGCCATGAGAGGCGTCACCAAACACAAATGCGCGATCTGCGGACGGACGGAAGAGGACGGGGAAGATCTCGAATTCCGGTTCTGTTCAAAGTGCAACGGGAACTATGAATATTGTCAGGAGCATCTGTTTACCCATAAACATATACTGTAAGTCATGGAACAAAACACCTATTTTGATGAACTGAATACACTCGAAGAACTGAACGGGGAAGAACGTACAAAGCGTGTCGCGGCCGTATTCCGCGACAAAGAAAAGGCGGTGGAGACGATCCCGCTTCTGTATCTCAAAGATGTGACGGATATCGCGAAACTCTATGAGGGACAGGGCGTAGCGGCCGATGACCTCATCGGAGAAGGCAACGTCGCCCTGCTTTCCGGGTGCGCGAACCTCGATCTTTGCGAAAGCGCACAGGAAGTGGAAGAGTTTTTAACCCGCACCGTCATGGATGCGATGGAAAAACTGGTCGGCGAAAATGCGGATGAATCCGAGATCGACAGCCGTATCGCGCAAAAGGTCAATCTGGTCTATGAAGCAGCGAAAGAACTTTCGGAAACGCTGCTTCGCAAAGTGAGCATCGAAGAACTGGCCCGTGAAATGGATGCGGACAGATCCATGATCGAAGAAGCCGTTCGCTTATCGGGAAACCGCATTGATTATATTGAGACCGGATCATAGATCGAATGTGTCGTCACTTTTATTATGTAAACCATATCGTAGTTATGTAAACCAATATACGGAGGACAAAACGTGCAGATCAAAGATGTCAAAGCATATAAGATCGAAAGAGAAGAACAGATCCCGGATATCAATTCCAAGGGGTATCTTTTGACGCATATCAAAACGGGTGCCAAAGTACTCGTGCTTGAAAACGATGACGAAAATAAGGTGTTCTGCATCGGATTCCGTACGCCTCCTTCCGATTCCACGGGCGTTCCGCATATCATGGAGCATTCCGTTCTCTGCGGATCCAAAGCGTTCCCTGCCAAGGATCCGTTTGTGGAGCTGGCCAAGGGATCCCTGAACACGTTTTTGAACGCGATGACTTATTCGGATAAGACTGTTTACCCGATCGCAAGCTGCAATGATACCGACTTTAAAAATCTGATGCATGTATATCTGGATGCGGTCTTTCACCCGAACATCTACAGCAGGAAACAGATCTTTGAGCAGGAAGGCTGGCATTATGAAATAGAGGATGAACAGGATCCCGTTACGATCAACGGTGTTGTTTATAATGAAATGCGGGGCGTCTTTTCGTCCGCCGATGATATCCTCGAGCGAAAGATCATGGAGGCTCTTTTTCCGGATACGGCCTATGTCCACGAATCAGGCGGCGATCCGCTTATGATCCCGAAACTGACGTATGAGGAATTCCTTGATTTTCACAGACGGTATTACCATCCGTCCAACAGTTCCCTCTATCTGTACGGAAACGCCGACATGGCCGAACGGCTGACGTTTCTTGACGAAGCTTATCTCGGACAGTATGACGCGCTTTCGATCGATTCCGCGATCATGCCGCAGAAGGCGTTTGATCAGCCGGTCACGCGTACCTTCCCATATTCCGTCACGGAAGAGGAACCGCTTACCGACAAAACGCATTTATCTTATTCTTCGGTGATCGGAACATCGCTCGACAGAAACCTGTATATCGCTTTTCAGGTGATCGAGTATGCCCTGCTTTTGGCGCCGGGAGCCGTATTGAATCAGGCACTTCTGGATACGGGGATCGCAAAAGATGTACAGGGCTCCTACGAATGCAGCATTTTCCAGCCGTATTTTTCGGTTGTTGCCAAGAACTCCAACAAGGAGAGCCTTCCGGTTTTCTTGGATACGATCCAAAAGGTGTACCGGGAGGTGGCGGAGCAGGGATTTGACAAGCAGGCGCTGAAAGCCGCGATCAATTTCTACGAATTCCGCTATCGTGAGGCTGATTTCGGATTCTACCCGAAGGGACTGATGTACGGACTGCAGTCGTTTGATTCCTGGCTTTATGACGCGAATGAACCGTTTATGCATATCGCGCAGAATGACACGTTCGCATTTTTAAAATCACAGGTGGATACAGGCTATTTTGAGGACCTTGTCCGGAAGTATCTGCTTGATAACCCGCATTCCGCCATTGTGATCGTGGAACCGGAACGGGGACTGACGGCAAAACTGGATGCGAAACTGGCAAAAGAACTGGAAGAGTATAAGGCATCCCTGTCTGAGGCGGATGTAAAAGCGCTGGTGGAAAACACAAAAGCGCTTCATCTTTACCAGGAAGAGCCGAGCACAAAGGAAGAACTCGAAAGCATTCCGCTGCTGAAGATCTCCGATATCAAAAAAGAGGCGCAGCCCTTCATCAATGATGTGGATCAGGTTAACGGTGTAACGCTTATCACGCACGACATCTTTACGAACGGGATTGGGTATCTCGGCATGAACTTTAACATCACCGGTATGGATGAAGAGATGCTGTCCTATCTTTCGCTGGCTACAAGTATCCTGGGAATGATCGATACCGCCAATTATAAATATGCGGATCTTTTCAACATCATCAACATCAATTCGGGCGGGATCACCTTCGGCATGCCGGGCTGTACCCATTCTGTCACGAAAGAGGCTTCGCTCTATTTTGAGGTACGCGCAAAGGTGCTTTATGAGCAGCTTCCGTTTGCATTCGGTATGATCCGTGAAGTTCTGTTTTCTTCTGATTTTTCCGACAGAAAACGGATCCATGAACTGATCTCCATGATGAAGAGCAGGATGGAGGAATCCATGCCGTCAAGCGGGCACATGACCGCATCCGGAAGAGCTCTTTCCTATTGCAGTACATATGATGCGATCAGGGATATCGTCGGCGGCATCACATTTTACCGGTTTATCCGCCGCATCGATGCCGAATTTGACGAACGGTTTGAAGAGATCGTTGCAAAGATGCAGGAGAGCCTTAAGCAGACGTTCAGCAAAGATCACCTGCTTGTTGACTATACGGCCGGCGCGGATCAGAAGGATGCGATCAAAAAGGAAGTAAAGGCCTTTATTGAAACACTTCCGGAAAACGGATTTAAAAACAAACCGTTTGCATTTGACAGAACACCGCAAAACGAAGGCTTTAAGACTTCATCGAAAGTACAGTATGTTGCGCTTGCAGGGAATTTTGCCAAAGCGGGTCTTCCTTATACCGGCGCGCTGCGGTTATTGAAGGTGCTGCTCGGGTATGACTATCTTTGGAACAATGTCAGGGTAAAAGGCGGCGCTTACGGCTGCATGAGTTCCTTTAAGAAATCCGGGGCTGCTTTTTTCACCAGTTACAGGGATCCGAACCTTGAGAAGACGATCGAAGTATACAAAAAAGCGGCCGATTATATCCGCAATTATGTCGCGACGGAACGTGATATGACCAAAACGATCATCGGTACGGTTTCCGATCTTGACACGCCGCTCACCCCGAAGATCAAAGGGATCAGATCGCTGGTCGCTTACCTGTCCGGTGACACGTTTGAGGAAGAACAGAGAGAGCGGGATCAGGTGTTGAATGCCACACAAGAGGATATCCGGTCCCCTGCCGATTATATCGATGTGATCATTTCACAGGCGCATCTCTGTGTGGTCGGCGGAGAAGAGAAGATCGAGGAAGCAAAAGACTTATTTGACAAAGTCGAGAACCTGATCTCATAGACCGGCTTTAGCAGGGTGGAAGGAGTAATGAATATGAAAAATCGAACGAATCCCATTGGGATCACTTTGGCGCTGCTGTTTACAAGTCTGCTTCTTGGCGCCTGCGTCAGCAGTAAGGAAGCCGCATATGCGACTGCGGATGCCGGTTACTATGATGACGGCATGTATGAAATGGCGGAAGAAGCGGTTGCTGAGGCACCGGAATATGAATATACGGATGATGTGTATGCGGCAAGATCAAACGATACGGCAGGAACCGGCGAGACGGAACTGCTCGATGAAGGCGCCGTTTCCACGGAGAGAAAACTGATCAAAAATGTGAATCTGAATGTTGAAACGGAGGAATTCGACAAATTCCTTGCAAACATTGAGCAGAAGGTGGCAATGCTCGGCGGTTATGTTGAGAGCAGCGAGGTCAGCGGAAGAAGCCTGTACAACACATCCACAAACCGTTATGCGACCATTACAGCCAGAGTACCGAATAACAAGCTGGATCAGTTTGTCAATACGATCACGGAACAGTCCAATATCACCAACAAAACGATCTCAACCGAGGATGTGACGCTGCAGTACGCAGATACGCAGGCGCATATCGAGTCGCTGAAAACGGAACAGAAACGTCTGAACGATCTGATCGACAAGGCGGAAGACCTGGATACACTGTTAACACTGGAAGCGAGACTGACAGAAGTCAGTTACCAGATCGAATCCTATGAGCGCCAGATCCGCTCGATGGACAATAAAGTGGATTATTCCACGATCTACATCTATGTGGATGAGGTAACACATTACACGCCGGTTGATGAAAAACCGCTCTCCGCGGGAGAGAGGATCAGAAAGGGCTTTGGCGAAAGCCTGTATAACATCGGGCACGGATTTGCCGAATTCGGTATCGGGCTTGTGATCGCGCTGCCCTATATCATACTCACACTTGTGATCCTGGGTGCGATCGCGCTTGTGATCATACTGATCGTTAAAGCGGCGATCAAAAAAACCGCTAAGAATGAAGTGAAAAGACAGGATAAGACTGAGGAACCAAAGTAACTCATGGAACAAACAGGGAAAAAGGGATTCCGCTCCGGTTTTGCGGCGCTGATCGGGAGGCCGAATGTCGGAAAATCAACATTGATGAACCGTCTGATCGGCCAGAAGATCGCGATCACATCACCGAAACCGCAGACGACACGCAACCGCATCCGGACCGTTTACACATCGGAAGAAGGACAGATCGTGTTTGTCGACACGCCGGGGATCCATAAGGCCAAAACCAAACTGGGCGATTACATGGTCAGGGAAGCGACCGATACATATTCGGATGTCGATGTGATCCTCTGGCTCGTGGAAGCATCCACGTTTATAGGCCCGGGAGATAAACATATCGCAGCACAGCTAAAGAATGTCAATCTGCCGGTCATTCTGATCATCAACAAATCGGATACGGTAAAACGCGATGAGATGTTTGCGATCATCGATACCTATAAGGACCTGTGTGATTTTGCCGAGATCATCCCCCTGTCGGCATTAAAGGGGGATAATACGGAGGAACTGATCCCGCTGATCATGAAATATCTTCCGTACGGCCTGCCGCTTTATGACGAGGATACCGTGACCGATCAGCCGGAACGTGCGATCGTTGCGGAGATGATCCGCGAAAAGGCGTTAAAATGTCTGGATGATGAGATCCCGCACGGGATCGCGGTCACGATCGAGAAAATGACGGAAGAAGAGAGAATCACGCAGATCGAAGCTACGATCATCTGTGAGCGTGATTCGCATAAAGGCATCATCATCGGAAAAGGCGGAGCGATGCTTAAAAAGATCGGTTCTGCCGCCCGTTTTGAAATAGAACGCATGCTGGAGAAACAGGTCAATCTGAAACTCTGGGTCAAAGTAAAAAAGGACTGGAGAGATTCGGATTATCTTCTGAAGAACTTTGGATACGACAAATCATGAGAGAGTTTGTTCTGGTAACCGGAATGATCCTGGAGACGGGGCCTGTTGGTGATTACGACAGGCGCCTCGTTGTATTGACCAAAGAGCGCGGGAAGATCACGGTGTTTGCAAGGGGCTGCAGAAGGCCCGGGAATAAACACATGGCCGCAACGAACCCCTTCTGTTTCGGCCGCTTCAAACTTTACGAAGGAAAGACCGCATACAATCTGGTCGATGTGGAGATAACGCAGTATTTTGAGGAATTGCGTGAGGATTTCGAAGGCGCCTATCTTGGCATGTTTTTTCTGGAACTTGCGTCCTATTATGCGAGAGAAAACAATGATGAGGTGGAGCTGCTGAAACTTCTGTATCAGTCCGTTCGTGCGATCGTTAAGAAAAATCTGGATAACCGGCTGGTGCGCGCCGTCTATGAGATCAAGGTGCTGGTTGTCAACGGGCTCTTTCCGGGCGTGCCGTCCGATACAAAGCTGCTTCCGGCAACAGCCTATGCGGTTGATTTTATCGTAAATACAAGTGTTGAGCATTTATACACATTTGCGGTAAAAGAAGAAGTGCTCGCGCAGCTGAAGGAGTTATGCGACCGTTACCGGAAGCGTTTTTACGACCGGGAATTCAAGAGCCTGAAATTACTTGATGAAATGCAGGAACTGGCTTGAAAATGCGAAATGACTTCTGTATAATTGACAAAGTGCCGGAAGAAATACGGCAGTCTGACGGAACAAAAATCGTGCATTGCACTGAACATAGAGTAGAAAGATGAAAAAGATATTATTGACGGTTGTGGTTTCAACGCTGTTTACGGTATTATGCGGCTGTGGTATGGCCTCAGATCCGGCAGACACGGAATCCACGCTTTATATACGTGAAAACGGTTCGATCGACAGTCTGACCGTGGAAGTGTTCCCGGAAGATCAATACAGCGCCGAAGAACTTGAAAAAACCGTTAAGGAAATGGCGGATGTTTACAACAACGAACATGGAAGCGGCGCGGTAAAAGCGGGCGAATGCAGAGTCGAGGACGGAATGGCCTATGTGTATCTGTCTTACCGGAGTGCGGAAGATTATGCAGCGTTTAACCGGGCGGAATTCTTCTACGGCAAGGTTTCGGATGCACTCTCCAAAGGATATGCCAAAAAGTCAATATTGAAAAACACCTTCGGTTCAAATACGGTTTCCGGTGATGCCATTGCGGATATGGGCAATTATCATATGGTTGTTTTCAACGAGCCCGTACAGGTAAGGACCTATGAGTCGATCCTTTACATTTCCGCCAACGTGGAACCGGTTGACGACAGGACGGTCAGGATGTCCTCCGAAGCCGTCGGCAATGCGATTTTGATACTGAAATAATCATCAGGTTTAAAGGAGAAACAGTTATGGAAAAGACAATGGACAAGATTGTGGCGCTTGCAAAATCTCGCGGATTTGTGCATCCGGGCTCGGAAATCTACGGCGGGCTGGCAAACACATGGGATTTCGGGATCCTCGGTGTGGAACTGAAGAACAATATCAAGAAGGCCTGGTGGCAGAAATTTGTCATGGAAAGCAAGACCAACGTGGGCGTGGACTGCGCGATCTTAATGAATCCGCAGACATGGGTGGCCTCCGGACATCTTGGCGGTTTTTCCGATCCGCTGATGGACTGCAGGGAGTGTCATGAGCGGTTCCGCGCGGACCAGATCATTGAGAAATACGCAAGCGATAACGGCCTGACACTGGAATCGGGCGTGGACGGCTGGTCACAGGAACAGATGAAAGCCTATATCGAAGAACACAATATTCCCTGTCCGACCTGCGGAAAGCATAATTTTACGGATATCAGACAGTTCAATCTGATGTTTAAGACGTTTCAGGGCGTTACGGAAGATGCGAAGAACACGGTTTATCTGCGTCCCGAAACGGCCCAGGGTATTTTTGTGAATTTTAAGAATGTGGCAAGAACCTCCAGAAAGAAGATCCCCTTCGGCATCTGTCAGGTGGGAAAATCATTCCGTAACGAGATCACGCCGGGTAACTTCATTTTCCGCGTGCGTGAATTCGAGCAGATGGAGATGGAATTCTTCTGTGAGCCGGATACGGATCTGGAATGGTTTGCATACTGGAAGAAGTATTGTATCGACTGGCTGAAGACGCTCGGCATGAAGGAAGAGGAGATGCGTGTCAGAGATCACGCGAAGGAAGAACTGTCCTTCTATTCCAAGGCGACGACGGATGTGGAATTCCTGTTCCCGTTCGGATGGGGCGAACTCTGGGGGATCGCAGACCGTACCGACTACGATCTGACGCAGCATCAGAATGTGTCCGGCGAGGACATGACCTATTTTGATGATGCGAAGAACACCAGATATCTTCCCTATGTCATCGAGCCTTCCGTCGGTGTGGAGAGACTGTTCCTTGCGTTCCTTTGCGGCGCTTATGATGAAGAGGAGATCGCGGAAGGGGATGTGAGAACCGTACTGCATTTCCATCCGGCGCTGGCACCGGTGAAGATCGGTGTCCTGCCGCTTTCCAAGAAACTGAATGAGGGTGCGGAAGCGATCTATGATGCACTTTCGAAAAAATACAACTGTGAGTTTGATGACAGAGGAAACATCGGGAAACGCTACCGCAGACAGGATGAGATCGGAACGCCGTTCTGCGTGACGTACGATTTTGACTCGGAGACCGACCGGTGCGTGACCGTCAGAGACCGCGACAGCATGGAACAGGAACGCGTGAAGATCGCGGAACTTGAGGCATATTTTGCCGACAAATTCCTGTTTTAACCATAGACAAAAGAAGGACGGTATGATAAAATTTTGTTGTTGACGATATAAAAGTTTGTGAGGTTTTTTTGCAGATGATTGCGGCATGCAGTAACGTAGACAGCATAAATATGAATGAGCCAATATGCCATAGGGGTATTTTGGCTCTTTTCTTTTGATTTTAAGTCAACAAAGAATAAACAGGAGGACTAAGGAATGAGGAAAAAATGGGTGTATTTGTTCACGGAAGGAAACGCTTCGATGCGTAATCTTCTGGGAGGAAAGGGCGCAAACCTTGCGGAGATGACCAACATCGGTCTTCCGGTACCCCAGGGCTTTACCGTAACAACGGAGGCCTGCAACCAGTACTACGAAGACGGCAGACAGATCAATGATGAGATCATGGGATCCATCATGGAATTTGTCGGCAGAATGGAAATGAAGAATGAAAAGTATTTCGGCGATCCCGAGAAACCGCTGCTTGTTTCCGTACGTTCCGGAGCCCGCGCTTCCATGCCCGGTATGATGGACACCATTCTGAATCTCGGCCTGAATGATGAAGTGGTTGCCGCCATGATCAAAGGCAATCCCGATCCGAAATTCGAACGGTTCGTATATGATTCCTACAGACGTTTCATCCAGATGTTCTCGGATGTCGTCATGGGCGTCGGCAAAAAGCATTTCGAGGAACTGATCGACGAGATGAAGAAGAAGAAAAATGTTGTCTATGACGTTGACCTGACGGCAGAGGATCTGAAGGAACTCGCGGAGCAGTTCAAGGCGGAATACAAGCAGGAACTTGGCGAAGATTTCCCGACAGATCCCATCGTACAGCTGAAGGAAGCGATCAAAGCCGTATTCCGTTCCTGGGATAACCCGAGAGCGAACGTATACCGCAGGGACAATGATATCCCGTACAGCTGGGGCACGGCCGTATCCGTTATGCCGATGGTATTCGGTAACCTGAACAACAATTCCGGAACCGGTGTAGCATTTACCAGAGATCCCGCAACAGGTGAGAAGAAGCTGATGGGCGAGTTCCTCGTGAATGCGCAGGGTGAAGACGTTGTAGCCGGTATCCGTACACCGATGCATATCTCCGAGATGGAGAAGCAGTTCCCTGAGGCATATTCCCAGTTCACAAAGGTCTGCAAGATCTTAGAGAAGCATTACCATGACATGCAGGATATGGAATTTACCGTTGAGAACGGAAAACTGTACATGCTGCAGTGCCGTAACGGTAAGAGAACCGCGCAGGCGGCTTTGAAGATTGCCTGTGACCTGGTAGATGAAGGCATGAAGACCGAGGAAGAAGCGGTTGCCATGATCGATCCGAGAAACCTTGATACATTACTGCATCCGCAGTTTGATGTCAATGTCCTGAAGAAGACAACACCGGCCGGCAGAGGCCTTGGCGCATCTCCGGGTGCTGCCTGCGGTAAGGTTGTATTCTCCGCAGAGGATGCGGAAGCATGGCACAACCGTGGTGAAAAGGTCGTTCTGGTGCGTCTGGAGACTTCTCCGGAAGATATCACCGGTATGAAGGCCGCGCAGGGGATCTTAACGGTTCGCGGCGGTATGACGAGCCATGCGGCAGTCGTTGCCAGAGGCATGGGAAAATGCTGCGTTTCCGGTTGCGGCGATATCGTGATGGACGAAGCAAATAAGAAATTCACACTGGCCGGCAAGGAATATCACGAAGGCGATTACATCTCCATTGACGGTTCCACCGGTAATATCTATGACGGCATGATCGATACCGTGGATGCCACGATCGCAGGCGAATTCGGCCGCATCATGGCCTGGGCGGATAAATACCGTACGATGAAGGTGCGTACGAATGCGGATACACCTGCAGATGCAAGGAAAGCGAGAGAACTCGGTGCGGAAGGTATCGGCCTTTGCAGAACCGAGCATATGTTCTTTGAAGGCGACAGGATCGATGCATTCCGTGAGATGATCTGCTCCGATACGGTGGAAGAGAGAGAAAAAGCACTCGACAAGATCCTGCCTTACCAGCAGGGCGATTTCGAGAAACTTTACGAAGCCCTGGAAGGGTATCCGGTTACGATCCGTTTCTTAGATCCGCCTCTGCATGAATTCGTTCCCACGGAAGAAGCGGACATCGCGAAACTTGCCAAGACACAGAATAAGTCGGTTGATGAGATCAAGGCGATCATCAATTCCCTGCATGAATTCAATCCGATGATGGGTCACAGAGGATGCCGTCTTGCGGTTACTTATCCCGAGATCGCCAAGATGCAGACAAGAGCCGTGATCCGTGCCGCGATCAATGTTTCCAAGAAGCACAGCAACTGGAAAGTAAAACCGGAGATTATGATCCCGCTTATCGGTGATGTAAAGGAATTCCAGTACGTGAAACAGATCGTAAAAGAAACGGCAGATGAAGAGATCAAAGAGGCAAATTATAAACTGGAGTATGAGATCGGAACGATGATCGAGATCCCGAGAGCTGCCTTAACGGCAGATGAGATCGCAGCAAATGCTGACTTCTTCTGCTTCGGTACGAATGACTTAACGCAGATGACTTACGGATTCTCCCGTGACGATGCCGGCAAGTTCTTAGAAGCGTATTATGACGCGAAGATCTTTGAAAACGATCCGTTCGCAAAACTGGACCGCAACGGTGTCGGCAAACTGATGAAGATGTCCATGGAACTCGGAAAGCCGGTTAATCCGCAGCTGCATGTCGGTATCTGCGGTGAGCACGGCGGAGATCCTTCGAGCGTGGAATTCTGTAATGAGATCGGACTTGACTATGTCAGCTGTTCTCCGTTCCGTGTTCCGATCGCAAGACTTGCCGCTGCACAGGCTGCGATCAATCAGAAGGCGTAACGGATACGGAATGTTTTAGGAGGTATGGGAAATGGCTATGAGACTGGTTACACGTTCGGATTTTGACGGGCTTGCATGCGGCGCACTCTTACTTGCGGCAGGCGTTGTCGATCACTGGACATTCGCGCATCCGAAGGATTTACAGGACGGTAAGGTCGAGATCAATGAAAATGACTGTCTGGCAAATGTTCCTTATGTGGAAGGGTGCGGATTATGGTTTGACCATCATTCCAGTGAACACGAAAGACTGCAACTTGAAGGAAAGTATAAAGGTGAGAGCCGGATCACACCCTCGTGTGCGAGGATCATTTATGAATACTACGGCGGAAAAGAGACTTTCCCGAATTTTGACGATATGATGGTTGCCGTTGACAAAGTGGATTCCGGCGACTTAACGATCGATGAGATCATGAACCCGACAGGCTGGATCCTGGTCGGCTTCCTGATGGATCCGAGAACGGGCCTGGGACGCTGGAGACAGTTTACGGTTTCCAATTACCAGTTGATGGAAAAGCTCATGGTGGCCTGCAAGGATAAATCCACCGCAGAGATCCTGGCAATGCCGGATGTGCAGGAGAGGATCGAAGTATATAACGAGCAGACCGAAAAGTTTAAAGAAATGGTCAAGGCGCATACCAGAACGGAAGGCAAAGTGATCATCTCTGATCTGCGCGGTGTGGATCCGATCTACACGGGAAACCGTTTCATGATCTACAGTATGTATCCTGAGCAGAACATTTCTGCCTGGATCGTATCGGGACGCGGCGGACAGGGTTGTTCCGCGGCAGTCGGATACAGCATTATCAATAAGACCTGTACGGTTGACGTCGGCAGTCTGATGCTGAAATACAACGGCGGCGGCCACAGAAAAGTCGGCACCTGTCAGTTTTCCGATGAGAACATGGAAAGCGAACTGCCGAAGATGCTTGCTGAACTTTGTGAAATGGCAAATGCATAAGATGCAAAGATATGAGTCCAACGGAAGTAATTCCGTTGGACTTTTTTTGTTCAAATTGCTACTATAAGAATAAGAATAAAAAGGTTCCGAACGGAGAAGGGGGATATTATGAAACTGAATAAAACTCGGACATTTCTTGTGGGGCTGGCGTTCATGTCGATCTGCATGTTCTGGCAGATGTACGACAGCGTGATCCCTCTGATCCTGAAGAATACGTTTCAGATCAATGACACCATATCCGGCGCGATCATGGCACTCGACAACGTGATCGCATTGTTCCTGCTTCCGCTGCTCGGCGCGCTTTCCGATAAGTGCAATACGAAGATCGGCCGCAGGATGCCTTTCATCATCGGCGGTACCGCAACATCGGTGCTGATCATGACCTTTATACCCATCATGGACAATCTGTATGCAAAAGAACCGAAACAGTGGTATCTTGTATGCTTTATCCTGTTTTTGGGGTTGCTTTTGATCGCAATGGGTACGTACCGTTCCCCGGCTGTGGCGCTGATGCCTGATGTCACGCCGAAGCCCCTGCGTTCGAAGGCCAACGCGATCATCAACCTGATGGGTGCTGTCGGCGGGATCATTTATCTGGTCATCACAACATTCATGTATTCCAAGGCGAAGACCGAGGGACTTGCTCATGTGGATTACCAGCCGTTGTTTGTGATCGTTGCATCGGTTATGGTAGTGTCGGTCA
>JAEEGL015846081.1_pt1 | contig 13094 bp, 7 predicted proteins | sample 9134231 | NCBI WGS metagenome assembly JAEEGL01 (sample SAMN16246548, study PRJNA631951) | gut metagenome | biome: gut microbiome; feature: rumen; material: fiber-attached | host: Bos | place: Iran: Karaj | collected 2018-10 | reverse complement strand
AGGACACGGCGGCGATCCAGTCCGCGATAGACGCGGCGGCGGGAAAGGGAGGCGGTCGCGTCGTCCTTTCGGACGGAACTTTCCTCTCGGGCGCGATTCAGCTTCGCACGGGCGTTGACTTGCACATCGACCGCACGGCGAAACTGCTCGCCTCGCCGTACATAGCCGACTTTCCCGACTGGCCGGACACCAAGCATGTCGACAAGGACAGTCTGCCGCGCCGGCGTAGCGCCGCCTTCATTTTTGCAGACGAAGCGGAGCGAATCACCATCACGGGCGGCGGCACGATAGACTGCAACGGCGCACATCACACCCGGGAGAAAAGCGAGGCGAACTGGACGGGCTGGAAGTACGAGCGTGTCTACGATATGACAAACTCCCTGCCGCGCGTCGTGTTTTTCGCCGGCTGCCGCGACGTCGTGCTGAAGGATGTCACGATGGTCGGCCAGCCCTCAGGATGGAGCTACTGGATTCACGACTGCGACCGTGTGCAAATCAGTGGGCTCAAGATACTCGCCGACGTTCGCTACCCTAACAACGACGGCATCCATGTGAACTGCTCGCGCGACGTGACGATTTCCGACTGCATAATCGAGACGGGGGACGATTCGCTCGTCGTTCGCGCCAACAGCCGTTCGCTTCGGGAGGACAAGCCGTGCGAACGCGTCGTCGTTGTGAATTGCACGCTGAGGAGCTGGGCGAACGGCATACGCATCGGATGGACGAACGACGGCGTGATACGCGACTGCCACTTCTCGAACATCGCCATGCACGATACGTCCGTCGGCATTGCCTTTGTGCTTCCGGGCAAGAGCGGGATGGACTACGGGCGTGAAGCGACGCTTGTTGAAAATCTCATCTTCAGCAACATCAGCATGCGAGGCATATACGGACGGCCGATTCTGGCGGAGATTGCTCCGGCGGAAAAAGGCGTTATGGCAAAGGCGATGCGAGACGTCCGATTTGAGAACGTCCATGCGACAGGATTGGAGCTTCCGCTGATGTCCGGACGCCACGGATGCCCGCTCCAGAACTGGACATTTGCCAACTGTTCTTTCCGCAAGGTCTCGGAAGCTGACCTGCCGGACTGGAAGCGCCACGGCGCAGCCGCGTGGGACCGCAAGGCGGGGCAGAATTTCATAATTCGAAACACCAAAGGTCTCAAGATAGACAATACGGAGCTCGACACTCCATGAATACGAGAAATTCACAGATGTGGACATTTGCGACTGTCGTATTTGTGGCGGCGATGTCATCTGCGAAGGCGATGTCTGAGCCGTCTTCCCCCATCCGACTTGCCGAGGGCGGAAAGGCGCTTGCCAAAATCGTTGTGGCGGACAAGGCGGACAAGGCGGCGCGTTTCGGCGCACTTGATCTCAAATGGCACCTTGACCGCATGACAGGCGGGTCGTTTGAGATTGTGACCGACGCGGAACTCGAGAAGCAGGATGCCGATGCTCTTCCGACACTTGTCTGCGTTGGCCCAACTCGTTTTGCCGAGGTGGATGTCTCTTCTTTTGCAAAACAGGAGTTTGCGGTTGCGGTCAGGAAAGACTGCATTGTTCTCGCAGGACTCGACATGCCCGACAAAGGTCGATTTGTCTATCAAAATGACGGCACCAATGTGACGATAAGGGGGCAGCCCAGCTTCTATCACGCCCAAGGGTCGATGTACGCGGTCTATGATTTTCTGCAGAAGGAATGCGGGGTTGTATGGGCTGATATGTCCGACTTCGGAACCTATCTTCCACGCAATCCGGATTTGTGCGTGTCGGTCACGAATCGGAGGCAGAAGCCGTTCATTGCATACCGCGGGGGAACCATAGACTACCCAAAGTTCGGACAGGGCAAGAACAGCCTTCTTCTGTGGAGGGCGGGAACGAAGGAATTCGAGGAATGCCAGCGGCTCATGTACGAGAACACGAATTCGATTGCTGCGCGTTCTGTACTCTTTCGGTTGCGGCATCGGATCGGTGGACGTGAAGCGCGGGCCAATCATTCATTCTACCACTACTACGACAAATACTGGGATGAAGGGTCAAAGGACTTTATCCGAAAATGGCCAGAGATATTTGCAAAAGGGTACGGTGAAAAGAAGCCCCCGCAGATGTGCTACTCGTCCAAGGCGTTTATCGATCTGGTCATAGGCGACATTCGTGCCTATTTCGACCAGGATCCAAGAAACGGCCGGTTTGTCTGGGGGCATGACAACTATTGCCTTGCCCAGATGGACAATTCGTTCTACTGCAAATGCGATGACTGTCAGTCCCAGATGGAGCCTGACCGAGAGGTGGACAAAGCCTCGGATTCGACCTACTGGTTCCGATTTGTCAAGACCGTAGCCGATGAAATCGCCAAGACGCATCCGACGAAGCAGATATCGACTCTTGCCTATCATTCACACGAAGGGCTTCCGCATGGCTTCTCCCTGCCGACCAATGTCGTCGTATATTTCTGCCTCTCGGCAAACCGCGAGCCTTATCGGATGCGCTTCAAGCCGCAGCTGCGCCGCATGCAGGAATGGCGCAAGGCGTATCCGGACCAGCCGATTGCTATGTGGCTATACAACACATATCCACTTGAGCACACGAACAACAGCGGCTTTAACTGCTTCCCCGGATTCTTCGCTCACGAAGCAGCGCGGCAGTACAGGTTCTTCCTTGAAAACGACTTCTCGGCTGGCATCTTTCAATGCGGTATGAACGGCGATGTAGACACATACATGCAATTCGAGTGGATGATTGACCCTACGCGAGATCCTGACGAGATGCTGGACGAGTTCTTCAAAACGTATGGTCGTGCGGGAGAGCCGCTCAAGGAGTATTATCGCCTTGTTGAAAATCGGTATTGTGACTTCAAGCGATATCCGAAAAGCGACAGCAAGCAGACTGCGGCACTCGCCTGGGGCGGTGATGAAATGCCAGGTTTGATGAGGAGACTCGGCGAACTTGTTGAAGAGGCGGAACGCCTGACCGAAACGCCGGTCGAGAAGCGCCGCGTCGCCATCTGGAAGCTTGGTGTTTGGCAGTATATGAAAGAGGGCTACGAAACCTTTCTGAAGCGCCAGCGGACTTCAAAGCCGAATTGGACGGCCCGCCGCGTGCCGCCTGCGGCAGGCGATGTGGCGAAAATTGACTGGACGAGAATCCCCGCGGAGAAGTTTGCCCTCTACAATGCCGGCAGCGACGTGCCGTCGCAGTTCTCCGGCGAGGCCCGCCTGGCTCATGACGGAGATTGGTTTTATCTTGAATTGATGCACTTCGTGGAGACCTCTCGGCTCAAATGCGCACCCGGCATCTTCCCGTGCGATACGTGGGAGCTGTTCATCGCGAGGCAAGAGGCGTTGCCTTACCGCCACTACGCTTCCAGCCCCGATGGCAGAATGGTCGCGATGTCGAACGGCGAGGTCAACGGACGCATAAACGTGCCTGCCGCAGAGTCCGGCCTTGACGCATACGGCGCCAGGGTCGTGTCCGATACGTCCAGTCCAGAAGTCTGGAAGCAGCGATTCGCATTTCCGCTCAATGGCTTCACGGACGCGCCTGTCAGACCGGGCGAGAGCTTCCATCTCAACTGCATTCGTGTCGTTAACGAATGCCTGACGCAGGGGAAGTGTTCGAAGATCCTCGCAGTGACAAAAGGCACTACGGCCCACACGACGGATCGCATGGGCAAGGTAACTCTTGAAAAATGAAAGGAACAATGCAAATGAAATGCGATGTTCAAACAGCAAAGTCCGGTCATGGGAAGCACTTTCATGCATCAGAAAAAGCACTTTGTGCGCTGATTGTGGTGGCGATGTTCCCGGCGTTTGCCCTCGGTGCGGACATAACTTGGACCGGTGCAGTCGATACCGACTGGGTAAATGGCGACAATTGGGATGGAGGAGTCCCACAGAACGGAGACGATGTGATAATTCCATCAGGGAAATCGGCAATGATTGCCACCTCCTCGGCGAACCTCGCTTCGATTACGATTTCGGGAACGCTTGTGATGACAAATTGGATGACGCGCCTCAACGCGGTGACGGTGACGATCCCAAGCGGCGGCATTCTCACCAGCGGCGCGGCGGTCACGAACGAAACGGATCTGAGCCGCGTGTGGGTCAACTGCACGAATCTGGAGATAGCGGATGGAGGAAGGATTGATGTGAACTACAAAGGCTATGCGGGATATCCAATAGGATCTGACCATGCAGGATATGGCCCTGGCGCAGGCGATGTGAAGAAGGCAAACTTTGTGACGGCGCCTTCCCATGGCGGACACGGAGCCCGTGTGCCTAACGCAAGCTATGTCTTGCCAAATGTCATGCCGTACGACAATCCTGCCGCACCGGAACTTCCCGGTTCCAGCGGCGCATCAAGCCAATACGGTGCAGGCAGATGCGGGGGTGGTGCCGTAAAGATCGAGGCGTCCGGCGCGGTCGTAGTCAATGGCTCGATTCTTGCTAACGGACAGAACGCCTCCTCGTACGGTACGGCTGCTGTTGATCAGCATTCTCCAGCCGGATCGGGTGGTAGCATCTATATTACATGCCGGACAATCTCTGGATCCGGGACGATGTCCGCGAATGGCGGCGGAGGTTCCAGTCCTAGTCAATCAGGTCATCCGGCTGGCGGCGGTATGATTGCCGTCCACTATGACGCGGAAGCACAGCGGGCGGCCTCAGTTTCGGGCATGACGATAACTGCCGCCGCTGGCCGACACTACCAGACGGGCGATAGAGCATACGAATCCACGAACGTTGACGATAAATACGATCCGAGTGGCATTAACGCCGGCATGGGCACGGTTCACTTCACAGATGCGCAGATTGCGAGGCAGATCGCTGGAAAGACGTTGACGGGCAATGTCCTCGGCTTCTCGGAGTATGTCTATGACGGAGACTGGTCGTTTACTGGCGGGCATGTGATGTTCGGCGAAGAGGGTGTGAAGGTTGCGGTCAACGGTAACCTTTCACTCTCAGGCGACGATTCGCGCCTTGAGATCGGCGGCGGTGTAACGACAAACTGGTGCAACAGCATCGTGATGTACGCCGGGACGACGCCGAGCGAACTTACGGTGACGGGCGACTTGACGCTTGACGGAGTGTCGCGCCTCGACATCCGCGCCGCGGCGACAAATGGCGTTGACAAGTTCGGTGCGCTCGTGAAGGTCGGCGGCACGATGACGATTGCGACGAATTGCTTTGTCTATTCGTGGAGCGACTGCCAGAATCTAGGCTCGCCGCATTTCGAGGTCGGCTCGCTCAACGTGCAGACGGGCGGCGTGTTCACGGCGTTCGGACGCGGCGGGCGCGGATCGTATCATGAAAATTTCACATCGTTTGGCTCTATCGCTCACGGAAAAGGGCCGGGAGCTGCTGGGGCCTTGCTTGCGGGCGGAAGCCACGGCGGAAAAGGCGGCAAAGGCAGAAACACAGCGAAAGATCCATACGATGACCTCCTTCGCCCGCGCATGGCAGGTTCTGGTGGTTCGGGCTCAAACGATAAATGGGCGCAGGGCGGTGCCGGCGGAGGAATGATCTACGTGACAGCCACGAACGGCACGATTCGCGTTGACGGAACAATAGACGCAAGCGGTTCTGGTGGAAACATATTAGGGAATGGCTACGGTGGCGGTGGTTCGGGCGGAACAATTCTGCTGGAGGCCAAGCGTTTCATCGGTGGCGAGACGGGCGCACTTTTGGCTAATGGCGGAGATACAATGCCTGCAAGCAACGCCAACAATCGTTCCGGCTCCGGCGGCGGAGGACGCATTGCGGTGTGGTGTGGCGCACCATGGTCGGAAGAGGTCAAGTCGTCCAGAATTAGTATACAGGAGACGCCTATCTCTGGCAATCCAAGATACATGTCATATCTCGGCGCCTACTCTGTCGCCGGGGGCAATGTGCTTGGAGACTATGGTTCTGACGAGCGGATAGGAGGGGGTGGAACGGTGCGATTCTGCTACATAAACGCAGCGATGGGTTTTATGATTATCTGCCGATAGGGAAGGTGGTGGGAATGTTTACCAGGCACTGTACAGTGGTTGGCGTCATTGTCGCAGGCGCGGTTGTTTCTGCATATGCGCTTGCCCAGCCTGTTGTCGTAGGTGAACTGCCGAAACTTGAGGATGCCCAAGTTGAAACATTCATGGACGAAGTATACGGACGGCGTCCAGTAGAGCGCCCGGCGAATATGACATTTGCCGATCTCTACCCTCCGGAGACGTTCAAGGGGGCTTCTGCAGACGATGTGAAGCACACGATGGACGCGTGTCGACGCATTGTTGTCTGTCGTTATCGAGGGCCGTATGGCGAGGATTCATTCCGATTCACTGTTTTTGTGCCGAGATCGGCTAAGAGACCTTCACCGGCGTTTCTCCTCATCTGCAACCGTAATCCCGGTGTGAACATCGATCCGTGTCGAGTTTCACGCACGAGCTTCTGGCCGGCGGAGGATATCGTTGCCCGCGGCTATGCGGCGATAGCGTTCTGGACGGATGAGATTGCGGTCGACTGCGGCTCGTCGGAGTATGTCTTCAGGTCTGGTGTATTCCGATGCTTCGAGAATCCCGCAGAGCCGCGCGCGGACAACGCATGGGGGGCACTGGCAGCCTGGTCATGGGGGGCGAGTCGCGTGATGGACTGGATTGAAACGTGTCCAGACATAGACAAGAAGCATGTGGCGGTAGTCGGCCATTCGCGTGGAGGCAAGGCGGCGCTTGTTGCTGGAATATTCGACAGTCGCTTTGCGATGGCAATCTCGAATTGTTCGGGCTGCGGCGGTGCGAAGTTGAACCATTGCGCACTCCCCCAAAGCGAACACATAGGAGACATATATGGTCGTTTCCCGTATTGGTTCTGTCGGAATTTTTCGAAGTATGTCGGCAAAGACCAATCGTTGCCGTTCGACCAGCATCAGTGGCTCTCACTAATGGCACCGCGACTTTTATATGTTTCATCGGGAGCTCTCGATCGTTGGGCGGGCACCGATGGCGAGGCGGCGGCGGTTGAGCTAGCGCGTCCTGCCTGGGGTTGGCGAGGCGCGGATGATGTTGGGTATCATGTTCATGAAGGGGGACATGACTTGACGTCGTATGATTGGATGCGTTACATGGATTTCGCGGATGCACATGGTTGGATGAATTAATAAGGAGTGTTGAACCATCATTGAGCACTGAACAAGAAAGGAAACAAAAATCATGAACATGTCTCGCCGTTCTTTCATGAAAGCCACGCTTGCAGCTGGGGCGTTCCCGTCGATAACAGGATGCATGGCGCTGTTTGGCCCGCAGAAGGTTCGTCTCGCGTGTGTAGGCATTGGGTGCCAGGGCTGGAACGATATCGAGAAGTTCGAGGCGACTGGTCTGCTTGAGGTTGCCGCCTTGTGCGACACCGATCTTGACGGGAAGCAGTGCGAAAAAGCCCTGTCGCTTTATCCCAAGGCCCCGAGATTCAGAGACTTCCGCAAGATGCTCGACGCGATGGAAGGCAAGATCGATGCCGTAGCTGTGATGAATCCTGACCATTCGCACTTCCCTGCGCTGATGGCCGCGATGAAGCGTGGCTTGTCGGTATTCTCCGAGAAACCACTTGCCCACACTTTTGAGGAATGCGAGTTGTTGATGGCGGCGGCCAAGAAGTACGGCGTCGTCACGCAGATGGGCAACCAGGGGCATTCGGGAAACAACTATTACCAATTCAAGGAATACGTAGAAAAAGGCATCATCGACCTTTCGCAGCTAAAGCACCTCACGGTGCACATGAACAACCCGCGCCGCTGGCACAAGTGGAACGGTGTCATGAACGGCTACACCACGGCTGGGACGATTCCACCGGGTCTTGATTGGGACACGTGGCTTGGCACTGCGGCATTCCACGACTACTCCGACGATTTCGTGCAGGGGGAGTGGCGCAGCTGGTATGACTTCGGCAACGGTTGCCTCGGCGACTGGGGTGCGCACACGATTGACACGATGCATCGATTCTTCGATCTTGGACTTCCCACGGAAATCCATATCAAGGACGTGAGGGGCTGGAATCCGTATGTGTTTCCGATGCAGGACACGCTGACGTTCAAGTTCGCGGCGAAGGGAAATCGTCCTGCAATCGACCTTGACTGGTACGAGGGCGTCACAAACAAGCCGACGCTTCCCAAGGGATACAGGCCCATGTCCTGGGGAAGAGACATTCCAGCTGCGAAGGGCTCTACTGCCGCTGACGCGGCGGAAAATCTCATACCTGGAAAGTTCTTCGAGATGAAGGACGGCACGGTTTGGCAGGGCGGCTCGCATTCATCTGCGATTTTCATGTGCGGCACAGACGGGAAGGTTCCGGAGTACGAAGGGGCTGAAGGCAAGTCCGACCACTGGAAGAACTTCCTGCTTGCCGTGCAGGGACTTGAAGAGGCGCGTTCGCCGTTCTCGGTAGCGGGGCCGCTTTCCGAGATGTTCTGCCTTGGTTGCATTGCCCAGCGTCTCAACCGCAGCATCAAGTTCGACGCGGAGAAAAAGCAGATTGTCGGCGACAGCGAGGCAAATGCGCTTCTCAAGGGTTCTAAGGGAACGCCCCGCAATGGCTGGGAAGAGTTCTACGTCGTCTAAGTAAGAAAGGTCAAAGGCATGAAGAACACAATGATGTTGGCTTCCGTTGTCGTGTTAGTCTTCTGCATCGCAGGATGCACTGGATTTAAGAACGGAACGAATCCCTCCGCTGCGTTGGTGAAGGGCACTCCCGCCGGGGCGAACACGCTCACCGACGCGGAGAAGGCGGATGGGTGGAAGCTCGTGTGGGACGGCAGGACGTTCGACGGATGGCTCTCCGTGAAGAGCGGATGCAAGGAGGCGCCCTCCAAGGGCTGGGTCATCAAGGACGGCACGCTCACGATGCGTCCGGTGAACGGAATCGCGGACGGCAAGTGGTTTCCGCTTCCGCCCGAGGACCAGAAGCTCGGCGGCGGAGGGGACATCGTGACGGACAGGAAGTACCGCGACTTCGCGTTCAAGTTCGACTTCCGCCTCACGGAGAACGCCAACTCCGGCGTGAAGTACTTCTACGACGAGAAGCTCAACAAGGGGACGTGCGAGGAGTACCAGGTGCTCGAGAACGGACATCCCGACTCCGACAAGGGCAAGGACGGCAACCGCAAGTCCGCCTCGCTCTACGACGTGATTCCCGCGCACGCAGACGCCATCCTCAAGGGCGCCGGCGAGTGGAACAGCGGCATGGTCGTCGCGAAGGGCGCACACGTCGAGCACTGGCTCAACGGCGTGAAGGTTCTCGAGTATGACCGCGGCACGCCCGCGTTCAAGGCCGCCGTCAAGGCCTCCAAGTACGCCGACTGGGGCGTCGCCGCGGACGGCAAGCCGCAGGACTGGGGCGAGATCCCCGAGGGGCGCATCCTCCTCCAGGACCACAGCGACTCGACAGTCTCGTTCTGCAACCTCAAGATTAAGGAGCTATGAGAATAGTCTGCGGAACAATTCTCGCGCGACGGATTGTTCCGGCGCGACCTTCGCGGCTGAGGCTTAAGTGCGCCAAGCATAAACAGCGTCTTCCGCAAGACGCCTGTCTTGCAGGCGGCTAGCGAGGTTGCGGTTTTCTGACTGTTGTTGCGGATTTCTGCATTGCGCCGCGGCGGCGGATGGTGTACAATGTCCGTGAAAGGAAGGTTGGAAATGATCAAGATGATGATCGCGGCCGCAGCCCTGGCTACGACGATGCTGGCTGCCGCAGCCGAGGGCGAATATGATTTTCGCAGACGCCTTGAGGTCGTGCACCAGGCCGACAGGCGCGACCCCGGGGCGAGACGCGCGGCGGACGAATTCGAATTCACCGACGGCGCGGCGATTGTCCCCGTTGGCGGCGAGCAGGACGGTCTTCTCGTCCGTGCGGCGGTCGACTTCCAGGACTACCTGCGCGTCTCGATGAAAGTGGACGCCATCGTGCGCTCCGGCGATTCGGCGGACGGAGGCGCGCAGGCCCTGGTCGTGAAGCTCGACAATTCCCTCGGTGCGCGCGCAAGCCGCATCGAAGTCGGCGAGAACGTTGTCGTCTCGTGCGGGAGCGAACGCGCCGCGCTGCAGGCGCTCGCCCATCTCGAGGACCTCATGAACCTGAGGGGCGGGCCGTTCCTGGAGAAGGGCGTCGAGAGCCGCGAGGCAATCTTCGACGTGCGCATGTCGCACTCCGGATACGGCAACGACATATTCCCCGACGAACATCTCGCGCAGATGGCTCATTTCGGCATCACCGCGATTCTCGTTTTCCTTGACGACATCGACAAGACGAAGGCGCAGGAGTACCAGGACCTGAAATCGCTCATGCGCCGCGCCGCGCGCCATGGGCTCGACACCTACCTCTACTCGTACATAAAGGCGTTTGCGCACCCGGCCGACGAAGGCGGAAAAGAGGCGATTGATGCGGCCTACGGGCGCATCGCGGGCCATTATCCCGAGGCGAAGGGAATTATCCTCGTTGGCGAGAGCTGCCAGTTTCCGTCGAAGGATCCGCGCGTGCAGAGCGTCCTTTACACGGACAAGGATCCGAACGACAGACGCCCCCTCGCCGGCTGGTTCCCGTGCGCGGACTATCCAGAATGGCTGCGCGCCGTGGAGGACGCGATACACGCGCGGGCGCCGCGGCAGGAGCTTGTCTTCTGGACGTACAACTGGGGCTGGGCGCCGGAAGCCGACCGCATGAAGCTCATCGACGCGCTGCCCAAGGACGTCACGCTCATGGCGACTTTCGAGATGTTCGAGCGGCGCACCCTCCGGAACGGAATCGAGACGCCGACGGCCGACTACACGATATCGTTCCCCGGTCCAGGAAAATACTTCGTGAGCGAGGCCGAGAGGTCGAAGCGCAACGGCCTCAAGCTCTACACGCAGGCGAACGCAGCCGGTCTCACATGGGATTTCGGCTGCGTCCCGTACCAGCCCGTCCCGCATCAGTGGAACAGGCGCTGGCGCGCGCTTGTCGAGGCGAACGGCAGGTGGGGGCTTTCCGGCATCATGGAGAACCACCATTTCGGTTGGTGGCCGAGCTTCGTCGCGGAGCTGGAGAACGAGGCCTTCTTCCGCGGCGGGATTCCGTTTGAGAGGCATCTGCGCCTGATCGCCGCGCGCGACTACGGCGAGGAAAACGCAGATGCGGCAATCGCCGTCTGGAAGAAGTGGAGCGACGACGCGGCGGACTACGTGCCGACGGACTGCAACCAGTACGGGACGTTCCGCATCGGTCCAGCGTATCCGTTCACCTACGGCCATGCGCCGGTCGCGCGGAACGAGTTTCCCGGCAAGCGCTATGCGTCGAACTGGCCTGCGGGAATCTGCCGGCTTGACTATCTGAAGGAGGGGTACGTTCCGCAGCTGACGCCCGAGCGCATGGACGACGCGTACTTCGCGAAGGAGATCGAGCTCCTCGAACCGATGGCGCGGCATTACGCCGAGGGCGAGCGCGCTTTTGCCGCGATGGCCGCGAAGCTCGACGGGCGCCGCCGTCGCCGTGCGCTCGAGATGTCTAATTTCGCCGGCTATCTCGCCGCCTGCTGCCGCACGGCGATAAACGTCAAGCGCGGGGCGATCGCCTTCCGCACCGGAGACAATGGCGCGCTTCTCGCCGCTGCACTCGCCGAATACGAGAACGCGAAGGCCGCGCTGAAATTCGTCGAGGCCGATTCCCGCCTCGGCTGGGAGCCGTCGATGGAATACTGCGGCGGCCCCGAGCAGATACGGTGGAAGCTCGATCTTATGGAGCGTCTCTATTGCTTTCCCTGACGCATGACGCCTGCTGCCTCCGCCACGCTCCCGGCGAGACGCCGTATTTCGCGGTGAACGCCTGGAGCATGTAGGAGACGGACGCGAATCCGGAAAGAGCAGCGACCTGTTTTATGCTCGCGTCGGTGCCGAGAAGAAGCCGCCGGGCCTCGTCCAGACGCGCATCTGCGATCGCGTGCTGGACCGTCGTGCCGAGTGTCGACCTGAAGGCGCGCGTCACCACGGTGTGGGAACGTCCCAGCGTCCTGAACACGTCGGCTGCGGAGATTCCGTTCTTCGCGTTGCGGCGAATGAACACGAGCGCGTCGGAAAGCCACGGCGGAGCGTCGGGGATCGTTTCCGTGGACTTTCGCGCCACGATGCCTGCGGGATCCACCTGTCGCACGATCTGCCCCTTCGGCGCTGTGCCGTCCATCATCGCAGCAAGCGTCTCCGAAGCGACGCGGCCGATGCGCCGCGTGTCGGGATCGATGCTCGAGAGCATGGGTTGCGAGCTCCCGCACAGGATCATGTCGTTGTCGAGGCCCAGAACTGCGACTTCGTGAGGAACATCGATTCCCGCCCTGCGGCAGACATTGATAAGCTGCCAGGCCCGCAGATCGCCTGGGCAGAAGACGGCTACGGGTTTCGGGAGCGAGCGCAGCCATTTCTCGAGCGATTTCGCGTCGCGCGGAAGACCGATCGTCTCGGCGATCACGGCCGCGTCGTCGAACTCGTACCGGCCGATGCCGCGCCCGTCGTACACGGCGCACTTGAGCCCTTCGCGCCTGAGCCGCCGCGCAAATGAGAGCTGGCAATAGCGCGAGGTGCGTCCGCCGCCGTAGGGGCAGTAGGCGAAATTCCTGAAGTGCCTGTCAAGAAAATGCTCGGCTGCAAGAACGCCTATCTTCTCGTGTTTAGTCTTGACGACGGCGAAGTCCTTCTGCGCGAAGTCGTAATATACGTCGACGACAGGACGCTTCGTCGCTTTCAGGTTCCGCGCAAGTTCCTCCGACGTGACGCGCGCGATGAATCCGTCAATCGCGCTTCTCTTGCGCTGCGATCTCACGTCGGTCACGTTGAGAAAGACAATCTCCCAGTCGTCGCGCTCCTGCGCATACGATATGATCCCCTCGCAGAGTTCGCGCCCGAACGCCCTGGAGCGCTCGATCAGGAGCCCGATGCGCTTTGTGCTTTTCCCGTCCATGCGCACAGTATACCATAAAGCCGGTTGCGCGTGTTGCGTTTTTCTGATAATTATTGCGGAAAACTGCATTGCGTAAGTTTGCAGAACCGAGTATAATGGCTGCGGAAGGGCGGGACGGGCCCGACTCTAAACGTCCAAAAGGAGATTT
>JAEEGL014704674.1_pt1 | contig 13094 bp, 8 predicted proteins | sample 9134231 | NCBI WGS metagenome assembly JAEEGL01 (sample SAMN16246548, study PRJNA631951) | gut metagenome | biome: gut microbiome; feature: rumen; material: fiber-attached | host: Bos | place: Iran: Karaj | collected 2018-10 | reverse complement strand
TTCTTCCTCCGAGGCCGCTGCCGTCGCCTTGGCCGAGTTAAGGATACCACCTCCCCTCTTGGCAATCTCCTCATAGCTGAGACCACGGATTTTGTCGACAAACTCATGCTCACGCGAGTTGGCATAGACGATGTGCGTGTGCGAGTCGCAGAACGAGGGCAGCACCATGCGTCCGGTTGCATCGATAATAGTGTCGGCATTCTGCTCTTTGAGTTCTGACATAGAGCCGAAGGCGGCAATTTTGTCGTCCTCGATGATAAGGTAGGCATTCTTGATGGTTTCCATCTGTGCCATATCCTTGCCACAGACGCGGAGCTTGGGCTGGTGTTCCACCTGCACCAACTCCTTGATATTCTTAATCAGAGTTCTCATATCTTGTTATTATTTTTTTATCACTGTTATGTAATCGGGATAGAGGGACGGGGAGTAAAAAGTCCTATAGGTCTAAGAGTTGTTGTTGCCCGTCGGTTTTTAGTTTGCCGAGATGCTGGTAGGCCAGCGGTGTGGCCTCGCGGCCTCGGGGAGTGCGCTGCAGGTAGCCTTCCTGTATGAGGTAGGGTTCGTAAACCTCCTCCACGGTGCCGGCGTCTTCGCCCACCGAGGTGGCGATGTTGTTGATACCCACCGGCCCACCACGGAATTTGTCGATGATGGTGGAGAGGATTTTGAGGTCCATTTCGTCAAGGCCATTGCTGTCCACGTTGAGGGCGCGGAGAGCATAGCGGGCGATGTCGAGCGTGATGGTGCCGTCGCCAATCACCTGGGCAAAATCGCGTACGCGACGGAGGAGGAGGTTGGCGATGCGGGGAGTGCCACGGCTGCGACGGGCTATTTCGAAAGCAGACTCGGAAGTGATTTTGACCTGCAAGAGGTTTGCCGAGCGGTTGACAATATGCGCTAATGTCTCGGCATCGTAGTATTGCAGGCGGCAGTTGATGCCGAAACGGGCACGGAGTGGAGCCGTGAGCATGCCTGAGCGGGTGGTGGCGCCGATGAGGGTAAAAGGTTTGAGGTTGAGTTGCACACTGCGGGCAGCAGGGCCGGACTCGATGAGTATGTCGATCTTGTAATCCTCCATGGCGGAATAGAGGTACTCCTCGACCACAGGCGAGAGACGGTGTATTTCATCGATAAAGAGGACATCGTTGGCCTCGAGCGAAGTGAGCATACCGGCCAGGTCGCCGGGCTTGTCCAACACCGGTCCAGAAGTCATTTTGATGTTCACCCCCAGCTCGTTGGCGATGATATAGGAGAGGGTTGTCTTGCCCAGGCCCGGAGGGCCGTGGAAAAGGACATGGTCGAGGGGTTCGCCGCGCTGTTTGGCGGCGCCGACAAAGATGCGGAGGTTGTCGATGACCTGCTTCTGACCCGCGAAACTGTCAAAGCCCTTGGGTCGCAAAGCACGCTCAACCTCGCGTTCCTGCGCGGTCTGGCTGTGTCCAGTAGCATCTAAATTCGTGTTCATTCACAATAGCCTTTGAACTTGCAAAGATACAAAAAAATTGGAACATGGCAATAAAATTATTTCTATTCAATAATAAAAAAGGGAATACTGCGTTAACGTAAAAAGAAACAAAAAAACCAACGAAATGAGATCAATTGTAGTAGGAACTGACTTTTCGAAAGGTTCTTATGTGGCATTGGAACTGGCCACCGATATTGCCAACAAAATTCATTGCGACATCAAAATTGTGTGGGTCAAACGCGAAAAACTTCTGATGGATGAAGAACAGCAGACGGTAATGACGCTGTTGGCGGAAGAGAAATTGAAGAACCTGTGCGAACAATACCAACCATTGATGAAGGATGGAAAGGTGCGCTGGGACATTGCCTCAGGGCGAGTGGCGGCAGCGATAGCACGCGTAGCCAAACACGAGAATGCACCAATGATAGTGATTGGTACCAACGGTGCGTCGGGCTTTGAGAAATATTGGATGGGCAGCACGGCAGTGCGTATCGTACAGGAGTCCCCCGTGCCGGTATTGACCATCCGTGAAGGTTTCAACTTCCACAAGAATTTGGAGAGAATAGTGGTGCCCATCCGCGTGAATGTCAATTCGCGACAGAAGGTGCCGCCGGCAGCCACCATGGCCAAAATGTTCGGTTCGGAGGTGCATGTACTGGGGCTCCAGGAGACAGTGGAAGAGGCACCGCAACTGCGCGCCTACATGGTGCAGACGGCTGAGTTTCTGGACCACGAAGGTGTGCGCCATGTGGCCACAGTGCAGAAATACTCCAACTATAGCGACGCCGTGCTGGGATATGCCGAAAAGGTGAATGCCGACTTGGTGGTTATCAACACCGAGCAAGACCGTATCATCTCGCAGTTGTTCCTCGGCACCAACGCCCAGCAGATTGTACACAACTCGCAGTTCCCGGTGCTCTGCGTGCATCCCGCCGATATTTTCACTCTGTCCAAGTCATGAGCCGGGTGATTGTTGTGGGAGCCGGAGCCGCAGGCATGATGGCTGCCATTGCCGCTGCCGAACAGGGTGCGGAAGTGGTGCTGTTGGAGAAAATGGACCAGGCCGGAAGAAAGCTGCGCATCACCGGTAAGGGACGATGCAATCTCACCAACACTGCTCCCATAAAGGATTTTATCCAACACATAGGCCCCGACGGGAAATGGATGCGCAACTGTTTCTCGCAACTATTCAACACTCAACTGATGCAGTTCTTCGAAGAGAGGAATGTGCCGTTGGTTGAGGAACGCGGCCACAGGGTGTATCCCCGAAGTGGCAAATCGCTTGATATTTTCCTTGCAATGGTGAACGACCTGGAGGGTCGCCGGAATGTGGATATACGCAAAAACTGCGCGGTGAAGAGCCTGACCGAGGACTGCCATGGCGTGAGACTGCAGGACGGAACCACAGTGCGCGGCAATGCTGTGATAATTGCCACCGGAGGTCTCTCCTACCCCACTACGGGGTCTACCGGCATAGGTTACCGGCTGGCCGAAGAGTCCGGACACACAGTTGTTCCACAGGTGCCGTCGCTGGTTTCCCTCACCTGCTCAGAGGAAATACCCCAAGAGTTGGTGGGCTTTGTGCTGAAGAATGTGGGGCTAACCATCACCAACCCTGCCAACGGTGGAAAGAAACTGTTTGACGGCTTCGGGGAGATGACGTTCTGCGAGAACGGTCTGGATGGTCCCATCGTGCTTTCGGCCAGCCGGATTGTCAGCCGCCTGCTGAATAACGGCGAGGAACTGACCGCCCACGTCGATTTAAAACCCGCCGTAGAGGCCGAAACCCTTGACCGCAGGCTGATAGCCGACCTGGACGGAAGCGGGACACGCTTGTTCCACGATGCCCTGAGAATGTGGCTGCCCGCCGAACTGGTGCCTCTGGCTTTGAAACGGCTGCATATAGAATATTACAAAAGGCTACACCAAATTAACGGTGCGGAGCGAAGGAGGCTGCTCCACTTTTTGAAGGATGTGGAATTCACCCTTGTGGGTACAGGCGACTATAACACCGCCGTGGTGACACAAGGCGGTGTGGACACCAAAGAAATCAACCCCAAGACCATGGAGTCGCGGAAAGTGCCGGGGCTATATTTTGCCGGCGAAGTGCTGGACTTGGACGCAGACACCGGGGGCTATAACCTACAGATAGCTTTCAGCACCGGCTACGCCGCCGGTCGTGCCGCTGCCAGCCACAGCACTTAACCCAAATCGGTCATTAGGACGAGAAGAACACTAATTTTCAGATAATATCTCCTTTTCAAGCCATAGCGGCATTTCTTTCGGCATCTTGGCCACATCCCTGTCTCACCGTAGCCCGCTACGTCTTCGCCAGCGATGCGGCCAATCTGCTCGAAACAAATACCACTCTGGCATAAAACCTAACGACCGATTTGGTCTTAAGCGCATTATTGACTTCAGCAACTTTTTAGCCGACACATTGACGAGCATTACCCCAACGTATTGGCTAAATTCATTCCAGAATCGGTTGTCAATCCTATTTTGCAGAACGGACAGCCCGAACAGATGACCCGTACATACGGCTTTCATCGTATAATCCCGGGGGAAACATTTCAGTGTAGTAAAAGCGGAAGACCCATGCATAATAGGTGGACTTGTTGCAGAGCGAACTTGACCAATAGTGGCCTCCCTGACGATTTTCATCGCAGTAATCTTTATAATACTGGCCAGCGGCAGGCAAAAAGAGACTTTTGCCATTGCCCGCAGTAAAGAGCCACCCTTGCACATTATTTTGAGTAGTCCATCGGTGAGTGGTGTTGTTCTTCAACTCCATCCATTCCTCATCAGTAGGAATACGGGCTCCACTGCCCCAGTGGACCGAAGCGGCATCATCGTCAGGCTGCAGGGCAGTCAGTGTATCGGCATAACCATTATAGCCATAATTTGGATCATTGCAATACTTGGTAAGATTGTATTGATCGCCGTGAGCGTAACGATAGGTATTCCAGTTATAGGTGCTCTTGGGGAATGTTTCACCCCATGCGAAGTAGTCACCAAAATCCTCAGGAGCGAGAGCTCCTATGTTGCGATTAGCCCATAGCAAGCCGCTCGGCAGTCCAAGGTCAACCCAATAGTCTATGTAATCTCCATAACCCAGTTCCCCATTAGCTTTTTTATCAAAAATCAATTTTATAGTAAGCGGAGATAATAAATAATTCTTTATTCTGGGAAAGCCATGAAACGATTGTTTCAAAGAATAATAGGCATCACCTAATTTATCAAGATTTCCGGAAAACTTGCTTGAAAAATGTGTGGGATCCTCACTAAGGTAATAACAGAAACCGCCTTTCCAAATCACCCACCACCTACCCATAAGGGCTGAAACCGTGTCCTCTCCCAAATAAACGCCTGCTTGAGGGACATTCGGCAACCAATTTGTAATACTATTCCAAATGGTATATATTTGCCCCTGACCACCTGTCTCAATACAAAAGCCAGGTACCGCAAGAAATTCTGCAACTATGCGGGAAGCAAAATCCCATCTGCTATGGGCATCGTTGCACGAGAGAGAGACTGTATATCGCCCTATCTCATCCGCCTTTAAGACGGTCTCTTTGCCATAACTTGCACCTGCAACAAAGTCCATCAATCCCAAACCGTCTTTTGTCAAAACTTTTATGTCTATTACCTCTCCCGATGGCTTCCTTACAGTGCCATTATAAGTCGGCCACAAGCCCTTTACCCGAAACGTCAGTTCATCACCATGTTCATTTCTTACATCCAAAGGGTGACAATTCTGTCCAAAGATATAGTTTTTGCTGTCCGAACCAGCTTCCTGTTGTTCCAAAGCATGCAACACATCTGCAAGAACCTTTTCCAAAGCAGTCAGCAAAGCCGTGTTTTCGGTCTTAAGAATAGGAATCTTCCGTTTAACCGTACGCTCCACTTCATAATACAAAAGATCGAATGATGGCTGAGACAATATCAACGACTTCAACCGTTCAAAGTCATCCCCAAGAATAGGAGCAAACAAAGGATGCATAGTTACTAATGCCAGGGCTGTCGATTGGATGTTGATGACAATATCGGCATCCGCTTTATCGCGGTAGAGCAACATGACTGAACCCGCACCATTGGTAACCGTAATGGTATTCAACTGGGCTTCCTGAGGCATATCCAAATCAAAGTCATTTTTCTTCACCTGAGACTCTCCACAAAAGGAATTCACCAACATCCCCGACGTGGATATCCCCGACACATCAATTGTTCCATGCCTTGAGACATGCTTGAGTAAACTTTCTTCTTTTTCCTTGGTACAACTGACAGCGAACAGGGTCAACAGCAAACATGCCGTCAACCATAGTAATACTTTTTGATAATTATTTTTCATGGTCATGAAATTATTATGATTCATAACTCTCGTAGTTATCTTGGTAATGACTCCGGACAGCCAAGACCGCCCGAAACAATATTATCTTTTATCTTTTTTTTACAACAAGTCGAATTTTATCTTTTACAAGTCGAACTGAAAACCCGCGGCAGCGGTCATTTCCACCGTCATAAACTCTAAAATAGTAGCCTCCGAAGAATAGGTCGTACGCTCTGCCATTGCAGGGCGAGGACGACCAATAGAAGCCGTGGTTGCCCACATTGTAGACTTCTGTGCGCCAGCGGTCGCCCGCCGCAGGCAGAAAGACAGCACCCGCCGACTCCATTTGCTGCCACTGGGCTAATGTATAACAGTTGCCTTCCCATCCACCCAAGCCGGCACTGAAAGTACATCCTTCAGGCAGCGCCCAAATGTCGGGTAGAAGAATCAGTCCATTTACACCATTGACTTTGCCTGCTGCACGTCTTAGGGTCGCTTTTTCTCTTCGGGCAATGACATAATCCCACTCCTCTATCGACAATGTGCGCCAACCCCTTTCGACATGGGTTCCCCAATCGTTGAATATGAGATAGTCGTCCATATTCAATGAAGTGATGCCGGGATTGTTTCCACTTCCCCAGCCAAAGAGTCCGCCATATTCCCACTGATGGGCGACTAAACTCCTGCCATCCTCGGCCAGATTGCCCGGAGCAAACCTCACCTGCTTTGTGGGACCAACTGAGAACAGCCCATCTTCTACTTCTTCTTTGCTGCAACTGATGGTAAACAGAGTCGACATCACACATGCCACCAGACCATATATTATCTTTCTGTGATTCATCATATTGACTATTCTCCTTATGTTACGTTATTGTATAGTTTTACCCCTCGAACTCGTCGACGGCTATGGTGGCGGTTTCCCATTCCTCCATCTTGGCGTCAAGGGAGTCTTTCAAGGCCTGATAAGAGGAGTAGAAGTCTTTGTCCTGCGAGTTGCCGGAGGCGAGGATGGCCTCTTTCTTTGCTATCTCGCTTTCGAGTGTTTCGATTTCTTTCTCTATCTTTTCGACTACGCTGCGGAGCCGCCGCAACTCGCGGGTGCGGTTTTTGCTTTCCTCATAAGCCATCTTACCGACACTGTCCTTGACTGTGGCGACAGGGGTGTTGGCTTGAAGGATTGCCTTGTCCTGACGTTCCTTTTCCTCAAGGAACTCGAAGACATCGCCCCGGAACTCGTGCACTCCGCCCTCGCGGAACTCGTAGAGGGTGTCGGTAAGTCCTTGCAGAAAGTCACGGTCGTGGGAAACGACAATGAGGGTACCGGTGTATTGGAGCAGGGCATTCTTGAGAATGTCCTTGGAGTCCATGTCGAGGTGGTTGGTGGGTTCGTCGAGCACCAGCAGATTGGAAGGAGTAAGCAGCAGTTTGGCCAATGCCAGACGGGCTTTCTCACCACCGGAAAGGACTTTGACTTTCTTCTCACAGTCCTCACTGTCGAAAAGGAAACTGCCGAGAATGTTGCGTATCTTGGGACGGATGTCGCCCGTGGCAATGTCGTCGATGGTCTGGAAGACAGTCTTCTCACCGTTGAGCATGGCGGCCTGGTTCTGGGCATAATAGCCTATCTGCACCTGTGCACCGAGACGGAAACTGCCTGTGTAGTCGGTTATGTCGCCTACAATAATTTTGGCCATAGTGGACTTGCCCTCGCCGTTGCGCCCTACAAAGGCCACTTTCTTGCCCGAGGTCAGCAGGAGGTCGACATTGTCGAAAACCTGCAGGTCGGCGTAGGCCTTGCCCAAATGCTGCGCTTCTATCACTATCTTGCCGCTATGGGGTGCAGGGGGAAATCGGAAATGTATGCTTTCTGTGCTCACCTCGTCAACTTTCACCATCTCCATCTTGTCCAACATCTTAATGCGCGACTGCACCTGTTTGGACTTGGTGGCCTTGTAGCGAAAGCGTTCTATGAAAGCCTCAATCTGAGCCACCTGGCGTTGCTGGGCGGTAAGCTGTGCCATCTGCGAGGCACGGCGTTCCTGCATCTGTATCACATATTCGGAATAGGGGCATTTGTAATCATAGATACGGCCTGCGGTGATTTCGATAGTGCGAGTGGTGATGTTGTCGAGAAAAGTGCGGTCGTGCGACACCAATACGACCGCGCCGCGATAATTGGAGAGAAAGTTTTCAAGCCACTGGATGGAGACAATGTCCAGATGGTTGGTGGGTTCGTCGAGGAGCAGGAAATCGGGTTGCTTCAAGAGAAGTTTGGCCAATTCAACACGCATCTGCCAGCCGCCACTGAACTCTGCCACCAAGCGTTGAAAATCATCGTGACGGAACCCCAGTCCAAGAAGCACTTTTTCGGTCTGTTCCTGCCTGCTGGAAGCCCCCAGCATGGAGATTTGCTCCGTCACCTCGTTGTGCCTGTTGAGAAGTTTTTCGTAGTCAGCGGACTCGTAATCGGTGCGGGTGGCAATCTCGTCGGTGAGGCGCTGCTGCAAGGCTGTAAGTTCATCAATATGGCTGAAAGCGGTCATCGCCTCGTCGATGACAGTGCGGGTGGAGTCGGGCACCATCTCCTGTGGCAAATAGCCCACAGTCTGCCCCGAGGCAATCACCAAGGTTCCCGTCTCAGGCTGTTGCCATCCACATAGGATTTTCAGCAAGGTAGACTTACCCGCACCGTTTTTGCCCACCAAGCCGATGCGGTCGTGGTCGCCAATATTGAATGTGACATTTTCGAAAAGACTGGTTCCAGTGAACTGAACCGAAAGATTGTTTATTGCAAGCATTAGTAATCAGGGATAGTATGGGGTTTTGCCAAAAGACGGGATAAAAATGATAACAATACCTATTCAAAAAAAAAGGGCTGCCTACTGGGGGCAGCCCTTTTTTATTTTGAATCTTGCGCCGGGAAAGGGTCTCTCCGCGGCAGACTGCTTTACTGCAAGTCGAAACTGACAGGCAGGTTGAACTGCGTACGGACGGGTTTGCCGCGCTGTTTGCCGGGTTTCCATTTGGGCATGGATTTCACCACACGCACAGCCTCATTGCCGCAACCGCCACCGATGTCACGCAGGATTTTCACCTGACCCACACGGCCGTCTTTCTCCACAACGAACGAGACATACACTTTACCCGTGATGTTGTTCTCTTTTGCCAACTGCGGGTACTTGATGTTGTCGGCAATGAAGTGCGACAAGGCTTCCAAACCTCCAGGGAATTCGGGGTCTTCCTCAACAACCAGGAATACCTCTTCTTCTTCCTCCTGAACCTCTTCGGTCACCTCAACCTTCACAAACTCTTCCTGAGCTTTGTTGGCGTTATCTTCTGCATTGATAATACCAACTTCGTTCTCAATCTGGGCATCGTTCTCAACAACCTTGAGGTCGGTAGCAACGACTTCAGGTTCTTCGGGGGGTGGCGGAGGAGTCTCTTCCTCCTGAGTTTGGATGATGTCGGCATCAATCTCCATATCGGCGGTACGGGTACTGACTTCTTTTACCTCCTTATCGTACGACCGGATATTGAAAGCGACCAAAGCAGCGGCCAAAATGACCACCAAACCGATTTCAAGAAACATTCCTCTGCGATTTTCGAGGTCTGCCCTGGGTGTTTTCTTTGCTTCCATATTATTGATATTTAAATTATTATTTTACTTTTTAGGTACTTTTTTGTCCTCTGTTTTCAACCGCTAAATTAGCAATTTTTCTTGAATTATCAACAATTTGATGTAAAAAAAATCACAAAAAAGTCGTTTTTAACATTCCTTTATCAAAAAATCCCCCTCCAATATCTTATTATTCAAAAAAAAAACGTACCTTTGCATTTCGTTATGGACAAAAGTCAATTTATTATCTGCCGAGCTTCAGCGGGGTCAGGAAAAACCTACACCCTCGTGCGCCAATATCTGCTCCTGGCCTTCTCAGCCAGCGAGGGGGAACTTCCCTCGCGGTTCAAACGCATCCTTGCCATCACCTTCACCAACAAAGCCGCCAACGAAATGAAGGAACGTATCCTTCGCGAACTGGACAACATTGCCACATACGGCACCAACACTCCAATGGGCAACGACTTGGGGCAACGACTCAACTTGAACCACGACACCCTGCAACGCTATGCCAATGCTGTCAGGCAAGCCATCCTGCACAACTATTCCGACCTTGCCGTCTGCACCATTGACAGTTTCATGCACCGCATCGTCCGCACCTTCGCCCACGACCTCAACCTCCCCATGAACTTCGATGTACAGATTGACAACGATGAACTTATCCAGAATGCCGTGGAAGACATGATGGCCCTTGTAGGCACCGAAGGACAGAAAGAGCTGACCGACATCCTGTGCGAATTTGCCGAAGAACGTATGTCCGACGGCAAAAGCTATATGATAGAACGCGAACTGGCCGACCTTGCCGAAGAACTCTTCAGCGAGCAGACCCCGCAATATCTGGAGCTTTTGAAAGACATCGACAGCCCTGGATTCCGTGCCATCCACCGCAGCATGGTTGCCGACAACAAGGCTTATGAACAACGGCTCAAGACTCTTGGGCAAGAGGCTGTGGACACCTTTGTTTCTGCAGGCCTTTCCGATGCCGACTTTTTCCACGGTGCCAGTGGTGCAGGAGGCTACTTCCGCAAACTTGCCAACGGCACCTTCGACAACCCCAACAGCTACGTACTTGCCTACCTTGAAGGTGAAAAACTGGGCAGTGCCAAATGTCCTCCAGCCATCCGCGACAGCCTTGCCCAAATCAAGCCTGCGTTGTGCGACATTTTCAACCGCATACAACTAATCCGCAATAGCGAAGAGGTGCTTTACAACACCCGCCGGCTGCTACTAAAAAATCTCTATTCTCTGGCACTGCTCAACAAACTCAATCAACTCATGGGACAATACTCGCAAGAAAACGAGATTGTCCACATCTCCGAGTTCAACCACCGCATTGCCGATGTGGTACAGGACGAACCTGCCCCATTCATCTACGAGCGCATCGGCAACCGATACCATAATTATTTAATAGACGAATTCCAGGACACCTCACGGTTGCAATGGCAAAACCTCGTCCCTTTGATTGAAAACGGAGTTGGTTCCGGTCACCTCTCGCTGGTGGTGGGCGACGGCAAACAAGCCATCTACCGTTTCCGACAAGGCGATGTAACACAGTTCATATCCCTGCCCCATGTCGACAACCCCCTCCACGGACACCTGCTTGAACAACCCGGCATCAGCACCGTGCAGCAACTTGAAAACAACTTCCGTACCGCCAGTGTCATAGTGGAGTTCAACAACGGCTTTTTCGAATGGGCCATCCGTCAGCGTTTTTCCCACAACGCCGAACTGCAATCCATCTACATCGGCCACGACAAGACTCCCAGCCTGCTGCAACAACCCGTCAAAGAAGGCGGCTACATTCAGGTCGGCTTTTGGGACCTGAACAAAAAAGACCTCTCCCCCTTCTGGGACGAAATGCTGACCGACATCCACTCCCTCACCGACGAAAAAGGCTACCATTTGCGCGACATCACAGTCCTTGCTCGCGACAACCGCACCCTTGCCCAAATCTCCACCCACTTCACCTCCCACGGCATCCCCGTTATCTCCAGCGAGTCCTTCCTCCTCACCCAGAGCCGCACCGTGATGCTTATGCGCAGCCTGCTACAATACCTCCTCGACAGCAGCGACCGCGTCGCCGCGGCCAAAGTGGTGCTTTACCTCCGCAGCCTCGGCAAAACCTCCATTACCCTCGACCCCTCTTTCCTCAACAGCCGTCAACCCGTAAATCTCGACCAAATCCTTGCCGTCGACGGCTTCTCCCTTAATTGTAACAAACTGCTCTCCCTCAGCCTCTACGACTGCTGCGAGGAAATGCTGCGTATGCTGAACCTCGACGGCATCGACACCGCCTACACCTCCACCTTCCTCAACGTGGTTTCCAAATACTCCAACAGCCACCGCCACGACCTATCCGAATTCCTGGAGTGGTTTGACAAACAAAAAGACCGGATTTCCACCAACACCGCCGCCGACCTCGATGCCGTACGCCTGATGACCATCCACAAAGCCAAAGGCCTCGAATCTCCTGTCATCCTCTACCCCATCTTCAACAAACGCGACAACATCGACAACATCTGGGTCCAAGCCGACCCCGGCAGCCTCCTGCCCTTGCCCGCAGCCCTGGTCCGTCCCACCAAAGACAAATCCACCCTCTTCGACCGACAATACAACGACGAACTGCTCAAAACCGAGATGGACAACATCAACGTCCTCTATGTGGCTCTCACCCGTCCCAAAGAAAAGCTGTTCCTCTATTGCCAAAAGCCTCCAAAAGAAAGCACCACAGGCTACACCTCACTTCTTTCCGACTATCTGTCCAACCGCACCGACACCGTCCCCGTACGACCGGATGTCATCTCCATCGGTTCCAACGCCCCTGCTCCCAATACCGACTCCGACAAATCCCCCACCTCAACCCTCAGCCTCCACTCCACAGCCTTCCCCGACTGGGAATCACGTATCGCCATAGCCGACCAATCGGCCTCCCTCTTCAGCCAATTCGACGAGACTGCCATCCGCCGTGGCAATCAAATCCACGAAATCCTCGCCCTCATCCACTCCGTCAACGACACCTACGCCGCACTCGACTCCTACGCCACCCGCAATCATCTCGACCCTGACACCATCGATTCCCTCCGCCACACCCTCAACGTTATGATGCAACAACCCGAAGTGGTGCGTTTTTTCAGTCCCGACCATACGGCCAAGACCGAATGTAACATTGCCTGGCAAGGAGAGGTCATCCGACCCGACCGCATCGTTTACACCCCCGAGGCAGTCTACGTTGTCGACTACAAAACCGGCCAACCCAACAACGACCACATCCTCCAAGTACTCCACTACTGCGACGCCCTCCGCGCTATGGGCAACCCCAATGTCGATGGATTCCTTCTCTACATCCGCCCTGACGGCGTCCAGGTCTGTCCTTGCCCCTAAAAACCACCGCCTACAGCTGTCCAATAATCCCTCCAATCCTGATTGATTCCATTAAGGGACGCATCTTTTTTGAAAAAAAAGCTTTCTTTCTGGAAAAAAGTGTATATTTGTATCGGGAAACATAAAACAAACCACATTGGATACATTTAAATATCAAACAATTAAACAATAATCAATTATGAAACGGTTACTGATTTTAACAATCGTGGTGCTGGGAGGAACACTTCTGCCACCCCATGCGCTCGTTGCGCAAACCTATTATGACTTTGCTTTTGCCGAGGCCACAAACAACTATAACAAAG
>JAEEGL014488375.1_pt1 | contig 13094 bp, 13 predicted proteins | sample 9134231 | NCBI WGS metagenome assembly JAEEGL01 (sample SAMN16246548, study PRJNA631951) | gut metagenome | biome: gut microbiome; feature: rumen; material: fiber-attached | host: Bos | place: Iran: Karaj | collected 2018-10 | reverse complement strand
AGCTGCAGATTGGTTTCAGGCAGCTTTACGGGCGGTAAGGTTGGTTGCATATTTATTCCGCTTTGTGGTAAAGACGGCATAACAGTAAATTTATTAAGGTTATTTACAGGTATTAAATTCCATGCCATTTTTGTTTCCCAATTTTTCCCATAAATTTGCTATATATAAATAAAGTGTTTTTGTTTTAAAAAATTGCGTATATACAAATAATTGTCATAAACCGAAAAAAAAAGTATAATTCTATTAAGAGTATAAGGGAGAGATTTTAATTATGGAAAACATTTGGCAAAAATATGCAAAAGTTTTGGTAGAATATTCTACAAAAATAAAAAAGGGTGACAAAGTTATTATAAGAAGCGAGGCACAGGCTCAACCGCTTGTTAAAGCTGTTTATGAAGAAGTTTTGAAGCAGGGGGCTTATCCGCAATTAAGAATTGGCTTACCCGAATTAGCCAACAGTTATTATAAATATGCAAGTGATGAACAGCTTTCTAATTTAGATGAATTTGCGAAATTTGATTATGAACATGCAGATGCACTTATTGCAATAAGTGCGCCGTATAATGTTAAGGCTCTTTCGAGAGTAAATCCTGAAAAACAGGCACTTCGTTCAAAATCCACGCAACCTTTATCAAAAATTATGCTTGAACGTTCTGCAAAAGGTGAATTGAATTGGGTTATATGCAATTTTCCGACTCATGCAAGAGCGCAAGAGGGAAAAATGTCATTAGAAGAATATACCGAATTTTTATGCAAGGTTTGTTATTTGAATGAAGAAAATCCTGTAGATAAATGGTGCGAAATAGAAAAATTCCAAGCAAGAATTGCTGATATTTTGAATACAAAATCAAAAATCAGATATGTCGGTGACCAAACGGATGTTACTTTCTCTTGTGAAGGCAGAAAATGGATAAGCTGCTCCGGAAAAAACAATTTCCCTGATGGTGAAATATTTACTTCGCCCGTTGAAAACAGTGCAAACGGCGAAATATATTTTGATTTTCCTGCAATATACAGAGGAAACGAAGTTGAGGGAGTACATATAAAGCTTAAGGACGGAAAAGTTATTGAAGCAACTGCTAAAAAGAACGAAGAATTTTTACTTAAAATGCTTAATCAGGATGAGGGTGCTTCTTTTGTCGGAGAAATTGCCATAGGTACAAATGAAATGGTTACCGAAATAACGGGAGATATTCTGTTTGATGAAAAAATCGGCGGTTCTATTCACGTTGCCTTTGGTGCATCATATCCTGAAACTGGCGGAAAAAATGAATCAGGTTTGCATTGGGATATGATAAAAAATATGAAAAACGGAGGTAAAATATACGCTGATGATGAACTTATTTACGAGAACGGAAAATTTATAATTTAGTTAAAATATTATGAATATTAAGAAAATTTTATTTTTATTAATATGTTTCATTCTTTTATCGGGGTTTTCTTATGAATATAATCCTGAAGAAATTGATGCTGTTAATAATGCACAAATGAGGAATAATTTAGGAACATTGTATTGGAGAATGGGTAAATATACAATGGCAATGAATGAATTTAAAATTGCTATCATGTTAAACCCGAAATCTCCTGCCAGTGCAGATTATTATAATAATCTTGGCTTACTTTATATGAAGTTTGAGAATTATGCACTTGCACAAGATTGTTTTGAACATTCCGTTGAGTTAAATCCCGTTTGTTATGAATATTATAAAAATTTAATAACAAGTTATGAAAGTCAAGGACTTTTAGAGGGAGCTTTTACGGCACAGATGTCTTGTATTGCTCAAGATAGTTCTAATTCAAGAGCTTACTTAATGGCAGGACTTATCTGTTACAGACAAAAAAATAAAGAATGTACAATAAAGTATTTGTCAAGGTTTAATGAGTTAGAGCCTGATTATAAAATAACTGATGTAACAAAAAAAATAATAGAAGAAATGAAAAATTAATCTAAAGGTTTAGTTCGGATATACCATGCGATTGATGATAATAAACCGTAAAACAGGTATTCTGAATATATATCGAGAAAAACAGGGGAGTTTATATGTTTGGAAAATTAGTAAAAGGGTTTGTACCAACCGTAATATTTACAACAATGGTTTTATTTGGACAAACTGCATGGGCTGAAAATATTGAAATCTCGGGTATCAGAATTAATTCCTCCGATTTAAACGGATATGAAATATTAATTGATGCTCCGACTATGCCCGAAATGGAAAAGAAGGTTGTTTCTGATAACACGATAGTTTTAAGTATTAAGAATGCCGAAATACCAAAAGGTGCTGCAGTTGTTTATAACAACGCTAAAGGTATCGAGCATGTTATTCTTAAACGTATTTCAAAAGATGATTTAGAGGTTAATATCACAGGAGAAAATATTGCACACAGTTCTATACTGTTAAATTCTCCTAAGAATGAAACTGAAGAAATTGTAGCAGATAAAGTTTTCGTAAACAGACCTCTTAGTGATTATGAACCTATTCATCAGGAAAATTATTATGAAACAGAAGAAAGTCCGATTATTTCTCTTTTAATCAGAATTAAAAATTCTCAAACTCTAAGAGATATATTAAATTCTTCAAGTACAGGTTGGATAGCTTGCATGGCTTTAATCTTCGGATTTTTATATTTCGCTAAAAACAAAAACGAAAAAGTTGAAACAAAAACAGTTCAAACAAATGTTCCTGCAAAAAGGGAAGAAGAGGAAATTGAAAGAGCAAGAGGTTATATCGGTGAGGGTTTAAGAAGCGACAGAACAGGCTCAAGATTACCGCAAAGACGTCCTGTTGAGAGAGAAAATATTCCCTCAAGAACGATGAACTACGGCTTGAGAGCTTATAACAATCAAGCTATGGGACAAAGAGGATTGAATAATGTTCCTACACCGAAAAAACCTGAAGTTCCAAATGTAAGAGCAGAGCAAAGGGCAGTTTCTCGCAATGCGGTCGCACATGAGGTCAAGGAAAAAAGAGACGAGATTCAAATCGACAACGTTAAATTTCTGGAATCTATGGCTAAAATTTATCAAAAAAGCGGAAGAACTGATTTGGCCAACGGTCTCGTAAGTAACATAAAAAAGGCGAAATCAAGAAATTAAAAAGCGTGAAACTGATTTTCATAACAGGGGTTGGCGGAAAATGGTCAGCCCCTTATTATTTTTTAATTTTAGCAAATTTTCCGTACAGAAAAGACAATATTTAAAATGCTGTTTTATAATAGTTAGGGTTATGTATTTTTACCAATATAAAATTTACGGTTTTATTCCTCATAAACTCCGGGAACAGGTAAGGGATCACCAAATTCCAAAGCTACCTTGAATAATAAACGCAGCTGTTTTTTATAATTATCAATAACGGTTTGTTTTGTTTTAGCACAATAAACAAACTCATCTATCTCTTTTATTCTGACGTAGTGATAAGGCTTTTTTTCAAAATCTAAATCTTCTCCGAATTCGAGAGTCCAATTTTGTTCAACGAGTTCATCTAATTGCTTTTCAAGTTCTTTGCTCACGGGTAATAAACCTCTATAAGTTTTCTTTCAACGGCTGCTTTATCATCATGCCTTCACCGCCAAGCATTTCCACGGTTTGCCCGTTAATTTGCAGGTAAACATCTTTACCCCGAGAAGCATTTGTTGCCGTAAGAACAAGCTGCATAAATCTTGTAGAAATACTTTCCGTACCTCCGCCATATTCAAAATCATCGGATAAATTGATGATATAAGCATTATTTTTTTCTTTTACTGAAATAAGTTTTGTTGCTTCGGGTATTTCGGTATACAAACCCTGAAATTTCCCTACCGTAGCAGGACCTTCCAAAAGAGTTTTTATAACTGCTTCAAATTGTTCGGTTTCATTAGCAGCTTCTTCAAATTCCTTTTGAACAGGAATATAAACCTCTGATGTTCCTTGTAATTTTACAAAATAAATATCGGATTTGGTTTTTTCGGGTTCTTCTTGTTTGTTTTCTTCTTTTTTAATCGGATTAAATTTATCTTTATCTTTGCTGTTTATCATTGCACCCGTAAATTTATCAACATTAAAGCTTTCTGCCGAAAACATTCCCAATTTGTCCTTCAAAAAAAGAACTGATAATGCACCGATTACACAAAATACAAGAACCCAAAATATAAATCTTACCATTAATCACCTAACTTTTCTTTATAAAAACCGAACCTGATGTAACTACATCGTTACCGTTTATTCTAACATTTTTTAATAATATTTTGAACCCCTCTTTTTCAAAAGAGTGTTGGGCAAAGTTTAAAGGATTTAATAAATTTATCAAATAATTTGCTCCCGCTATTGGAATATTGTGAGTATATGTTCCTAATCTTAAATCTTTTAAATTAAAAGAATTATTAACAATTTCTAAAGAGGAAGTTGCTCTGAGCATAAATGTTTTTATAAAAGGAGCTTTTACATTGACAAGAAAATTAATTTTTTCATCTCTGATAATTACTCTCGGGCGAGAAATTTCGAGTCCTTTTAAATCTTTTGAATTATATTTCATTCTGAAAAAGTATTTTTTATAAGAGTTTGTTCTTAATATTTTATTCAAATCATTTTCGGAAAATTTGGCATCAAAATCAACAATAGTCGGTTCTAATAATTTTATCGGATTTGAATCTAAATCAAAATACATAAATTTACATCTCGTTTTTACCGATAAATTGCTTATATAAACGGAATAAACATCAATATTTTCTCCATTTACCGATATTGATTTGAATTTACCGTTTTTACTGTCAGTTGCACTAAAAGAATTAACTTTAACATTAATATCTCCTGCTGCTATACTCATAATGTTTTCTTTTATCAACTTTTGTGCAACTCTTGAGGCTAAAAAATTTATTCCTGTTATTAACTGAAATCCTCTGTTTACCGAATTAGATAAGTTATATGGCTCTTTGGGGCAATACAACTCATAATATTCATTAAAATTTTCCTGAGAATATATTTCTTTTGTATAAATGATATTTGTCAAAACTATTAAAATAACCAGCAGATATTTAATTATTTTCATAAAGTTTCTCCTGTTGAAATTACTGTTTTCGGATAAATAAGGTTATCTTTTGCATAAGCTATACCTATTAATTTATCATTATATATCAATTTAAACAAATCATTATCCTGCGCTATAATATTTTTATCTATGTATTGCCCGAAATTGATTTTTTTAAATTCTTGTTCAGTTAAAATAATTTCCGGAAATTCAATAATGTCCTTTGCTGAAATAAAATAATCTTTTATATTTTCAGATGTTAAAGCTTCTAATTTTACACTATTTTTAAGCAGTAAATTTGCACTTCTTGTTCTGACAAGCTCTTGCATCATTGCACCGCAGCCGAGGTTTTCGCCTAAATCATTTATTATTGAACGGACATAAACTCCGCTTTGACAATCAATATCAAATATGACCTTTTCTTTTTCTTTTGAAATGAAAGTTATTTTGTCAATTTTAACTTTTCTTGAAGGGATTTCGCCAATATCAATATTTTTTCTTGCATATTCATATAATTTTTTACCGTTCAATTTTATTGCGGAAAATTTAGGCGGAACTTGGTCTATCTCTCCCTCAAAAGTTTTTAAAGCCGAAATAATATCTTCTTCTGAAGTATTAGGACTAACTTTTGAAATGATTTCCCCCTCTTTATCAAAAGTATTTGTTCTTATACCTCATATCATTGTTGCCCGATAGCTTTTGGTTTTTGGAATATATTGAATAAGTCTTGTCGATTTTGATACAAAAACAGGCAAAACTCCGCTTGCAATAGGATCGAGAGTCCCTGCATGTCCTATCTGCTTTATATTTAATAACTTTCTTATTTTTGAAACAACCGCAAAAGAGGTTATTCCCTCAGGTTTATTAATATTTAAAAGCATTATTTATATTTCGCCTTTTGAAATTTTATCAATAAGGGCACTGACTCTGCTTCCTCTTTCTAAAGAGTCGTCTAAATGAAATTCTATTTTTGGAGTGAGTCTTAATCTTATCCTTTTACCTATTTCATATCTGACGTGAGGTGCTGCTTCAATAAGAGCCTCTAAAGATTGTTTTTTTTCTTCTTCATTGCCGAAAACACTTACATAAACTTTTGCAAATGAATAATCAGAGGCAAGCTCTAAATCCGTAACGGAAACAATAGTTTTTATTCTCGTATCTTTGATATCTTTTAGTAATATATCTCCGATTTCCTTCATCATGGTTTTTCTGACTTTACTCATTCTGTTATTCATAGCAATTCACCTTTAAAGCAATAAAAAATTTCTTCTGTCTTCTTTTAAATCTTGTTCTATTCTCATTATTTTTCTGATTTTCAGAATATTTTCAACAATTTTTGTATTTGTTTCTTTTATTTTATCTATCGCATACGTCCTGTTTTGTTCCTTGTAGTGAAAATTTGATAAGCTTAATGCTAATGCTCTGAAATCTTTTTTTAATTGAACGGATAATTCATTAATTACATTCGTAAGTCCTGACGGAACTTGCATATCCTCTATTTTGGCAACCGTATCAAGACAAATTTTATTAGATTGTTCTTCGTATTGGGGATTTACTTCTAAATTTTGATTAACCACCTTCATCATGTAGTTGTGATAGTCTAAACAAGATTTCATATTATTAAATAATTGATTTTCATAATCAGCATATATTTCTTTTTCTCTTGTAGAAAATTGGTAAAAATAAGGGGAGTATTTCATTTCATGTATCAAAAGTCCCGTATTTAAAAATATAAAAATAAAAGTCAAAGTTACAACGAAACCGGAATGGTTTTTTAGTCTTAATAATTCAAAAGCATAATCAGAATCAGCAAGTTTAACCGCAAAGAAGGTTAACATCATAATAAATGCTGTTATATAAGCCTCTTTAAAAATAAAAAATAATCCGGTTAATAAAAACAAAAATGAAAAAACTTTTGTAAAGTCATATATCGATTTAAACATTAAACAAAACTCCGGCTATATTAAAACTTTTCTCTCAACTTCTTCGGTGGTATACATTATAATAATATCCTTTTCTTGCAAATCGTTGAATTTATTAAATGAAATACCGCACTCATATCCGGCATTGACCTCTTTTGCATCATCCTTAAATCTTTTGAGCATATCCAAATTGCCTTTGAATATTTCAACACCGTTTCTTTGAACAACAGCCAGCTTATTTCTGACCATTTTACCCTCAAGAACATCGCATCCTGCCATTTTGTCCGTTTTTCCTCTGGTAAATATTTGTCTGACTTCAGCTTTTCCGATTTCAACCTCTTTAACTTCGGGCTGCAAAAGTCCTAACATTGTTTTTTCAATATCATCTAAAATATCATAAATGATTTCATAAATCCTTATATCAACACCCTCTTGTTGAGCGATTTTTGAAGTGTTTGCATCTTCTTTTACACTGAAACCGATAATAATAGCATTACTTGCCGAAGCAAGCATAACATCAGCTTCCGTAATATCACCGACAGCAGCATGGATAACCTTTGTAAATATTTGTTTTGATTCCAATTGCTGAATAGAGGCACTTACTGCTTCAGCAGAGCCATGGGTGTTTGCTTTAATGATTATATTAAGCTCGTGTGTTTCATCTTGTTGTGCTTTAATTAAATCCTTTTTAACTTTAGCCGGAGAAATTGCATCAAGCTTGCTTTCCCGTTCTTCGGATTTACGTTTTGCAACGATGCTTTTCATTTCTTTTTCGTTATTAAGTATTTCAAATCTGTCACCTGCTTGAGGTACCTCTGACAAACCGAAAATTTCAACCGGAGTAGACGGGCCTGCTTTATCAATTTGAATACCCTCATCGCTCAACAAAGCTCTTATTTTTCCGCCTACACTGCCTACAACAATACAATTACCTTTTCTTAACGTTCCGTTTTGGATAAGTAATGTAGCAACAGGACCTTTTCCTTTATCAAGTTTTGCTTCAATAACAACACCGGTTGCACTAACTGTTGAATCAGCTTTAAGCTCTTGCATATCGGCAATAAGAAGAACATATTCTAACAGTTCATCTAAACCTTTTCCTTGAATAGCACTAACTTTGCAGCAAACAGTTTGTCCTCCCCACTCCTCTGGAACTAAACCGTATTCCGTCAGTTGTGAAAGAACTCTATCGGGATCCGCACCCTCTTTATCAATTTTATTAACTGCAACTATGATAGGAATATCAGCAGCTTTAGCATGGTTAATAGCTTCGATTGTTTGCGGCATTATACCGTCATCTGCCGCAACAACAAGAATAACAATATCCGTAACCTGTGCCCCTCTGGCTCTCATGGCGGTAAATGCTTCGTGACCGGGAGTATCAATAAATACAATCTTTCTATCGTTTACATAAGCCGTATAGGCACCTATTGATTGGGTAATACCGCCGACTTCACCCGATACGATTTTGTGCTTTGAAGCTCTTATTGCATCAAGTAATGTGGTTTTACCGTGGTCAACGTGTCCCATAATTGTAACAACGGGAGGTCTTGGTTTAAGATGTTTTGAATTAAGATTTAATATCTGTTTTCCGCTATCTGTATTTTCTTTTTCAACATAACTTGAATCTAATACTAAAATATCCATGCTTTCAGCAAGTTTTGTTGCCGTATCAACATCTATCGGCTGATTTACGGTAGCTAAAATGCCTTGCATCATGAGGTTTTTAACTATTTCAGCAACGGAAACATGCATTTTTTCAGATAATTCCGCAACAGTGAGAGGCTTGTCTATGATAATTTCGGAAGCCTTTTCAATTTGAACTTCAACTTGAGGCTTCTTTTTATTTTTATGATGCGGCTGCATCAAACGTGCTTGTTCTTCTCTTTCCTCTTTTGATTGACCGAATTGACGTGAATCTTTTTTCTTATACGCATTGTTATTTTGTTTTCTTGACATGTTCATGCCCATGGGAGGTTGAGCTATAAATTGTCTTTTAATAGGTTGTTTTGAGGGCATGCCCTGTCTTTCAGAATTTTGCGGTTTTTGACCGTCACGATTGAAGCTTCTGTCACCTCTGTCAGGTCTTTCGCCTCTTTCTTTATTAAAAGGTCTTTGTCCTTGAAAACGATTATCTCTGTTAAATTGACCATCACTTTTTTCTTTATTAAAAGGAGGTCTTTGACCTTGAAATCTTTGTCCGTCCCTGTTAAAAGGCGGTCTTTCTCCTCTTTCTTTGTTAAAAGGTCTTTGTCCTTGAAATCTTTGATTATCTTTATTAAAAGGAGGCTTTTCGCCGTTTGTACGAGTTTTTTCTCCCTCTTTATCCTGATTTTTCGGGAAGGATTTTCTTGTACTTGAATAAAATTTACCTTTATCTTCTTTTTTGGGAGGTTGTTCCTCTTTATTTTGCGGACTCGGTTTTGTTTCTTCCTTTTTAGGTGTCGGTTTAGCAGGAACCTCTTTCAGAAGATTTTTTTTAGGCTTTAAAGCTTCTTTTAATTCTTGAAATTGAGAAACAAGTACACTGCTCGAATGTGATTTTACTTCGACATTTATTTTTGTCTTTAAAAGCTCAATAATCTCTTTATTAGAAAGATTAAGCTCTTTTGCTATATCATAAACTCTAATTTTATCCGTAGTCACCTGTTTCTCCTGATTTTATTTTGCATAATATAGTTGTAACACAATATATAAATTTATACAATGTTTTTCTGCCGATATGTATGAACTTTGTACATTTTTTTATTGTTATTTATCTGTTTTTTATGGTCAACATGTTGTTAACGAAGCCCTAAATTTTTTAAATGAAGATTATATGTACAACGTTTTATTCCGTTTTCTTTACAGAATTGTTTTACATCACCGCTTACTTCGTGGTTTTTCAATATTTTTTCATCCAGTTCTTTTTGTTTTTGTTTTTTTTCTTCTTGGCTTTTTATTCCTTGTCTTGTTAAATAAAGATAATAAGTCCGAATTTTTATTCCGTTATCTTTGCAGAATTTTTCTACGTTTCCTTTTTCCTGATGGTTTTTTAAGATTTTTGCAGCAAGTTCTTGTCTTTGTTGCTGTTTTATTTCCAGAATATTTATTCCAAGCTTTTTTAAATGAAGATAATATGTATCAACTTTTATTCCGTTTTTTTCGCAGAATTGTTTTACATTACCGCCTGTTTCATGATTTTTTAGGATTTTTTCATCCAGCCTTTTTTTTCGTTTTTTTTGTTCTTCTTCACAATTTATTCCCATTTTTCTTGAATGAGCACCATAGGTAGAAATCTTTATTCCGTTTTCTTTACAGAAATTTTCTACATTTCCTCCAACTCTGTGATTTTTTCGTATTTTTTTATCTAATTCTTTGGTTTCTTCCTTTGTTCTTCTCGGCAGTCTTCTGCTTGGATTTAAACCTAAAATATCTAAACGATAGTAATAAGTAGGGGCAGTTATTCCGTTTTCCTTACAAAAATTTGATATGTTACCGCCGACTTCATGATTTTGCTGTATTTTTTTACAAAGCTCCTTCTCTTGTTCGTCTGTAAAACTACGTCTATGGCTTTTTATATCAAATAAATTTAACCGTTTGTAATAAGTAAAAGTGCTTATATCGTTTCTCTTGCAAAATTTTTCTATATCACCGCCGGTTTCATGGTTTTTTAATATTTTTTCATTTAGTTTTTTTTGTTGTTTTAATTTTTTTTGTTTTATTTCTTGAGCTTTTGCTTTATTTTTATTTAATAAATTTCTTATTTGGCTTATTGTATATCCGTTCTCCTTGCAAAAAGTTGTCATAGGTTGTCCCGAAAGAAGAGCTTTTTCCAATTCGTTTAAAATCTGCAGTTCTTTTGCTTTTTTATCAGCCTTATTGTCGAGATTTTCTCCGAAGTTTATCTGATTATTATTTACAAATTTGTAATAAACTCTTGAAGTCAGTACATCTAATTGTGGTAATTGTTCTGTTTTTTCTTCACTTTTTTGTAAAAAATGATTGTTTTCATTTTGTTTTCCCGAAAAATAAAATTTATTGCGATTTAAAAATAAATTTATTGATAAAATTTTCATATTATTCATTCCTTATATTTGATTTTCACCATTTTGTTCGTCTTTTTCTGCATTTATGTCAAGATTTTCTAATCTTTTATAATAGGTAGCTGTAGAAATTTTATGCTCTTGACAAAAGGCTTTAATATTTCCGCGATTTTTATGATTTTCTAAAATTTGTTTATTTAATTCTTCAATTTCATCTGGGGTAAGAGGTTGTGGTTTTTGAATTAAAGTGATACCTGCAGTTCTTAAGTAACATTTATATGTATCATAAGAAATATTATATTTTTTACAAAATTGTTTTGCATCCCCATTTTCATTATGATTTTTCAGGATTTTTTCAAGTAATTTCTTTCTTTGTTTTTTTCTTTCTTTTTGGAGGCTAATACCTTGTTCTTCTAAACATGAGTAATAATAACGTTGTCTTATTCCGTTTTCTTCACAGAACTCTTTTATATTTCCTCCTTCTTTATGATTTTTTAATATTTTTTCTTTTATATTTGTTCTTTCCTGTGGAGTTAATTTTTTCTTTATTGTTTTTTGAGGAGCCAAACCGAGTTTTATTAAACGTTTTTTATAAGTAGAAACAGCTATTTTGTTTTTTTGGCAGAATTGATTTACATCACCGCCTGCTTCGTGGTTTTTTAATATTTTTTCATCCAGTTCTTTTTGTTTTTTTTCTTGTTCTTCTTTGCTATGTATTCCAAGTTTTCTTAAACGAGTTGTATAAGTATCGGTGTGAATATCATATTTTTGACAGAATTTTTTTACGTTTCCGCCCTTATTATGATTTTCTAAAATTTTTTCGTTTAACTTTTCACTTTCCTCTTTTGTAAAAGATTTTCTTTTCTTGTCAAAATTGATGCCATAGTAGACTCTTAAACGATAATAATAATCCGGAGGCTGTATTCCGTTTTCTTCACAGAATTTTTTTATATTTCCTTTTTCTTGGTAATTTTTTAATACTTTTTCGTTTAACTTTTCACTTTCCTCTTTTGTAAAAGATCGTCTTGGTCGGTTCATACTTATACCGTAAAATTTTAAGCCTGTATAATAAGTAGATGCTACTATTCCGTTTTCTTGACAAAATTTTGTTACATTTCCTCCGGCCTGATAATTTTTTAATATTTTCTCGTATAGTTTTTGTTGTTGTTCTTTTCTTATTTGTTTTATTTCTTCGGCTTTTTCTTTGTATTTTATTAATAAAGTTTCTATTCTTTTTCTTTTATATCCGTTTTCTCTGCAAAATTCAGATACAAGTGTTCCTGACAAAACTGCTTTTTTCAATTCTTCTAAAATTTGCAATTCTTCTGCCTTTTTATCGGCATTATTGTCTGATTTTTCTCCGAAGCTTATCTGATTATTATTTACAAATTTGTAATAAACTCTTGAAGTCAATGCATCTAATTGTGGTAATTGTTCTGTTTTTTCTTCGTTTTTTTGCAAAAAATGATTATTTTTACTTTGTATTCCCGAAAAATAAAATTTGTTGTAGTTTGTTAAAAAGTTTGTTGGTAAAATTTTCATATTCTTCCTTCCTGATTTTATATTTCTTTGTTTTGTTTTATTAAATGGTTAATAAATGTTTTGTATGCGTTTTTTCCGGTTGAAATAAAACTTAATTTTTTTACTATTGTTGTACCAAAATATCCTGTTTGTTTGTTATCCGGACTTTTGTATATTCGATAATTAACAATATATTTTTCTAAAGGATATTTCCCAATGTTAGATACATCATAATCTTCTACCCAAAAGACAGTATTGTTCGGAAATGTATCCCTTAATTTTTTATTGATTTCGTCTATTTCTGATTGTGACATATTTGATGTCAAAGATGCAGTCATTAATTTTTTATGTCCGAATATTCTGTTATCAAAATCTTTTTTATCAAGCCAAGTTCTGTTTGGCATAGAGCTTGATTGTTTTTCAATTTCTTCTGCTTCTTTTTTAAATCTTCTTACTAAAAGATTTATTGTAGAAACTTTATAACCTTTTTGTTTGCAAAATTCTTCAGTTGTCATACCTAAAGAACGAGCAATTTCTAAATCTAGCAAAATCTTTTCTCTGACTTTTTTTCTATTTTCCATAATTTTTGGATTTATTGTTTGTTGTCTTTCTTTTCTTTTTTGTTT
>JAEEGL013586267.1_pt1 | contig 13094 bp, 9 predicted proteins | sample 9134231 | NCBI WGS metagenome assembly JAEEGL01 (sample SAMN16246548, study PRJNA631951) | gut metagenome | biome: gut microbiome; feature: rumen; material: fiber-attached | host: Bos | place: Iran: Karaj | collected 2018-10 | reverse complement strand
CCACGCCATACGGACCGTAGTCCCAAGTGTTGGCGAGGCCGTCGTAAATTTCGGAGCCGGGGAAAATGAAACCGCGGCGCTTGCAGAGGGAAATGATGTCCTTGAGGGCATCCTGAACTTTCTTTGCCATTTTGTAATCCTTTATCGGCTAAATCTAGCCGGACTAGGAAGCTACCTGGATGATAGGCCCTGACGGCGCGTAAAAATAGAAAAATAATTCTATATTAACCGAACACCTATGAAGCGCCTCGTTTCCATAATCCTGTTCAGCCTTCCCCTCTGCCTCTGGGCAAAGGATGACGGCATGGAAGAAAACGCCGTCCCACTGGTGGACCCTTCCACAGAAACAAGCGCAGAAGCCGCAACCGAGGTCGAAAATCCCGCCGGTACAACGGAACTCACCGAGGCAGAAAAGCTTATCCAGCAGGAACTGGCCGAAATCGAGGCCGAAAATCTTGAAACCGCCGAAGCGGACTCCCTTGAAGAAGAAGGTGAAGAGGTTGCCGAAGGCGAATCCGGAGCAGAAAGCGAGGAAGCCGACGCCGAGCTAGCCGCCGATATGGCCGCGGCCGATTCCGCCAGCGCCGATTCCGCCGTCAAATCGCTGTTCCTGGACATGACCGCTTCAGCCATGCCATCCGAAAGCAGACGCATCTCCGGCCCCTACGGAATCCGCACCTACCGTATGCACCGGGGCGTAGACCTGGGGCTCTGCCACGGAGAAGACCGTACCATCGTAGCCGCCTTTGCAGGCAAAGTGGTCAAAACCCGTAACCAAGGCCGCCGCAGGGGTTATGGCAAGTACGTGATTCTAGACCACGGCAACGGGCTTACCACGCTATACGCCCACTTGAAAAGTTGGAAAGTGAAGGTAGGCGATACGTTGCAGGCCGGGGATACCATCGGCGAAGGCGGCAATACGGGCCGTTCCTTCGGGGCACACCTGCATTTCGAAATGCGTTACAACGGGCTCTATATTGACCCGTCCACCGTCTTTGATTTCGAAAATGGAAAGTTCCGCTGGGAACAGACGGAAATCGACCCTGTGGCCTTGCAAGCCAACGAAGACTTTTACCAGAAAGAACTTTCCAAGCACCGCTACTACAAGGTACGTCGCGGAGACTGCCTCGGAAAAATTGCCCGAAAATACGGGATTTCTATACGCAGGCTCAAGCAGCTGAACGGTCTCAAGGGCAACATGATCCGCCCAGGCCAAGTGTTGCGCTGCTCGTAGGCTATTTCTTCTTTTGTTTCATCTTAACCTTCCGTTCCTTGGAACGGAGTCTTTCCCATGGAGCAAAGGATGCTACCGGGAACAAAAAGGCATAGAACCACAGGTTGAAGGCAATCCACAAGCCGAAAGCCTGAGCGACCTTTACGCCAGTGATTCCAGTCTTATCCATATCGAGCAACATCGCGGCAATGGCAAGCAGAGAAGAAACCAGTACCGGGACCATCATTTTCTTTCCACTACGAATTAAAGCCCCCGCCTGAGGCGTCCCTTCGGCAAGGAATCTCCCAGATACAAGAGATAGGGCCAGTACGGACGAGAAACCCATAGCGGAGAACACCGCCCAAACCAAGTAGGCCGGAGCAAAAGATGGTATCACCGACACCACCCCGGTCAAGAACACCCAACAAAAGGCGAATGGGAAAAGGGCGCAAGCAAAACCAAGCTTTGCAAATAGCAGCAAAAGCAGGGCCACTCCGGCAAATACGCCGAAGAAAATCAGGACCATGCTTTCGGCGCCACCTAGAGCATATAGGGCAAACACCATAGCGCATAGCCCAAGTAAGCCGGCAACTCCACCACGAATACCAGTAAACACGAACAAAAGCACTACCAGCACTACCGCAGTAACGGCCAGATACTGTCCTCCCTGCCACAGAGCCGCCAAGCCACTATGATCAGCAAGCCACATTCCCAAAGACTCTGAAGAAGCCACTGGCATAGAGACCATGGCCTGCCAGCGTGTAGCGACCATAGACACCGACGCAATCACCAGCAGCACCACCGAAATAAGCCGAAATCTCAAAAAAAGTTCCAGCGTTTTTTGAACCTTGCCCGGTTTTTCTCGCAAATCCATCTTTACCTCGATATAAGCAGTTTTTGTTTCTTTGTCCAAGTCTTTTTCTTGAAGGAATCCTGAGCTTCTACCTCGCTACGGACAACATAATGATAAAGTCCATTGGCCAAAAGCCTTCCATGATTATCCCGGCCATCCCAACGAGTCACCCCCGACACCGCATTCTTGATGACCTTCACAAGGCGGCCATTCTGGTTGTATATAAAGATGTTCACCGTAGAATTGCGGTTCACGGCCAGGTTCTTGAAATAGAAAGTCGTTCCTTTCTTGCCCATGGGATTCGGCACGTTGAAAACATCCTGCAAGCCGGACTTCATTTCTTCGGTCAGTTCCAAGTTCAGGGTCTTGGTTGACACATTCCCTATGACATCCTGGGCGCGGACCTTGAAAACATATTTTCCCTCGGGATAGCTCTCGGCATTAAAGGTCTTGCGCATAACCACCTTCTTGGAAGTCTGTTCCAAAAAGATTGTAGGGTGATAGGGATTTTCAACACCTACCAGTTCAAAAGAAATACCTTCATCGGGCTGTTCTCTGAAATCAATGGCCGTAGAATCTTCAATGGTCACTTGTAAGCATGCCGGGAACTGAAGCTTGACGGTCTCCCCGTCTGCAAAGTATGTCGCTGTACCACCACTATAGCAAGTTTGAATCTTGATTGAAGGGGGAACCTGATCATCGATGGAATCTGCATAAGCGGAAACGCCAGAGACAATGATATTTCTCTTCTGGAAACTCCCCACGGTTCGGTCATTGGAGGAATAGGCCCAGGCGCTCAACTGCGCAGCTGTATCCCCGAAAGAGAGCTTACGTGGAGAAATAAACTCCGTCTGGAACTTTCCACCGTTCACCGGAACATTCTGTGAATAAATCAAGGCCCCATCATACAAGACATCTACTGAATCAGGCCTTTCTTCCAATCCATTGAAAAGTTTCTTGTTCCGCTTTCCTTCCCGCAAGGATATTCCGACATATCCGTTTTTCATCCCGGAAACTTGTCCCGAAAGCGTAACCCTGTCAAGAGCCATCAGGGTATCAATGGTCTTATCAAAATGTACACTCATCGTTGCCTTGGGCGTCTGAATAACAGGTTCCCCAATCAACACATAAAGCTCGTTATTATAACGCTGGCGGCTAAAGCCCTCCCCTACGGCATTCTTGGCCTTTCGATAGGCATCCCCGATGAGAGCTCCCTTGGAATCCAGAAGATTGATCATAAATTCCCGCCCAAAGGGCTCGTTAAAATCAGCAAAGGTTTCGCGGGTCGAGCCCACCGAGGCTATCGACCCTACCTGGGATGCCAGCACAAACTCTTCGGAAAGGGAGCGGGATGTTCCCTTGTCAAATCTTCCGACAGTGCAGGAGAAGGAATTCAGAATGGTAAGACGGCCTCTATTGGAAAGTTTCGAAATATAGGCCGGCTTTAGAAGCCCTTCAGAGGCCCAATCCGTCATAGAACCATGGCCAAAGTAAGCCGTAACAAGGGCCCCCTGATTCATAATATTTATAAAGTCATCTACGGCATCCTTTTTCTGCCCAGCCGCATCTGCCGGATAATCCAGCAGATATATTTTCTTCAAATTCCACAAGCGCCCTTGAGCCGTCGCCATACTGTCAATAGAACGAGCAAGCATTTCTTGAAATTTGGTATGCTCCGTATAATCCACATTACGGCTATTAAGGGCATCATCAGCAGCAAGCAGTATAGCAGAACGCCAGTCCGAATGGTCAAAAGATCCAACCTTCTCGTAATCCTTCACCTTTTCGATATAGTTGGACAATTCCTGAACAGACGTTACCGGCAAGCGCCCTACGGCAACGTCCAAATCGTATCTACCATACAGTATCAATTCTCCCGGATCCAGGGCTCCAAAGAAATCATCGCTAGTAACGGACTCGTGTTCATAGGGAGGCATAAAATTCTTGCCAAGCTGGGTATTGATTCCCCGGTAATCATAGTGGCCAGCTCCCAGAAGCAATACATACTTGAGTTTGCTGCATTTGGTTTTTGCATAGGCTATGTAATCACGTATAGCTACCGGAGAAAGGGCTCCCCCAGTATATTTGGAATAGATGTCATCCACAGAAACCACTGTTGTGGGAATTGTCGTTACCGCAGAGCCATCGGAACGGAATTTGCCGAGAGTTACGGCGCCATTCAAAAAATCCTGCGGCGAGATAATCAGATATTCCGTACGAGAATCTATACGGGAAATGTCCGAAAGAACTCCCGAGGGCTTTGCTGGCAGATTTACAATGCTGATGGATTTTCTATACACTCCCTTCTTGTACACCAGATAACGCACATCATCGGAAGAGGACACGCTGTCCTTGGCAATGCCGTTCTTGACCTGCAAAAGGCCTTCTTGTCTATAATTCAGGAATTTCATCACCTGAAGGTTATTTCCGCTACCTACAGGAATCTGGATAACTCCGGAAACCCGGCCCGGCAAAAGCCACTCTGCCGAATCTACTACAGGATTCCACTGGTAAGCCACGGTATAGCCGTCAAAACGATCAAACTGGTAATCGTTGGGAAGCATTGTCAGGCCAAAAGCATTATCCTTGGCCTTGTATCCCGGACTATCAAAGCGGAATGTATTCCCAGGCATTAACTTGGCTGCGCCACGTAGCATTTTCTTACCGTTCACTGTCGCAGAAAAGTTGATGTTCTCCATCCGCTCCTGATAAGGCTTGCCCGACATTTCTAAATCGGGGTTTTGGTCGCCTTCTTTTTCAACCTCATCTTTCCAGAGGGACCGGTAAGGGAAAAAGCTAACTCCAAGATATCCCCGGCCTCCCGAGACTAGTCCAGGCAGGTTCTTGACCTGCGGCTGAATCAAATCCATATTGGAGTACGTTGTAGAATCCAGACGGCTGTGCCATAGCCAGAACCATTCCCTACCCGAAGAACTTTCCCAGTCTCCCCCACGTCCGTAGTAGGTGTCCCGTAAGATGGCTTCCTTTTCAGCACGTACATAACGCATCCACTGGATGGTCTTGCCTGTCCCTGCAGGTTCCTTCAGGTAATTACCCAGCCGTAGCCCCTTGCCCGAAGATTTCCAGCCCAACTGGAAATTCTGGTAAAAGGAATAAGGAGAATGGGAGTGAAAATAATCCATTTTACCCATCTCAAAAGAGGAATCCTCTGAATCCACGCGCTTCCAGATGGAGGTTCCATAACCGACAAAAAGAATGGTGTCCCCATCATCAAAAATCCCGTTCCCGTTCACATCCTTGACTTCTATGGGGATTTCAAACGGCTTGTTCGGTTCAAGCTTAGCCTTGGCAGGAACCCTATCACTGAGGGTATCTGGGGACGCCGCAAACATACAGAGCTTGTCAATTTCTATTCCGTCCAGTTCGCCATGCCTCTTATTCTGGACAAGCACCTTGTTAATGGTCTTGAAGTCCACCGCATAAAGGCCGTCTTCGCTGAAAGTAGCCACATTCTTGTCACCCACCGCAAACTGAACGACAAAGGTTACGGAAGCATGAACCGGGACAAGGCATCCCAGAGCAAGCAACAATGTAAACCAGTTCAAGCGCATAGTTTCAAAATACAAAATAGACGACTAGGGAGCCAAAATATTCAACTCAAAGAAACCGTTGCCATTCACCCTAAATTCCACCGTCTCACCCGTAGAGGCCCTTGTTTTGAAGATGGTCACGTATTCAGGCGGGAATCCCTTCGAAAGAATGGCCTCCAGCTCTTCGGATTTGATAAAGGCAGAGTAGTTCCAAGAATTCATATACCAGTGCCAGGGTTGCCAGTTAAAGAGTCCCCGTACAGATTGGACAAAGGCCCTAAGCATCAAGGCGTATTCATAACGGAAATAATCCATATAGCTGCGAACCTCGGAGCGCTTTTCTACAAAGGTTTTCTTGGAGAAATCCCTGTCATAGCGAAGTGGCGTCTTGTCCGCCTTGTCGTAGGTAAAACGGATAAGCTTTTCGGACAAGGCGATTTTAAGGTTCGGCTTGTCCAAGTGGACAAAGACCGTCGGAGATTCCTGCCTGTAGTCCCGGAGAAACACCCGCGGATCCGGCGCCGGATTTAGTGCCAGAGGTTCCGGTTTTGCGTCCAGAGCCGTCAGTTCATAAAATACCAGGACCTCTCCCGAGCCCTTTGAAAAGAGAATCGCCATCAGGGGCTTTTCCCGTTCCGAAATCACCCAAACCATCTGGGGCTTGTTTGCGGTCTTCATGGAAGGGCCGATCACAGACATAATCGAAGGGTCTTTGACGCCCGTGCTGTCCCATTCCATCCATGTACCAGTCCCACCAACCGAGTCAAGAACGGCAAACAGGCGCTCCCCGCTAAAGGGAACCTTTGATTCCACTGCTCCCGAAATTTTTGCAGGGGCCGAAGCGGCAAACGAGCATACCGCAAGCCATAAAAGTACTGTCAAACCCTTGAACAAGCTATGCATCCAGTCCACGCTTGACTAAAAACCTATCGGTTCCAAAAGGGAGTCATCAAGCCTAGAGTAAGTCATGTGGTATTCCTTCTCTATCCAGTACAAGGCAAGCTTGCGATTGGTCCAGTTCTTCTTTACCGCAATGGATTCAATTCCCTTGGTAATCAGAGGCAGGGTTGCCGGCAGGTCTAGTTTCCAGGTTTGGTCATCCCAGACAAAAAGCATAATGGGCACATCCGGACTTTTGGCAAGTCCAATGCTTCCCCGGTCATTTTTCACCTTCATGGGGCCCAATTGCAAACGCAAGAAACGATCCAACATTCCGCTCTTGCTCAGGAGCATATAAAGCATACGGTCATCTTCTGTTTCCCAAAGGTGTTCCCGTTCGTAAAGGCGGTAAAGGATAATGGAATAGGCCTCGTAAAACTGACAGGAATCCAACTTTTCCGCATCGTAACGACGGGCATGGAGTTCCAAAGTGTCAAGCCAATACTCCGACGAGTCCGTCAGGTAACCATAGAGGACCTCGGCAGACGCCCCATTCCGAATTCCATCCAGAAAGTTCTGGAACATGTTCTCCAGCAAGGCCTGCTTATCCTGGATACGCTCCTGATACTGGGCATCCTTCGCCTGGGCATCCTGAGGGGGATTCTTGGAAGCATTGTCCGGAGTGCCCGCGCAAGCGGACAACAGCATAAAAAAAGCCCCCACAATCGCCACAAGTATTTTATCTTTCGTGATATGCATCGCGATACCTACCTGAGAATGAGTCTAGACCAGTTGCTAAGCGCCTGCACCTTGAAGGGATTCCAGGGATCCGGCCCCGGTGGCCAGCATAGGAACAAGACCAATACCGGCGTGCAACTGACCCTACGGGAATACAATTTAGAAATCAAATCTTCCGAAGGCAGAAGCGCCAAGGAAAATAAGGTCCACGCCCTGCACCGGATGCAAATGGCCTTGGCCCTGAAAGTTCGAGAAGATCCCCAGGACCCAGAAATTCCCTTTCCGGGGAGCAATGGGCATATACAGCCCAGCAACCCCTTGTTTTCGCTGTTCGTAGCCCACGTATTCGACCGTATGGCACAAAAAGGGGGCGACACCAAGGAGGCGGCAAAGGCATTCGGGCTCAGCCCCAGCGCCCTAGTGAAAATTTTAAGGCAAAGCAAGCCCTGCGCAGAGAAACTGCAAAACAGCCGAAAAGGGGTCTAACAGACGCAAGGCTATTACTTATGCACTCGAGTCATCAAAAGCTTGCAGACGCCATTCTCAACAACAACATTGTTGGCAGAGAGCGTCACGTATTCCATTTCCCAGCTGCCCTTGGACCAATGGCTCGAAAGGGACGACCCATTAAAGTCATCCTGCCAAAGCATCGTAAAAGTCCTGCTTGACTGATCATAGCTGTACACGCGGACGTAATCGATTTCCTGAGCGACGGGACCATTGGCCAATTCAGCGCCGGTGAATTTTCCAGTCCATTCGGGAGATTGCGATGCCCAAAGATTGAAACGAAGGGACTGCTGTTCGGTCATAAATTCCACCTGTCCTTTTTCCATGCCGATAATATCACGACGGACCTCGACACTGTCAATTTCCCAGGAAATATATTCAGGAGTCCAAATAAGTGCAAAAAGGTGGAAATCTTCAGTGGAATTGAAACCAAAACCTGTTTTAAACTCGGATGTAATCTTTGGATTATTCCTACCCTGGGTCTGGTCCGGCTCTCGGGTAATCAGGTTGGATTGCCAGGAGCCCGGGTTTGTGCCCAAGACCTCAATATCAATTTCATTCCAAGGAGCCCCTCCCAACAGGTACGAAGAATCGAAATAGAGGAACATAGAGCTGACAGAACCCGAAATAGAGACCATTTTCATACGGGCCTCGAACCGTCCATATGTAAAATGATCCGTGCCGGTCAGTTCAGCCCCATAATAATTGTAGCTATCAAAATCGTATACGTCGGTTGCGGTATTGTTCGGAATATTATTTCCTATTTCCATACGGAAAGGTTCCAAGGAAACGGAACTGGAGCTAATTACCGGTCCATCAAAAATTTCAGAGCTGGAGCTAGAGTCAGAACTAGAATCAGGCTCTTCGGAGGTTACCGAGCTGGAACTAGAGCCGAATTCAGGCCACACGTAGTTTACCGAGCTGGAACTAACATCCGATTCTTCAGATTCACCGGAGGAGCTTGAAACATCCGCCATCTCGACGGAACTGGATGATTCCTGGTCATCATCATCCCTGGTCCTTTTTTTCTTCTTTACCCACTCGCCTGTTTCCTCATCCTCGTCGTATCTGCAGGTATAGGTAACGTCTTCATCCTCTACATAATAGACCATGCCATCTTTTCTCTCGTTGCACTTGGGCAGGTCACCAAACTCTTCCACATCGCCATCGTATTCATCATCCAATTCCGAAGCGGAATTCGATGATTTTCCCGAAAGATCATTACTGGTATTTTCATTATTAGCATTTGTTCCCGAACTGTCACCGCAGGCAACAAACAGCGCCATAACTGCTAAAGAAAATCCAAGACACAGTTTACGCATATCCACCCCTTTTGAGGAAGTTCCTGCTGCCCAATCTAATAAATCTTTCAAAAAAACAATTCCCCCATTTGTAAATGAGGAGTTGTTTTACATAACAAAAGGCCCCCTTGCGGGAGCCCTTCACAATTTTTCAGAAAAAACTTACTTGGCAGCAAATTTCTTGGATGCGGCCTTGACCTTGGGGTCGTTCTGGGCGTCCTTGATCTTCTGCTTGATGCCGTCCTCAATCTGCTTCTTGAGCTTGGCGGCCAAGGCGGGGAAACGTTCTTCCAGAGAATCGCTAAATGCGGAAGGCTTCTTGGCTGCGGGGGCCGGTGCACCCTTACGCTTGGCACCGGCAGGGCGCTTTTTCTTGGCAGCGCTGGCGGGGGCCTTCTTTTCCTGAGACTTTTCTTGGGATTTTGTTTCCTGAGGTTTAGTTTCTTGTGTTTTGACTTCTGTTTCTTCTGCCATAATAGACCTCTTGGAAAATGTGAACTTGACGGGCCAAAGATAGTAAAAATATGGCGTTTCTAGAAAAATGTCACAAAAAATTATGAAAAACGATGGTTTTCCAGCCAATGGTACAGCATAGTAATGTCGGCGGGGCGCACTCCTGGGATCCTGGATGCCTGGCCCAAAGTCATGGGCTTTACGGCATTCAACCGCTGGCGGCTCTCGATGCTGATAACCGAGACCTGCATAAAGTCCAGGTTGTCGGGAAGCCGGACCGATTCCATCTTCTTCTGGTCCTCGATTTCCCGAGACTGCCGTTCCAGGAAGCCGGCATAGATTTCTTCGGCGTACATAAACCACTGGTCTCGGCGTGGGATTAACCTATCCGGAAGAGCGACTGTAAACAGACGCTCAGGGTCAATTCCCGGACGGCGAAGCACATTTATCCAGCGGGTACGGGCGTTTGCCAAAGCCTGGCCACCTTCCGCAAGAACCTGATTGGCCTGCTCCGGAGTGGCAGATTCCGTTTCCAAGAAAGAACGGACCTCGGCCATCGCCTTGAGACGACCTTGCCAAACGGCATAATCCTCATCGGAAAGCATACCTATCTGGTGAGCCCGCTCTTTAAGTCGGGTTTCAGCATTATCACTTCGGAGGAAAAGCCTGTATTCGGCACGGCTGGTGAACATACGGTAGGGCTCATCTAGCAAGGTGGTCACCAAGTCGTTGAGCATCACCCCCAAGTAACTATCCGAACGGCCAAGAATGAAGGGCGGTTCGTTTTTCACCTTGAGTGCGGCATTGATGCCCGCCATAAGGCCCTGTCCGGCGGCCTCCTCGTAGCCGCTGGTCCCGCAGACCTGGCCCGCAAAATAGAGGCCCGGCACATTCTTGCACTCCAGCGTAGGGTAAAGCTGGGTGGCATCCACGGAATCGTATTCCACCGCATAGCCAATTTGCAAAACGCGGGCGCGGGTAAGCCCCGGTATGGTATGGATGGCGGCCAGCTGGATATCCGCCGGCAAGCTGGAACTGAACCCGTTGATATAGACACGACCAATGTCGGCCCGCTCCGGCTCCAGAAACAGTTGATGTCCGTCCCGGTCGCCAAAGCGGTTGATCTTGTCTTCGATGCTGGGGCAATAGCGCGGTCCCTTGCCGTGGATACGCCCACTGAACATGGGGCTATCCTTGAAGCCGCTCCGCAAAATGTCGTGGGTTTTGATGTTGGTGCGGGTAATCCAGCAGACGCAGTCGTTGCGGATAGGATTGTGGTGCCTATCGCTCATAGGCCAAGGATGAGCGTCACCGTGCTGAACTTCACATTCCCCAAAGTCAATGGTGTCGGGATCAAGCCTGCTTGGAGTTCCCGTCTTGAGCCTACGGAGACGTATTCCATTCCTGGCGAGGCATTCCGAAAGTTTGTCGGCGCTGGGCTCCCCCACTCGACCACCGATGCTGGTATCAAGACCCGTGAACATACGGGATGCAAGGAAGGTTCCGCTGGTAATTACCAAGGTTCGAGTCTCGTAGCGTTCTCCGTTCAGAAGTGTGAGCTCCAGACGGCCGTCCGCCATACGGTCAAAGGCTGCAAGTTCGCCCTGGATTAATGTCAGACCCGAGAGGCTCTCCATAGTATCCCGAGCCACCTCACTATAATAGTTCATGTCACACTGGGCGCGGGGACCCCACACAGCAGGGCCCTTACTCATGTTCAGCATGCGGAACTGGATTCCCGCCTTGTCGGTCAGGAGTCCCATCAGGCCGCCCAAAGCGTCGATGTCGCGGACTATCTGCCCCTTGGCCACCCCACCTACGGCAGGATTACAGCTCATGCGTCCGATGGCGTTTATGTCCATCGTGAGCATGGCGGTCTTTACACCGAGTTTCCAGGCGGCGTGGGCTGCCTCGATACCGGCATGACCGCCACCGACGACAACGACATCGAAGGAGGTCATTTACTTAGCAGCAGGTGCAGCGGGCTTAGCTTCAGTTTTAGCGGGAGCGGCAGGTGCATCCGTCTTTGCCGTATCAACAGCAGGGGCTTCCACCTTCCATTCCACAGGCTTGCCGTTCAAAAGTTCAGCAATTTCCTTCTTCAGGTCTTCCTTCTCTCGCTCGAAAGCGGCGTAAAGCTTGTACGAACCATCGGGATTCACCAGATAGACCTTGGGAACGTAGCCGTCGCTGTAAAGTTCGCCGAACTGGCGGGATTCATCCCACAGCACGCTGATGTTGTCATCAAACTTGGCTTCATCCACAAAGCGACGGATGCCAGACTTGTTGTTTCCACCGCTGGCAATAGCCATAGCGGTCAGGCCCTTGGGCACAAACTCCTTGGCAATATCCAGAATCTGGGGAGCGGCATGGGCACAGTGTCCGCAGGTAGCGGAGAAGTAGAACATCAGCAGGGGCTTGCCCGCGAAAGCTTCCAGATTTTCGGCCTTCATAGAAATGCCAGTGGCCTTCACCTTAAAGTTGATCTTAGCAGGCATACCGTTAGCAAGAGTTTCGCCCTTCAGTTCAGCAACTTCTGCTTCCAGCTTTTTCTGTTCTTCTTGCTGTTTCTTGATGGCGGCCTCGCGGATGGTCTTCATCTTCTCGTTGAAACGCTCGCCAACAGCCTTCAGGGAATCTTCAGGCAAGGTCAACGCCTTAGTGGTATCGCGAACCTTTGCTGCCGACTCACGTACACCCAGCACAAAGTAGTCGGCATCGAATTCCGTTTCAAACTGCTTGCCTATAGACTGGAATTGAGCGCCGAACTGCATACCAATCAGGTAAGAAAACTTCTGGATATCGCTAGCATCAGCACCAAGTTTCACTGGGGTCTTGGTGGGAGCAGGAGCAGCCTCGATGGGCATAGCCTTGGTCACAGAGTCCACGTAAGCACGAACCTTGGCATGGTCTCCCTCGAAACTCGCCAAAGTGGCGCTATCAGGTCTGGTCTTTTCCATACGCTCACGGGCGATCGCAGAAAAACGGCTTCCCACAGACTGCATGGAATCCGAAGGCACCTGCATCTTGAAGGTCGTATCCTTTTCTGCCTTAATAAAATCATATACGGCCTGAACCACCACATCTTCGTGCAGTTCTTTACCCACCTGACGGGGAATCATAGTAAAGTTCTGGCCACCGAACTGGGCCCCCAGCATATAGGCAAACTTCTGTTCATCCGTAGTGTTGGGACCAATAGCGGCCTGCTTGGGCGTTCCCTGCATATCGCAGGCGGTCAGCGCCAAAGCACATGCACCGAAAGCAAAAAATTTAGACTTCATTCTTAGATCCTCTAGTTAAAACTAAAAGTGGCAAAGTGCCATTTTCTTACCGCCAAATCTAGCAAAAAAGCGTTAGGCAGGCCAGTCATTTACTATTTTTAGGTCCACGATAGGGATTTTTCAAGCCCCGCAGATTTTGTCTATAAAGGAAAGACCATGAAACTCTCCAAGTATTTTTACGTGACGCTCCGCGAAACGCCGAGCGACGCCACCATGCCCAGCCACATCTTCCTCATGCGCGGCGGCTACATCAAGCCCGTCTCTACCGGTATCTATTCCATGATGCCGATGGGCTTCCGCGTGATCCAGAAGATCGTG
>JAEEGL012999624.1_pt1 | contig 13094 bp, 8 predicted proteins | sample 9134231 | NCBI WGS metagenome assembly JAEEGL01 (sample SAMN16246548, study PRJNA631951) | gut metagenome | biome: gut microbiome; feature: rumen; material: fiber-attached | host: Bos | place: Iran: Karaj | collected 2018-10 | reverse complement strand
CGGTCAACTTCGGCCCACTCGCCCGGAGTATGCGCGGCGAGTTCAAGAGGCGTGGTTCTTTCGTCGAGCAGGGCGTTGCATTCGGTGCAGCGCTGTTCTTCCTTCACCCAACCGGCAACGGTGCAGGTGGAATCCTCACGGTCAACTTCGGCCCACGCGCCGGGAGAGTGCGGGCCGATTTCGTGATCGTCATAGTCCGTCACTTCGGCGGAACCCTGTTCATCCACAAAGTCTTTTTCGCAGCGGGAGCAGTGATAATACGCGACCGTGCCGGTATGCTGACAGTCGGCGGCGGGAACCGCGGCGACCGGGGTCATATTATGGCCGAGAGCTTCGGTGGACCGGGTAGAGACCTTGCCGCAGACTGTGCAGGTGCGGGTCTCGGTGCCGCCTTCGGTGCAGGTGGCGGTGTTGCTGCCCCATTCGCCGGCGTGCGGGGCGGCGGTGTAGGGCGCGGTGAGCGTGGTATCCTGCGTGATGTTCCGGTAGCCGCTCCACATGCCCTTGATGAAGTGCGACGTCTCGTCGGGCGCGCGGTCCGGGATCGCGGGCGGGGTGGCGTCGGCGCCGTATGCCACGGTCTCGGTCTTCAGGACCGTGCCGTCCCAGCTCTTGAAGATGACGGTGTGCGTTTCGATCTGCCACACGGCGTAGAGCGTGGCGTTCGCGTTTTCGGCGTAGACGTCGCCGGGCTGGTATTCGGCCGCCGTGGCGTTCGGGTCGGCGGACCAGCCGAGGAAGGTATAGTGCGCGCGCGTATCCGGCGTGCCGTCGGACAGGGTGAGATCCTTATCAAAGAACTTGTCGTGGACGACTGTCGGCGCGCCGGAGCCGCCGTTGGCGTCGTAGTCGACGGTGTAGACCTTTTCGAAGCGGAACGGAAGATTCCCCGTGCCGGAGCCGTAATACTTGACGCCGTACTCATAGGTCGTGCCGGCCTCGAGCTCGCACAGCATGAAGAATTGGGTGCCGCCGATGCCGAAATCGTAGCCGGTCGTGTTGCCGTTGTCGGAGTTGCTGGAGTCATCCTGCACGCCGAGAATCTCGCCGGAGCTGCGCCAGGAATCGTGATCGTAGCGCAGCACGTAGCTGTCCGTACTGCCGGTGCCGTAGATCAGGTATTTGCCCGTTTCGGCGGGCGTGAACTGATAGAACTCCACCTCGCCCGCAGCGTCGATGGACACGGTGTAGTCGGAGTTGACCGTGAGCACGGGCGCGTTGTTCGGCGACCAGAGGGCGTAATACGTTTTGGCCGAGGTCGGCACCGCGATCGTTTCGCTCTTGAGCTTATATAGCTCCTGCGAGCTCGTGTTGCTCGTCGACCAGCCCACCAGCGTGTGCCCGCTGCGGGATACGCCCGTGCGGTCGAGCTTCAAGGTGTCATAGCCCTTCGGCAGGTCGTAGGATTTGTCCGTACCGCCCGTGGCTTTGAAATTCACCGCGACGGGCGTTGCGAGGCGGATCGGGAGAAGGCCCGTCGAGTCGGCGTCCCAAGCCTCGACCTTGAAATAATAGGTCGTGCCGGCGCTCAGCGTGGACTTGTCGTAAACCTGATAGTTCGCCATGCCGAGCAGGCTGATGACCGCGGAGTTGCCGTCGTCCTGACTGCGGGCGACGTCGGTGCTGAGGATCCCGTCGTAGCGCTCGTATTTCGGGTCGAAGTCGGCGTGCGTGAGAAAGATGCATTCGGTGTCGGCCTGGGGCGTATACTGGTACCAGACCGCCCCGCCCGGCTGGAGCGTGGGGGTGACGTCGGTATCCATCGAAAGGGACGGGATCGCGTCGACGAGCAGGTTGACGACCACGTTGATGACGTCCTGTTTGAAGATGGTGTAGCCGTCGCCGAGGTCGTTGAGCACGTTGGTGGCGTAGTTCAGCGCCTCCACAAGGGCGGCGTTCCCCTCGGCGCCGTTGTGATACATCATGAGCCGCTGGGTATACAGGGCGCGCAAGACGTCGGTGGAAACGTATTCGCAGGGCGTGTGATAATACATATAGATATCGTCGCCGCTCGCGCTGCGGTTCAGGTTGGGCTCGTCGTTGCCGGAGTTGATGGCGACGGCGTCATACCAGCCGGGGCCATTGAAATACGTATTGCCCGAGACCCAATCGGGCTTCGCCTCGCCGTCGGAGGTATCGACGATGTCCACGCAGTCGATGGCGGGGCCGAAGCTGCGGTCGTAGGTGGCGTAGGTATACAGCGTCTTGCCGCCCGCGCCGTAGTTGAGGTCGGTCGCGCCGTCCGTGTGGAGCTTGGGGCTGTACCAGGCGTTGCTGCCGGTGTTGCACTTATACCAGTTCACGGTCTTGCCGGCGACCGTGGGCGAGACCACGTTGTCGGAGCTGTAGTTGTTATATTCGTTCGTCTCGATGCCCACCGACGTGCAGGCGTTCGCCGCCGCGGGGTCGTCGGTCAGCTTGTAGCCGATATAGACGTAGGCGTCGTGCTTCGACGTGTCTTCGTTGAGGTCGTTGTCGAGCCACGCCCCGTTGTTCGTCGAGTCGATCCAGGCGTTCGCCGAACCGGGGAACTTGCTGCCGTCTGTGAACCCGACGGCGGTCTTGATCCCGCTGATCGCGTCGTTCTTGCTTCTGTAGTGGCACGTCGCGATGTTGGTCACGAACTTCGTGCCCGCGGGATAGTAATATTCCGTGGCGTAGGGCTTCACGTAATCGTTGAACACGTAATAGACCGTGTAGGTGTAGAACGCGCCGTCCACGTAGATGTGCGTGTTATAGAGACCGCTCTGGTTGAGATGGTCGGAATACGGGATCGTCACGTGCCAGTTATAGGAACTGCCGTTCACGGTCCAGCTGCCCGACGTCATCGGGTGCCAGTAGAGGTCGTCCTGCCCGTTCACCGCGGTGGGCGGGGCGTATTCGGTCCACGTGGGCGCCGTAACGGTCGTCGCGGAGCCCGGGTAGTTCACGTAGACCTCGACCGCGCTGTCGCCGACGACGCAGACGAGGGGTTCGCCCGCGGCCTGCGCCTTTTGCGGCATAGCAAAGCTCCAGACGACTGCGATCAGGAACACGCTCAGAACGATTGCGAGCGTGCGCCGGAGAGATGATGATTTCGTTATCACAATAGCTCCTCCTTTTGGATACGCGTAATAAGAAGAGAGAAATCTCCTATCTTAATCAATTTTACGCTCGATATAAATAAGAGTCAATACGCTCCGGCGGCAAATCGCGTGCCGGGACGGAGAAAAACACAGCCATATTTTTGTACATAATCTATAAAGGAGGAGAAGATGTGCGACAGATCCCTGCGCGATGCCGTATAAAAAACCGCCGGGGGCTTTCACAACTCCCGGCGCTCTACTTATACAATTTTGTTTTTTGTATTCTGCATTTTGCATTCTTCCCCTCGGCCCTGTGCGCCCTGTGCGCCCGTATCCCTTTATTCCACGCGCCCCAGGCTTTCAAGATATCCTTTCACGTCAAACGGATACACGACCGAATCCTTTTTGAGATAGAGCGGATGGTGCGGGTGGCCTTTTTTCGAGGGGGACCCGGCCTGCACCCATGTCGCGCCGTATTCCTCGCCGAGCGCGAGAAAATCCGCGACGCAGCCGGGCAGAAAGGGGCGCTTTTCGATCACGGCGCCCCACGCCGCCCACAAAACGGGGCGCTCGCTGCGTTCCAATAGCCACCTGAGCGCCTTCAGGTTCTCGGCGTGCAGCAAGGGGTTGAGCGCGCGGTCCATGTCGTCGGGAGACGTGGCGCGCTGGGCGTAGACGTTGAACATCACGAACGAATCAAAGCCGTTGAACGCAGCGATGCGCTGCACGGATTTGAGGGTATTGTCCAGCGCGCCGGGCGCGGCGGTGGACGGGTTCACCCCCAGCGTGATGAGCGGGTTTTTGCCGCGCGTGCCTAGGATATACCGGTAGTCGGCGTAAAAATCGGGCACGTAGAGCCACGTTTCGCGGTCGTAGACTTCGCTTTCGGCGTGCGGGCGCAGAGCCTCCTCAAACGTGAGCACCTCCACGGCTGTGCTCGGCGCGGACGGGATATGCGGCATAACGACTCCCCTTTCGGTCTTTTACGCGTTCCATTGTACCGCACGCGGCAAAAAAACGCAAGCGCCGCTTGACCTTTTTCACGGTTTTGTTGTATGATAGGCTTGAGGAGGGATGGTATGGAACTCGACGTCGGAAAAGTCCGCATATTCTACGAGACCCTCGGCAGCGGCCCGCCGATGCTTTTGGTGCACGGCAACGGCGGCTCGCACCACGGCTTTAAGAACGCGGCGAAGGTCCTCTCGCCCCACTATACGCTCTATATGCCCGACACGCGCGGGCACGGCAGGAGCGGGGACGTGGAAACGTTCCACTACGAGGACTTCGCCGAGGACTTGTATCTTTTCTGCAAGGCTCTCGGCATCGAAAAGCCCGTTTACGTCGGCCACAGCGACGGCGGCATCACGGGGCTGTATCTCGCGTCGCGCCACCCGGAGCTCTTGAAAGAGGCCTTCATCTGCGGGGCGAACCTGACCCCCGCGGGCTTCCGCGCGCCGGTGCGCGCGGCGATCGGACTTAAGCATATGTTCGACAAAAACGACCTCACGCGCCTGATGCTGCGCGAGCCGTGGCTGAGAAAAGAGGACCTCGAGAAGATCACGATCCCGGTGCACGTGACCGCCGGCGCGTTCGACATCGTGAAGAAAAAAGAGACCCTGTCGATCGCCGAAATGCTGCCGCACGCCGACGTGAAGATCTTCCCGTTCCGGGAGCACAGCGGCTACGTGGTGCTCGAAAAGACGCTTGCCCGCTACGTGCTCGAGACACTGAATAAGTCCGCCGAAATCGGTAGTTGACAACGCCCGCGCCGGGCTCTATAATAGATATGATAAATCCCAAAACGCGAGAAATGAGGAGAAAGTATGTATACACCTGAAAACGGCAAGATCTGGCTCGCCACGGGCGCCGAGCGCGTCTATCTCGAGCCCTCGATGGCGAACCGCCACGGCCTGATCGCCGGCGCGACCGGCACGGGCAAAACCGTCACCCTGAAGGTGATCGCGGAATCGTTCAGCGAAATGGGCGTGCCCGTGTTCATCGCCGACATCAAGGGCGACGTGTCGGGCATGTGCCTGCCCGGCTGCGAGAATAAGCATATCCGCCGCAGTATCGACACGATGGGCATCGAGGATTTCAACTACACCCTCTTCCCTACCCGCTTTTTCGACGTGTACGGCAAGCTGGGCCATCCGGTGCGCACCACGATCTCCGACATGGGGCCCGACCTCTTGGCGCGCCTTCTGAACCTCAACGAGACGCAGAGCGGCGTGCTGCGCGTGGTGTTCCGCGTGGCGGACGACCTGGGCCTGCTGCTTCTGGACCTCAAGGACCTCAGGGCGATGCTGCAGCACGTGGCCGACAACGCCAACGAGTATAAGATCAAATACGGCAACGTGTCCGCTCCGAGCGTGGGCGCGATCCAGCGTTCGCTTTTGACCCTCGAGGACGAGGGCGGCGACATCTTCTTCGGCGAGCCCGCCCTTGAGATCGCCGACTGGTTCGACTGGGACGAAAACGGCCGCGGCTATATGAACATCCTCGAGTGCATGGAGCTGTTCCAGCGCCCGATGCTCTATTCCACCTTCCTGCTGTGGATGCTGTCGGAGCTCTACGAGCTGCTGCCGGAATCCGGCGACCTTGACAAGCCGAAGATGGCGTTCTTCTTCGACGAGGCGCATCTGCTGTTCAAGGACGCGCCGAAGGCCCTGCTCGAAAAGGTGGAGCAGGTGGTGCGCCTGATCCGTTCGAAGGGCGTGTCGGTTTGGTTCATCACCCAGAACCCCATGGACATCCCCGAGACCGTGCTCGCGCAGATCGGCAACCGCGTGCAGCACGCCCTGCGCGCCTATACCCCCAACGAGCAGAAGTCCATCCGCGCCGCTGCCAAGAGCTTCCGCGTGAACCCCGCGTTCGACACCGAAACGGTGCTGCAGGAGCTCGCGACCGGCGAGGCGCTGGTTTCGGTGCTCAACGAAAAGGGCGTGCCCACGATCGTGGAGCGCGCGAACATCCTGCCCCCGAAGAGCTCGATGAACGCCGTTTCGCCCGAGATGATCGCCCACACCGTCGAAGTGAGCCCGCTGTATCTCAAATACCGCGAGACCGTGGACCGCGAATCCGCCTATGAGATCCTCGGCGCGAAGGCGCAGGAGGCAGCCTACGCCGCCCAGATCGAGGAACAGCGCAAGAAGGCCGAGGAAGAGCGCATCGCCGCCGAAAAAGAGCAGGCCGCCCGCGAAAAGGAGCAGGCCGCGAAGGACAAGGCAGCCGAACGCGAGCGCCTTGCCGCCGAGAAGGCCTATCAGGCCGAGCTCAAGAAGAAAGAGGCCGAGATCAAAAAGCTCGAGGCCCAGGCCGCGAAGCAGAAAGCCGCCGCCAAGAAAAAGAAAGCAAATTCCGCCCTCGGCAAGGCCGTGTCGTCCACGGCGAACTCCGTGGGACGCGAGGTCGGCAGACAGATCGTCCGCGGCCTGTTCGGAACCTGGAAGAAGTAAAAAAAAGAGCCGCGAGGCTCTTTTTTTCGGCGCGTTGCGCTGAAAAAGATGTGAGATGTGAGATGTGAGATGTTGGATGAAGGGGCCTGCGGCCGGCATTTATAAATGGGTAAGGGCGGAGCCCTTCCTTCTTCTCACATCCAACATTCAACAACTGTCATCATACAAAAGAGCCGCGAGGCTCTTTTTTTCGGCGCGTTGCGCTGAAAAAGATGTGAGATGTGAGATGTTGGATGAAGGGGCCTGCGGCCGGCATTTATAAATGGGTAAGGGCGGAGCCCTTCCTTCATCTCACATCCAACATCCAACATCTGTCATCATACAGATCCGTTCCGGGCGTGCCGTAAATAGCACTTGAAAAACCCCGCCTCCCCGTGTATAATATCCCCAAACGAACGATGGATCCGGTGATTTTTATGAACACGTTTTCCGGCAGCTATGACGTCGCGGTGATCGGCGCGGGCCACGCCGGCATCGAGGCGGCGCTCGCGAGCGCCCGGCTCGGCGCGAAGACCGTATGCTTCACGATCAACCTCGACTGGGTGGGCAACATGCCCTGCAACCCCTCGATCGGCGGCACCTCGAAAGGGCATCTGGTGCGCGAGCTCGACGCCCTCGGCGGCGAGATGGGTGTCGCGGCGGACGCCAACACCCTGCAGTCGCGCATGCTCAACCGCGGCAAAGGCCCCGCCGTGCACTCCCTGCGCGCCCAGATCGACCGGCGGGAGTACGCAAAATACATGAAGCACGCCCTTGAACGGCAGGAAAACCTTGACCTCGTGCAGGCCGAGATTACAGATCTATACATAAATGGTAATTTTTGGCATTTGATTACGAAGCTCTCGTGCGAATATGAGGCGAAATGCGTGGTGCTCGCCACCGGCACCTTTCTCGCGGGGCGGGTGTACGTGGGCGAGACCAACTACCCTTCCGGCCCCGACGGGATGTTCCCGGCAGTCGGGCTTTCGGACGCCCTCAAAAAGCTCGGCGTGCCGCTTCGCCGCTTCAAGACCGGCACGCCCTCGCGCGTCAACCGCCGCAGCGTGGACCTTACGGAACTCGAGATCCAGCTCGGCGACGACAAGGTGGTCCCCTTCTCGTTCGGCACCGAAACGCCGCCCGAGAACCGGCTCCCCTGCTACGTGACCTACACGAACGACGAAACGAAACGCATCATCACCGAAAACCTCGACCGCTCTCCCCTCTTCGGCGGCGTGATCGAGGGCGTGGGGCCGCGCTACTGCCCCAGCATCGAGGATAAGATCGTGCGCTTCGCCGAAAAGGAGCGCCACCAGATCTTCATCGAGCCCTGCGGCGCGGATACTGAAGAGCTCTATCTGCAGGGGCTCTCCTCTTCCCTGCCCGTGGATGTGCAGGAGGCGTTCATCCACTCGATCAAGGGCCTTGAGCACGCGAAAGTGCTGCGCAACGCCTACGCGATCGAATACGACTGCGTGGACCCCTTGGCCCTCTCCCCTTCCCTTGAGTTCACCGATCTGCCGGGGCTGTTCGGCGCGGGCCAGTTCAACGGCTCCTCGGGCTACGAGGAGGCCGCCGCGCAGGGCCTCGTGGCTGGCATCAATGCCGCAAGGCGGGCTCTGGGCAAAGAACCGATCGTTTTGGAGCGTTCCGGCTCCTATATCGGCACGCTGATCGACGATCTGGTCACCAAGGGCTGCAACGAGCCCTACCGCATGATGACGTCCCGCTCGGAATACCGCCTCGTGCTGCGGCAGGACAACGCCGACCTGCGCCTTTCGGACCTCGGCTACGAAATCGGCCTGCTGCCGAAGGCGCGGCATGACGCGCTGGAGGAAAAACGCCGGCAAATCGCCGCCGAGCGCGCCCGCGTGGAGAAAACCGTGATCGCCCCGGGCGAAGGCGTCAACGAAATGCTTGTTTCACGTGAAACATCGCCGCTCACCACGGGCGTGAAGCTCGCCGAGCTCATCCGCCGCCCGCAGCTCGACTACGCCGCCCTCGCGCCGTTCGACCCCGAACGCCCCGATCTGCCCGCCGAAGTGTTCGAGCAGGTCGAGATCGAGCTCAAATACGAGGGCTACATCAAACGCCAGACTGCGCAGATCGCAGAGGCAAAACGGCTTGAATCAAGGCTTTTGCCCGAAGATATCGACTATAAAGACGTCACGAACCTGCGTCTCGAGGCCAGAGAGAAGCTCAGCCGCGTGCGGCCGCGCAGCATCGGCCAGGCCTCGCGCATATCGGGCGTGAGCCCCGCCGATATCTCGGTTTTGCTCATATATCTCGCGAAAAACGGAGGTGGACCGCGTGGCGATCGATAAAGAAGCCCTGAAAAGCGCCGCGTTCGCCGTCAACGTGACGCTCGGCGAACGCGCGCTCGATATGTTCGATACCTACGCAGCTCGCCTGATCGAGACCAACGTTCGCGTCAACCTGACCGCCATCACCGAGCCCGCGGAGATCGTGACGAAACATTTTGCCGATTCTCTGGCGCTTTTGGGGCTGTTTGAGATCCCCGAAGGCGCGAAAGTCGCGGACGTGGGCACAGGCGCGGGATTTCCGGGGCTCGCGCTGCTGATCGCAAGGCCCGATCTTCAGGTCACGCTGATGGATTCGGTCAACAAAAAGCTGGAATTTCTGCGAATACTCTGTAAAGAACTGGGACTCAATCCTGAGATCGTACACATCCGCGCCGAGGACGCGGGGCGCGACCCCGCTTACAGAGAGTCATTTGACCTTGTGACGGCGCGCGCCGTGGCGAGCCTTGACAGGCTCGCGGAGTTCTGCGTACCGCTTGTGAGACAGGGCGGGCTGTTTTTTCCGCTCAAAGCGCCGCTTTCGGAAGAAGAAGCCGATTCGGGCCGCGCGGCCGCCGGAAAGCTCGGGTGCAGGCTCGCCGAAACGAAAGCCTACGTAATCCCCGGCGGGGACGCGCGCGAGATCCCGGTTTTTGAAAAACGGTCGCACACGCCGTCAATTTACCCCCGTCCCGCCGCGAAGATCGCCAAAAACCCTCTGAAATAACCGAAAACGACAGTCAAATAAGGCTTTTTTCCGCATCCGCGCCGTGCTATTCTGTATGCAGAAAGTACGGCGCGGTGTTTTTTATGAGGAAACTGAGATTGCAGCCCGGCGGCGAGATCCTTGAGATCCCGGTGTCGATGCTGCGGAGCAACCCCTTGCGGGCGCGGATCTATTATAATGATGAAAAGACGGCGTGGCTGACCGAGAGCATAAGGCGCTTCGGCGTGATCGAGCCGCTCACGGTGTTCGCCCCGCGCCCCGGCATTTACGTGATCGTGGCGGGGGAGAGGCGCTTTCGCGCGGCGAAGGCCCTCGGCTACCGGTATCTGCCGTGCGTATTATGCGAATCGGACGCCGAAAACGCCTTATATATGGTCTTATCGAACGAACTGACCGCCGAAAGGCTCACGTATTTCGAGACTGCCGTTTGCTTCGAGAAACTGCACGACCATTTTAGCGTTCCCTACGACCAAGTCGCCGAACGCCTCGGGATCCCGCTCGGGGAGGTCATGGAGCGCCTCAGGCTTTTGAAGATCCCGCCGAAGCTGAGGCGCCGGATGGTCGAAAACGGGTTAGGGGAGGCCTACGCGCGGCTTTTGCTGCATCTCGACGAGACGGACATGGAGGCCCTGCTCGACGAGATCGTCACGAACCGCCTGACGCTCAGTGAAGCCAAGGCGCGGGCGGCAGCGCTTGTAAAAAAGGACGGGGCGAAGCTCAGGGTGCTCACGTTCTGGCAGGACAGCCGGATCTTCCGCAACACGATCGAAAACACGGTGCAGCGCATGCAGAAGGCCGGCATCAAAACGGATTTCGACCGCACCGAGGGCGAGGCGGACGTGGAATACCGCATCCGCGTCGCAAAATAGGATAAACGGGCGAAAGCCCTTTATCATACAGCCCATATCTTTCTCTTTCACACCCCAAGGAGCGACCCGCCGTCCGTTCGGCGGGTCGTTTCCGTGTTTCACGTGAAACATTTTCGGCAAAAAAGCCTTGCAATTTGCAATTTGATATATTATACTGAAAAAATGAAAGGGGAGAGGCCCATGGCAAAAACGGTTGCCGTTCTCAATCAGAAGGGCGGCGTCGGCAAAACGACCACCGCGGTGAACCTCGCGGCGTGCCTCGGCGCGCTCGGAAAACGCGTTCTGCTCTGCGATATCGACCCGCAGGGGAACTCCACGAGCGGCTTCGGCATCGAAAAACGCGGCATCAAGCTCTCGTCGTACGAGGCGCTCACGGGCGCGTGCAAGGTGAGCGACGCGGTTCTGACCACCGAATTCAAGAACGTGGACATCCTGCCGTCGAACATGAACCTCGCGGGCGCGGAGCTTGAGATCATCGAAAAGAAGGACAGGGAAGCGCTCTTAAAGTCCGCGCTGGTGCCGGTTTGGGAGAATTACGACTTCATCCTGCTCGACTGCCCGCCCTCGCTCGGGCTCATCACGCTCAACGCCCTCGTGGCGGCGGATACCTTCCTCGTGCCGATCCAGTGCGAATACTACGCTCTCGAGGGGCTTTCGCAGCTCATCGCCACGGTGCGGCAGATCAAGCGGCTTTACAATCCGTATATCGAGCTTGAAGGCGTTCTTATGACAATGTATGACGGTCGCCTGAACCTTACTCAGCAGGTCGTGGAAGAGGTCAAAAAGTTCTTCCCGAAAAAGGTGTACGCCACGGTGATCCCGCGCAACGTCAGGCTCAGCGAAGCGCCGAGCTTCGGGCAGCCGATCATCTATTTCGACAAATCCTCGAAGGGCGCCGCGGCTTACACGGCGTTCGCCGAGGAATTTTTGGCGAAGCAGAAAGGAGAATGACCATGGCAGCGAAAAAAGGCGGGCTCGGCAAGGGCTTCAATTCGCTTTTATACGACAACGCCACCGAAAGCCTTTCGGACGAGGGCGCCATCAGGATCCCGATCGGGGATATCGAGCCCGACAAAAACCAGCCGCGCAAGGCGTTTGACGAAGAATCGCTTCTTGAACTCGAGGCGAGCATCCGCGAGCACGGCGTGCTGCAGCCGCTTCTGGTGCGCCCGATGATCGACGGATCTTACCGCATCGTGGCAGGGGAGCGGCGTTACCGCGCCGCGCGCCGCGCGGGGCTCACGGAGCTGCCGTGCATCGTGAAAAGCCTCACCGACGCCGAGGCCGCGGCGATCTCGCTGATCGAGAATCTGCAGCGCGAGGACCTGAACGCGATCGAAGAGGCCGAGGGCCTGAGAAGACTCATGGACGAGTTCGGCTTTACGCAGGCTGAGGCCGCCGAGAAGGTGAGCAAATCCCGCTCCGCCGTGGCGAACACCCTGCGCCTGTTGTCCCTGCCCGCAGGGGCGAAAGAAGCCCTCGCGAAGGGCGACATCTCCGCCGGGCACGCGCGGGCGCTCTTAGCGCTCGAGGACGAGGCGAAAATCAGCGCCGCCCTCGACAAAATCCTGGCGGACGGCCTGAGCGTGCGCCAGACCGAGGCGCTCGTGAAGCTCCTGCAAAAGCAGCCGGCCGCGCCGAAGCCCGTGAAAAAGCGCGAAAATTTCTTCACCGAGGTGGGCCTGTCGCTGTCGAACGTGCTGCAGCGCAAGGTGCGCGTGGTGGGCAACTCGAAAGGCGGGCGCGTCGAGATCGAATATTTTGACAAAGAGGACCTCAAGCGCCTCATCAAGGCGTTTGACGAAGAGGAATAAAGGAGAAAACCTATGCTTGACATGAGATTCATCCGGGAAAATCCCGAGATCGTGAAAGAAAACATCCGCAAAAAGTTCCAGGACGGCAAGCTGCCGCTCGTGGACGAGGTCATCGCCCTTGACAAAGAGAACCGCGAGCTCAAGACCCGCGCCGATTTCCTGCGCGGCGAAAGAAACCGCCTGTCGAAGCAGATCGGCGGCCTGATGGCCAAAGGCCAGAGGGAAGAGGCCGAGGCAGTCAAGAAGCAGGTCGCCGAGATGGCGGACGAATTAAAGGCCTGCGAAGAAAAAGAGCCCGTTCTGGCCGAGCAGATCCGTAAGATCATGCTCGTGATCCCGAACATCATCGACCCGAGCGTGCCCGTGGGAAAAGACGACAGCGAGAACGTGGAGCTCGAGAAATTCGGCGAGCCCAAAGTGCCGGACTTCGAGATCCCTTACCACACCGACATCATGGAGCGCTTCTGCGGCATCGACCTCGATTCCGCGCGGCGCGTGGCGGGCAACGGCTTTTATTATCTGATGGGCGACATCGCCCGCATCCATTCCTCGGTCATCGCCTACGCGCGCGACTTCATGATCGAGCGGGGCTTCACCTACTGCGTGCCGCCGTTCATGATCCGCAGCGACGTGGTGACGGGCGTGATGAGCCAGACCGAGATGGAGGCCATGATGTATAAAATAGAAGGGGAGGACCTCTATCTGATCGGCACGAGCGAGCACTCGATGATCGGCAAGTTCATCGACCAGATCCTCGACGAGAAGGACCTGCCCTATACGCTCACTTCCTATTCGCCGTGCTTCCGCAAAGAAAAGGGCGCGCACGGCATCGAAGAGCGCGGCGTGTACCGCATCCACCAGTTCGAGAAGCAGGAGATGATCGTG
>JAEEGL011710040.1_pt1 | contig 13094 bp, 12 predicted proteins | sample 9134231 | NCBI WGS metagenome assembly JAEEGL01 (sample SAMN16246548, study PRJNA631951) | gut metagenome | biome: gut microbiome; feature: rumen; material: fiber-attached | host: Bos | place: Iran: Karaj | collected 2018-10 | reverse complement strand
GTGAAGCTCTCTCACAGTCATATTCCTGCTCGACTTTTACAAGTTCCCAATTCTCTCCATAATCATTGGTTCTGAATATATATCTCTGCTCTCCGCCCATAAAGCCGGTAGGCTCTATCCACGTACTCATATTGCTCTGGCCTATGACGACGCTATATATATAGCCGTCATCAGCCGAGCCCATTGTATAAGGACTGGCCTCAGTAAGGGATGAAAGGTCTATCTCCCTGACACTTCCGTCATTCAGGTGATATTCGAATGCTTTGCTGCTTGTTTGAAAAGGAGCGCTTTCACTAAGATACAATACGTCTTTGCTCCCATTGGTGAAATCATATCCCAGTATTTTTTCACCTACGCCTTCCGGAGGAACAAAGCTTGAAAGTACACCTGTCTTATTGTTATATAGCCACGTGCCGTGTCCATTTCTGCACTGAACAAGCGAACGCCCTTCGTCGATGTATATCAAATCCCAAATATCTTCCAACGGCTCTATAAGAGACAAAGAATTTCCGTCGAAATGATAAAGGCCTCCGTTTTCGTTGTTGTACGAAAGGCCGATAAGCATATCTTCTCTTGAAGACAAAGGGAGTATATGCAGGTGATCAGCTATATTTACGGCATTTTCAACTGCATACAAAGCACTTTTGAGTTTCGGCATCTCTTTCCATACGCCATCCTCATAGGCGTAGATGAAAGTGTTGGTGTATGACGTATCGTTGTACCAAAGTAGCGTATTCGGAGTGCGTCCTACCATCTTTGCAGCATGGGCTGGATCATCTCCTATGTTCGCATCTCCGTAGACCTTTTCAGCTATCCATGAACCGTCTGTCTTTTTCAACGCACCGTTGGTCCAGCCTCCGGCTCCGTACATAGTCAAAGCGCCTGTTCTCTCATCGCAGAAAGCAGCTACGCTGTCTATTACTATCGACGTATTATCTATAAAGCCTGAATTATATGTGGTCGCATAAGGCAATTCTTCTCTCACGAGCAGATCGTCTACCGCTGCGCCGTAACTGACATCCACTGTAGCTGCTTCGGGCTCCGAATAGTCTTCCCCGCTCTTGTAGGAAAGAGTAACTGTCAGCTTATCTACTTTTTCAGGCATGTAGAACAAGAGATCGTTTATCTCTATTTCATTTTCTTTTGAAACTACTTCTCCCGCATATAAATGCCATATCGCATCCCGTCCTACGTCGGGGCCCTCCCAGAAAAGCTTGGCAGGATAAGCTGCAACAGCCGGATGATTTGTGGAGAGCAGTCGTGCTCTTACAAAAGCAAGTCCGCTGAGATCGTAATTAGCGTTACCAAAAACTGCAGTAACATCTGTATCATAATCCCCGACAGTCAAAAATGTATTGATATCGGTGGAGAAATACTCTTCACTGTCATAAAGGCGCCAGCCTTTGAACATGTAGTTGCTGCCTGAAAAGGCTCTTAAAAATACTGTTCCGTCTTTTTCTATAGATGTTACCTGATTATTCCATCCATCGCCGGCATATGCCCCTGCCTGCACTGCAGTGCTTCCCAATGGGCTAACTTCAACGTTTATCTTTACCTTTCCGTCAGTCGATCCCGAAGGTTTGCAAAGGATTTGATCTGCATTGACTGTCGAAACTGGTGTATCAGCCGATCCCATGCCTGCCTTGGCATCGCTGAGCCTGAGCGTAAACCTTTTGTTTGAGCTTGTATCCTTGACTCCAAATCTGATCTTTGCTATTTCCATGCCGTCTTCGGATGGTTCAAACAAATGGTCCCCGGAGACGTCCAGACAAATATAGTTTCCGTCAAGAGTATATGGGACGGAGCATTGCAATAGATCAAAGAGATCGAAGTTGGCGCTTTTGTACTGTATCTTTGCCGAATATGAATCGAAGCTGTTACCTGCAGCAATCAAAGAAAGACTGAACGTTTGCCCTGATTGTACCGTTACAGCCGATGTCTTTAAGGTGAAGGTATAGTTTCCTTCATCTGCAAATATTTGAGTCGGAACAAAAGAAAGCAGCAGAGCAGCAGCCAGAAACAATGCCAGTATTCGCTTTTTCAAATATTTAAAAGTTTCTTTCATAGACACCCCACCAACTCTGATTATTTCTATCAAGAAAACTATACAATTAGTATTTCGTTTTCCCCGGCATACTGCCTTTCAAGTTCATATATATTTCAGTATACCCCTGCAGCGCATATGCGCCGCAGAGGTATCACATTTAAAACACTAAGCCTTATTATATATATTTTCTTAAAACTTACCGTTCTCCTAAATGAGTATTTCGCTCAGCATCACCATTCATTGGGATATCTGCCTAAGGATACAGCCTTAAGGAGAGTTACGTCATAGTTAGAGAATTCTCCTTCACCTGACATATCGGCTGCGAACTTATTCAGTTCTGCAAACGGAACGTTTCTACCGAGAGATGCAGCTTTTGCAATAGTAACGTCGTTATTCGTAAAGTCTCCGTCAAGATTTGCATCGCCCTTGATCACAAGGACTACCTCGGTGATCCCCTCGGGAGCGGTGAAGCTGTAGGTATTCTCCTCTCCTTCGACAGGTACTGCCTCGATGGCTACGTAGTTCCCGCTTTCGTCAAGATAGCCTACCTTGCAGGGGATGTCAAATGTAACGGTTACAACGTTGCCTTCTATACTGTAGTCTTCACCAAGGATAAAAGCGTCGCCGTAAGGAGTTACCGTAATATCCTCAAGCGCAGCGTTTACTGTAACGTTAACCGGGTCGCCTGCTGTCGCATCAACAAGAGCTTCTTCCGATGCTCCTGCCTTTGCTTCAATGATCGTGAAGGTACCTGTGCCGCCCTCCTGGGTACTCTTAGCTGTGAACACCAGAGATGCAAACTCGTCTCCGTCTTCCTTTTCGAGACCGCTTCCGCTTACTGTGACGGTTCCTTCACCTTCAGTTACTGTGAGTCCCTCTGTGCAGGACTTGTATTCGAACAGATCTGCATCGTACGTCACCGTAACCTGCGCTGACTCATATGCCGCTCCGTCTACGATGATATCAAGACTAATGTCTTCTCCCGCATCCACAGTATCACTTTCGAGTTCATCGAACGAGAACTCGTAGCTTGCTTGCTTCTCCTCGAATATCGGCTCTAAGGTCCACTGGCCAACCAAATCATAGAAAAATATGTATAATCCGGAATCTACATAGGCTTCAGAATCATATCTATCGATATTTGAGTATTTTTCGATTGCAGCATATTCAGAATATGGAAGATAAACAGTACTATCTGCGATCTCAAAAATGTCACCTGTTTTATCATTCTTTATACGCCATCCCTTAAATTCATGGGAATCTTCAAATCCTTTTCGTAACCATACCCATAATTCTAATTCATCTGCTGCAGATGCTACCAGGTCTTGATCATGAGCATCGATATCACCAGCGACATTCCTTGTGTATATATGTTCTACGCCGGCAGCCATGGCTTCTTCATTGAGAACTATCGTCAATGAAGGTTCTTCCGTTGCCTTTACTGTCACGTTTACGTCAGGACTTACAGCGGCAGTTTCGAATATGTTGATATTCTCTTCCTCAGGATTGTGTACTTCCGCGCTGACTATCTCAAAAGAGGCTATCGCATCTTCTGTGGTATATGCGGCTTTGAACCATATTCTGGATATTATCGTACCGTCTGTACCGCTGGTCGTTCTTGATGTCACTCTTATCGTATCTTCTGATACTGTTTGTGGCATTGATCCCGATGCAGAGGCAAATGTGAAAAGATCCGCATCATACTTCACATCTATGATGAATCCGTTGAAGGATGCTCCGTTTATCTTTACGGAGATACAGACCTCTTCTCCTCCGTTTACTTCTGTCTTGTCACTCAACAGTTCTACTGTGTACGTCGGTAACGCAGGATCGTCTTCTGCGAACACAGACAATGGTATTACGCCGAATACCATCACAAATGTGAGCAATAAAGCTAATGTCTTTTTCAATAACTTCATTTTTCTTTATCCTTTCTTAATGTAATGATTGTTTGCGGCATCTAAAAAAGCACCGCAAAGGGTGCCTTGGGTTTATCCTCATGAAAACTTTCCTGCCGCTGCTGCACCCTCAAGAGCTATCTGCGGCAGTCAGGTCCTTTTCAGCATTCCGGCTTGCGAAGCATCCTACTTTTGGGGTACTGTTCGCGAACGGCAGCTTGATACTGCTGGGGCTGTCCCATTTCCATGAAAAGAACCATCTTCATTCAGTTAAATGTACAGATCGATAATACCTATACACAATATTTTATACTCTTTCAATCGTGCCAAAACCGTTCCTTTTTGGCCTATTTTTGAACTCTCTAGAAAATTTTTCATTGTTTATATAAAAAAAGAGGCAGAGCCTCCGATAAACAGAATATTCTTACAGTTATTGACATAAACGGTCTTACGTATATAATATAGATGAGCGCCGCGGCAAACGGTTTGGCTCGGATCAAATTATTGGTTTATTAAACACAAAATCGTCACCGATCTCCAAAGTGGCGATTTTGCTTTTTTACGATGATAGTTATGGTGTATCCCATTACATGCAAAGTAATCCGCATAGGCTCCTCCTTTCAGAGCCAAACCGCCTGCCGTCTACCAAGGGTATTGCGGCGCCCAATGCATATTAACACCGAATATAACAAATGTCAATATTTACCATTTTTGGTATTGCAAAAACAGACTGGGAGATACGTTAAAAGCTCATATCACAATTCCCAGTAGCACCCTATATCGGCTCCGAGGCCTTCGCAGGAATATTCCCAGACTATAATATCTCCATCCTTTAAAATGTAATTGGAACTGCCATAGTTGGGGAACCAGCCGTTGACCTTGTACATCCAACCGCTCTGGGGTCCGCAGTCGAATTCGCATATGTTGTTTATGCCTTCTATGTAGTAGCCGCCGAACTTCATGGTCCAACTGTACCTTAAAGGTATGCCAGCATAGGAACAGGCTCTTTTGAGCACGTCGTATACGCTTTCTCCCTCCACGTACTGCACAGTAGTAGGTGCGAGGATGATGCCGTTTGCCGGGACGAAAACTCCAAGGCCCGGCGTGAGATCATCCATGTTGTTCAATATAGTATGGCATACTATGGATATGGTGCAGGAATGTATGTCATCGGGCGTCATATATTCGCTGATCTCTTTGGTCGAGCTTATGACGGCTACCGTTCCGCCCCTTGCTATGACTTCGGCTTCGTAGGCTGCCTTTTCAGCCGCAGCCTTTTCCATTTCAAGGACTCTTCTGTTTGCTTCCGAAGAGAGCTCTTCTGTGGTAAATGCCTCCTGCGCTTCTGATGAAGCAAGCTTTTCTAACAGGAAGCGGCTGAGGCCCTGGATTGGGATACTGTCTTTTTCTGCAGACTCGGTCTTTCCGTCTTCATTCTGCACGAAGGTAAATCGCTCCCCTGTTTTAAGAATAAGGTTCCCAGAGACAGATGGAACCTTTACTTCCCCTCTGTATACGCTGAGAGTCTGAGTACCCGGATAGCACTCCAGGGAAAAGACCGCTCCACTTTCCGAAACTATTGAACCTGCAGGGACTGCAAGCTCGATCTCTCCCTTTCCAAGGGTCGTATCGTAGATCACTGTGCCTTGCTCCTGGCCTATACAAAGGACCTCCTGCTCGTCTTTGACTACGGCAGCCCTTGTATTTTCTCCCATGGCAAAGCTGCAGATATCTCCGGCTTTGAATGAGGCTCCGCTATCCTGATCCGTTATGAGGGTATCGGTCTCTATGATGCCTATGCCTTCCTTAAGACCGTATCCCGTGCCTCTTCTCAAAACGCTCGCCTGCCCCTCAAGAGACACGGTAACTATTCTGTGCTCGGAAGAATTTCTGAAGGGATCCCTCCTGCTTCCGATGAACATGATGATGCCTGCTATGAATACGGCGGCAAAAAGCAATGCTATCAGGGCTATGGGTTTTTTATCCTTCATAATCGTCCTCCTTTGTCCTGAGCACCTTGTTCAAATATCCGAGGCTTTCCTCTCCCCAGCTGTACTGGTTAAGATACATTCCTCCGAAGGCATTCAAGCCTTCGCTGTCTCCCGCAAGCGCCAGGAACAGATCGCAGTCGGCCTTATCGGGGTTGATGGCTACCTCTCTTCCTCTGTGTATGAGGAGATCTCCTGCACCATTTTCCTCAAGGGTCTTCTCAAGAGAACCTAAGGCCTTCCTATAGTAGCTCGCATGGGAATCGTCGTAAGGCGCCCCCTCCCAAAGCACAGGAAGAGCTGTCCTTGCGCTTATGAAGGCTCCCCTCTTGTCCGTAAGAAGAGCCAGAAGCTCCTTGGCCTTCTTGCTGGTGAAGTGGACCGGAATGTCGTCTATGAAAAGCTCGAAATCTCCGAAAGTGCGTATGAAAGCTTTTTTTCTCAGTCTGTGTGAAAGGAGCCTCGCCCTTGCTATGGCATCGACTATGTCTTCCTTGGAGTAGGGTTTTATGACTATGTAGTCTCCCTTGACAGCCAGCATCTGGCGCACGTATTCGGGATATGCCGTGACGAAAATGGCTATCATCTCCGGATAGAGCTTTCTCAGCTCTGCTGCCAGCTCTATGCCGTTCATCCCCGGCATCTCTATATCGAGAAGGGCAAAATCGACCCTATTTTTCTTTGCGTGCTCAAGAGCGGTCTTTGCGCTTGTGAACATACCGTCCATCTCAAGATCTGGGAGCTGGTCGCATTCCTGTCTGAATTCTTCCAGCATCCAGGGTTCGTCATCTACGAGTATCGTTCTCATTTCTGCCCTCCCAGTTTTTAGGTACACTTATGCGGACCTTTGTCCCTTCTCCCCGCCGGCTGTCTATATCCACGGAAGCTCCGGTCTGCTCTTTCAATCTTGCTGCTGCGTTCATGATACCGACGCCTTTTTTTCCGAACTCGTCCAGTTTGGATGCGTCGAAGCCCATCCCGTTGTCTTCAATCTCTATGATATATGAATCGCCTTCCGCAAAGGTTCTTACAAAGACGCTGCCGCCTTCCTCATCCTTCCTTATACCGTGCTTTACAGCGTTCTCCACAAAGGGCTGCACCGTAAGAGGCGGCACGCTGAAGGAATCTTCTCTTACATCGTATACGACCTTTAAGTTGTCTCCGAACCTGGCCTGCTCTATATCGGTATATACCTTTGTGTGCTCGAGCTCTTCTTCTATGGGTATGATGGGCACGTTGCCCAGTGCGTTTATATTGAACCTTAAGTACTTCGTGAAATCGAATATGAGGGCGCGGGCTTCCTCGGGAGACTTCTGTATCATGGCCCTTATGGTCGAAAGAGTATTGTATATGAAATGAGGCTGCATCTGGCTCATCATTATCTTCATCCTGCTCTCTGAAAGCTCCTTTGCCAGAACTGCGCTTCTTTCAGCTTCATAGCTTACTGAAAGAGCAAGGTCTAAAGCCGAAGCAAGAGCGAAAATGAAGAGCAGTATGTACCTCGCGTGTATAGCTGCTCCGTAGGCGCTTAGGATAGGAAGCGAAGAAAGGATAAAGGACAGGGCTGCGCATGCAGATCCCGCGATGGGCAAAGCTTTGAACCTGCTGCTTCCGAGGAACTTCCTTTCGCTGGCCGTGGCTATGATGAGCTCTGCTATCATTAGTGCATAAAAAACGGGCTCGGTCGAAGTGAGATCTGCGATCCCGATCAGATGCAAAATATATGCGGCGGCAAGAACTGCAAGAGAAATCATTGCGAGAATATTCGGGATTTTATGATTTTCTTCAGGAGTTTGCCTTCCCATGAACAGCGCAAATATGAGGGGACAGAGGCGAAGCGATGCAGCGGCTATCATGTACTCGATATAACTTTGATAGGCGTCCATCCTGGTCATGCCTGCTCGGCAAAGATAATATATGCCTGCAACTGCAATGAAGCAACCCAGAGCTGCATTTCTTACAGTCTCTGACCTGCGGCTTGAGCTCATAAAAGCAAAGAATACTACTAAAAGGCCCAGAATTATTACAGCGACGGAGATGTAGTAATCGGTATAGCTGAGGCCCGATGCATAAAGGAGGACCTCAGCATGTGAACCTACCAATATCCTCGGCACTGTGATTCCGTGAAGAAAGTACGGGCCACTGGCTTCTATTCTTATGGTCCTTCCCGAATACTCTTCTTCTAAGGGTATACTGACCCAGCCGGGCAGCGGAGTCTTTTTCCCTGCGTTTTCTATAACGGGGGATGAGAATATGAGCTTATCGCCGATATATACGTCAGTGAAGCATGATGATATCCTGAATGCCAGGAAAGTGCCACCGGTAACGTTTGCGGGAAGGGTGTTCGTCATAATGAGGCCTTTTGCCCCACTTCCGCCTACGTGGAAAGGGAAGCGGGCAGGAGAGAAGGTCTCATCTCCGCTGCATACCGTCCAACCCCTGCTGTATACTATCAGCTCGGGGTCATAGTTGATGCTTTCTTTTGTGGCAGCCCTCTCCTTGGGAAAGTCCCCTGTGACGGAAAGTATAAAGCCGGCTACAGTAATAAGAGAAAGGATGACAGCTGCTGTTTTTGATATCATCTTTTTTTTCATATCTATCCTCTTTCCCTGAAAACCGTAAAAACTTATGTGATATATATAATTATCATCAGCTAACATCAGTTGTCAATATTTGCATTAAATCCTGAGCCATCCTACATAGCTGTAATTAAAAAAAAACCGTAAACCTTTCATTCAAGGATTACGGTGATATTTGCATCAGGTATGTAATCTATTCCTCGCAAATAGCGATAATATTATACGTACTATATGTTGTAGTTGCATATCCGATATCGTATACAATATATCGCATATCATTAAACTAATTTCTTTTTCCAGATATTATTTTACTCAAATTTAACTCACTCATTAAGTACTTAAAACCTTCCCATCCACAACTTATGAATGTCTTCAAACTCTTCTATGGAAACGGCCTCTCTATTCCTAAATGCGAAAAAGTGCTTTACGCTATTATATGTTATAGCATTGATTTTACGGACATCCGTCTCATATATCTTCCTTACCTTCACTACCTCGCTTCTACCGTCTTTGGCAACCATGGGCTGCTTAAGGAACTAATCCTCTTCATTGTTATTCCTCTTTTCTTTTTTCTCAGACATTGAATTGCGATCATATTCCTTTATTGCGAGATTAAATAGTAAAATCAGCCATGAGCAATACCCTATCTCCTTTACCTCAAGGCTATTTCCAATAAAAGGAAAAAAGTTAAATTCTGCTCCCAACAACCATAATGCATAAAACAATAGGGTCACAATAATTATTTTTTTAGCCATTTATTACTTGTTACTCCTTTTTCTCGTTTAAACACATGAAAACACTAAATAGGGTATTATATTCAGAAGATACGTATCGTTCAATTTGATTATAACCCTATACTTCTAATGTGTCCAATTACTAATATCAATACTTTATCTATATATAGTATACCTTCTTATCAAATACACATCAACCACAAACCTTGAAATATCAAGCACTTTGATGATTCAAGCAAATAGTCATATGTGCTTAGAAGATGTTATTTCGGATTAAGCAATAAATCTCAAAACCTGTTATTTCAGCACATCATAAAACCTACCCAAATTTACATTAAAAGAAGGTACCATTGCTTATTTTAATGCATCCGTAACGCATTCAATTCAGTACAAACCTTCTGGCTTGCTCATATCAACATATGGACCATTCTCAGCAATGTACTACTCAGTTCAAGCACAGTAGGGAACGATATAAAGACTATAGAGGATTACTGTTATGTCTAAATACAGAACAGTCTAAAATGATTCTCCTATGCCCCACGAATAATACTTATAAGATACATCCAGAAGTTGCTATACACTGTGTATTCATTGTCTCTTTGCATTTGTGCATAGTCATATGCTTTTAAATACCTGATTCTGTCCTCAGAAATAACACATTCCTCTTTATTTATTAATTGATTGCTATGATTCTTACATTCAAATTGATACTCTATGCCATTTGGTATGTCTACAATATCGCAAAATAAAGTGTCTATATTGGCAACCACCTGAATACGGAATTCATTTTCATTCCAAATCCAGAGATTTTTGCCGTTATCCAATACTTCCTCGGTCGGAACTGTCCACAATAGATGTAAGTTGACAATTTCCGCCAACTCCGTTTCATTTAAGGATGCAGTTGTAATATAATCGTCGTAACTCTTTTCCTTTACTATCCCAAAATATCTCAGCGTGTTAGAAATAGGTTTTATAAAGGGAACTGTTGAAAGCAACACAAATAACAAAAATAATAGTAAACTGACGATTTGTATTTTTACTTTACTTTTCTTTGCCATAGGATATCACCTTTTATCATTATTATTCAGGGTAATAATTAACGATCATACCATATGACACGAGTTCTGCATTGTAATTATAAATAGCTGTATCTGCAATTGTCTCCGGGGATACCTGGAGTGCTGGAGCGGCATATGACTCAATCCAAGTGAAATTTCCATTTGAATCATACCCGCCAGTAAATGTCCCGCCGTTATACTGCCATGTCATCTTAACATACTTGTTTAATGTAACAGTATCATATACTGCAAATTTAGTACTATAATTGAATATCTTTAATTTCATACATTTTCGTTAAAAAATACAGGTAAGACCTTCTTCATCTTACCTGTATTTGCTGTTTCTACGATTTTCTTAATTCTCCCCAAAAATAGCAAGAAATTCTTCCGGTAAATATACTGGTATACTTGAATCTGTGAAGTCCTTTTGATTGCGCGTGACTATAGCATCCATATCCGTTCTGACCGCTGTTTCTATCATTACCGCATCTTCATAATCACTTACTTTTGAAAAAACGGCATTTTTGCAATCGCTTGCGTAAGTATCAACAATATCGAAAATATCGAAAAGTTTTAGGAGTATATTACGAGTTTCATTATCACTATGCGTTGCTCTGTGTGCAAGGTAATATATGTCCGTGACCGACTTGGCCGTAATAAAACCATCAAATTTTTCGTTGGCTGCGGCTAAGAATACTTTTTGTGCAAAGGCATTGAAAGGTTCCCTGTTTTGAAGTGCATCAATGATAATGCAAGTGTCTACTAAAACCCTCATATCCGATCTAGTCTTTCCTTTTTTGCCTCTTCAAGTGTAATCGAAGCGGGAATGCAACCAAACAGCGATTGAGCAGTCTTCATCTTTGTTTGATATGGATTTGAAAGCTTCGCTACTACTTTGCCATACTGAGTGATATATATGTCTTCTTTTTCAGCAAGCAAAAGATACTTTCCTAAATTTGATTTTAGTTCTGTGGCAGTGATCGACATTAATGCATCCTCCATTTCGTACAATAATTATAGTATTATCGAACAATAGTGTCAAGTATATCGTTCGCAATAATCACAAAGCTCCTTAATGCGAAATCATTCAAGGACGTTTTGACCATGAGATGTGACCATCCGGGACGCCTTGATAATGCTATAGTCTTTAACTATAGCCAATACTTTTGAGTTTTGAATATGCAGTGGCAAAAAAAGAAAACGGACGGAACATAAAATCCTTCCTTTTCTGTTTTATTAATATCTATTGGTGACGGCCAGAAAGAGTTTAAGATTAATACTTGTAAAGAACCTCTCTTTCCGCAAATACAGTTCGAGCGCTATTCTATATTCTTACTTTTAAGTACAGGATTTGCCATCCCTTTTTTTTGATATGTATCGGGGATTCTTTTCCCAAGAAAATGATTTCGAATTTTCGGTTTGGCTATATTGCCTTCAAAATAATACCTTTTTCCGTCGTCTGTTCTATTCCAACTGGAGACTTCATACACGGCTCTAACTATACCATGTGTGACAGACAGCACAAATGGATATTTGCCAATGTCTGGCTTTCTTATACTCCACGAATGCTTTGTAACATAATCTCGTGCCTGTTCCTCAGAAACATTGTTATTTTCCATATATTTTTCTATATACGCTTTTCAGTTTTTTCATACACACTTTCTTTAAAACAACGCATTTCCCGGAGGCTTCGGCTTCTGGGTTTTGTTTTTTAGAATCTTTGCCATTTGGCCCTCTGGAATTCTGCAATGAAGAGCTTTTTGCAACTTATTCTACTTTTAAGGGGTGTTACTTGATCTCATTTTGCATTATGATGATTTAGAAATCTGCTGATTTGAAGACTGTAAGGGAGAGAGAAAAATGGATCTTGAGAAAATCGGAAAATACATATCCGGCAAAAGAAAGGCTTTAGATCTTACTCAGAAACAACTCGCAGAGAAGCTGGGAGTCAGCGACAAATCCGTGTCGAAATGGGAGAGAGGTGTATGCCTTCCTGACGTCTCTTTGTATACCTCTCTTTGCGATATCCTCGGTATCACGCTGAATGAGTTCATCGCCGGCGAGGATATCAACTCCGATGAAGCACCGGCCAGATTCGATGACAATATAATCCAGGTGACGATGGCGGGGAATACTAAACGGAAGGCACTAAAAAAACTGATAGTGATACTTCTCGCAGCGCTTCTTGGGCTTGTTGCCATAATTATCGTCAATGAAGTAAAGAAAGCGAAAGAAAAATCAAGACCTTCTCCATATATCATCGCCTATGACCAAATGAGCATTGAACGCAGGACCATAGATATGATCGTGGGCAACTATATGTCCGGAATGTTCAGTTATCTGGTCGATGAAAATGTCAGGGAACTCAGTATATGGATGCGCAGATACGACAATGGGGTTCTTGTTAAAAAGGATCTGATAGCATGGGCGGGGTTCGAAGGATTTAATTTTTCGGGAGAGGGTACTATTGCCATAATACCTGATTTTGAAGATCTTAGTTTGAAGCTCATCTTGGGTAACGACGGGTCAACGGCAACATACGATCTGGATGTCCTGAAAGATCTTCCTGATATCGCAGTCATGGGCAGAGCTGCGGTCTCGATATACAGCGATGAAAAAACAGACATAGTATATGGGGCGGAACAGGGATTGATGGCACTTTGTTTCGGAAGAAACGGCATAAGCGCTGTATCTCCAAACATGTTGCTTGAAGATACAGACGCTATGGCAAGAAACGATCATACATTTCTCATAACCGTTGAGTTCACCAATTGAACAGGTTCATTTTTT
>JAEEGL011115992.1_pt1 | contig 13094 bp, 8 predicted proteins | sample 9134231 | NCBI WGS metagenome assembly JAEEGL01 (sample SAMN16246548, study PRJNA631951) | gut metagenome | biome: gut microbiome; feature: rumen; material: fiber-attached | host: Bos | place: Iran: Karaj | collected 2018-10 | reverse complement strand
TTTCGAGCAAGGGTGTAGGCTGTTGTCAATCCTGTAAGTCCAGCACCAATTACTACAATGTCGGTTGTCATGTTTTATATCGGTTTTGAGAATGTTTTGCTTGTATTCTGCATCAGAGGATCGAGAAGCGCGGCCACGTTGCGCACGAGCGGCGAACTCGGTTCTGTCATACTTATTGTGTCGTTTTCTATAGTTATTATTCTGTCGTTCTGCATCTCCATCAGCCGCGCTGTATCGTAGTTTACGGCTGTCTTCTGTTCGGGGCTGAGCGTCACGGCATAGTTACACATCAAATCATCGATGACGGTGCGTATTTGTTGCTGATCGGATGTGAGCGTATAGCCTTTTCTTATTGGCAAACGGCCATCGTTCACACTCAATATATACTCATCTATATCTTTGGTATTCTGAGCATAAGCTGTACTCAACTGACTAATACCTGTAACACCGAAGGCATATACTTGAGCCGTGGTGCGCAACGTACAGTAACCCTGAAAATTGCGATGCAACTTGTGCTCTGCCAGAGCGGTATAAAGTTCGTCGTGAGGGCGCACAAAGTGGTCCATTCCCACTCTTACGTATCCTGCCTTTTGCAGCAGTTGCGCCGATGTCTCGAACATCGTCTCTTTTGTCTGAACCGATGGCAGACCGTGCTTCTCCAAAATGAGTTGCTGCTTCTTGAGCCATGGCACATGCGCATAGCTAAATGTCACAAGTCGGTCGGGTTGGAGGGCGATGGCATGTTCTATAGTTCTGCTAAATGACTCTACAGTCTGATACGGTAGACCATACAGAAAGTCGAGGTTGATGTTCGCTTTTGCCTCACGCAGCAGAGCAAAAACGTCTTCGATAGGTTCGAGAGACGGACGGCGATTTACAGCCTTTAGCACTTTTTCGTCGAAATCCTGAATGCCAATGCTGAACCTCGTAAATCCGGCATCAACCAAATTGCTCCAGTCGTTAAGCGTCAAGTATCCTGGGTGACATTCTATGGCAATCTCTGGATTGTCTATCGTATCGAAATGATTCAGCAGATGCTCGTTAAGCTCCTTTATTGCCTTGGCTGGCATTGCCGTTGGACTTCCGCCGCCGTAGTGAATCTGCGATATTCGGCGATCTTTGTCGATATACGGCAACAGAAGGTCTATTTCCTTATGCAGCGCGTCGATGTATTTATCGACATTCGCCTCGTTGCCCATAGCGTACGAATTGCACGCGCAGTAGTGGCACAGATGCCTGCAAAATGGCATATGGAAGTAGAACGAAAGATTGCGATTCTCGTTTGCGTTCGAAAGTTTTACAGCATCGATATATTCTGGCTGAGCTAACGCGCCAAAATAGTTTGCAGGGGGATAACTCGTATAACGCGGTACAGGAATGTTGTACTTATCAATAATAGACTGCAACATCTTTATAAACCTCTTATTTATAGCAGCAAAAATATTGCGACACCTATGCCAAGTCAATTCTTAGTTATGAGTATAAGGAGTATAGATTTATCACAAAACGATAATATTCAACCAAAAATTTAACAGACTATTTCTATAAGACTCACGGCTTCTTATTAACATTTATTTATACTTTACAACTATGCACTATATTTGTGGCACATATGTTCTACATCTGACAGAACCCGTGTAACCATTTTTATTATAAATAAATACCTAATCGAATGAGAAATCTGATTATTACCCTTTTATTCGCAATCGTATTACTCTCTGGTTGTCAACCGAAAATCCTCACAGATACATATTGGCGCAACGATGCTACTGGCGATTGGTTCATTGGCATTGCCGAAGAGCACATCATTTATAATAGTAATGTATACGACATCGTTTCGCAGCAAATGGTAGATAGCTGTTTAGTGTTGACCATAGATGGAGGAACGACCTTCAAGATTGGTAAAGACAATGGCGGACAGCGCACCTTCGTCGTTAATAATACAGATACCGTTGTGTGCAGCCGCATAGCTATGAGAGCTCTGCCCGAATTTCCTACAAAAGACGAGCGCAAGGGCTTTGTAGACAATGGCTATGCCGAAGGAGATAGCGTGACTATAGCTGGTTGGATACGTAACAGACCGCTTTGGGCAAGAGCAATGAGCGATGAGATTGACATTTCTATCAGTAACATTTTTACAAATGAAGAAGATGTTTACTCCGCCAAGATGGACAAACTTGGACGATTCTCGCTAAAAATGCCACTACTCAACACGTCGGAGGCGTTTATTGGCTGGAAGATTATACACACCCGCAACGTGCTCGAACCTGGCAAATCGTACTTTATGCTCGTGGACTTCGATGCTGAGCTAAAGTTATGGATGGGCGATGATGTGCGCCTCCAAAACGAACTTGAAACCATACCATGGAATACTCATTGGAACACCGACAGACTCAAAAAAGATAGTTGCAACGAGGCTGAGGCTATGGAGTACAAAGTAAGCCTCGAAAATAATCGAGAAAAAGAATTGAAAGAGCTGCAAGAACTTGTAAATAAATGGCCAAACATTTCACAACGTTTTATCGATTTTATTACTGGCTATTTTCAGATGCAGCAAGCATACCAAATGATGCAAGCGCGTTTTCAGATGCTTAATTGGCAGCTACCGCAAGAGTATATGGACTACGTAGGCAAGGAGTTGTGGCAGAAAGCGCCAAAGCCCTACACGCTCTACAGAGATTTTTCGTCTTTTATGCGCGATTACCTACAACACTTAGAGCACAAAGGAAAACATATACAAGCTTCCGATGACGTTGCTGCGTTGGCTATTGCAATACAAAAAGGAGAAGTTGCCGTCGATGCCGCCGATTACCCAACTATTGTCAAATGGGCAAAGGAGAGAGCTGATATTATTGCCAAAATACGGAACTCAAAAACCGATGCTGAGCGCGACTCAATAGCCAAAACGTTCGACTCATCAGAGTTGGTTCATACTATCGACTCGCTGATAAATATTAAGTATTCCAAAGAGATCAACACGTTTTTCTACCAATACAACGTAACGGACCTAATAGATTCGGTGGGTTACGACCAAACGCTTCGCGATATATACATAGCGCGTAGACTTATGTATGATATTAACGCCTATCGCGTACCACTAAAAGAGGTGTGGTATGAATGCGCAATGAACGATATACAATTACCATCGGCAAAAAATTTCTTAGCAGCGCAACAAGCTAAATATGTAGCACTATCAAAGGGTAATACCAAATTAGCATGCATCAAATCGGCTGACGATGTGGCAGATATGACCGATGGAGAAAAGATCCTGCACAAAATTATCGAACCATACAAAGGCAAACTTATTCTGCTCGATGTTTGGGGCACGTGGTGCGGTGCTTGCAAAGTGAATCTTTCGCATTCAACTGAAGAATACGAAGCGCTGAAAGATTTAGATATTATCTATTTATATCTTGCAAACGGCAGTTCCGACGAGTCGTGGAAGAACGTTATCAAGGAATACAATGTCACAGGCGACAACGTAGTGCACTACAACCTGCCAGCGAAACAGCAAAGTGCCATCGAGAACTTCTTAGGCGTAAAAATGTATCCGAGCTACCGCATCATCGATCGCGAAGGCAACATACTCGACGTGAATGCCTCTCCAACAGACCTTAACACTCTGAAACGTCTGCTGCAATCTATTGAATAATAATGAGCTGCGTGATTTAGCGCATTGAAACACAAACGAAACAGCCCGACAACATTTACATGCTGCCGGGCTGTATCCTATTTATACGTATGAAAAAAAATCCTTAGAACGGATAGAGGTTGAAGTTGCCTTCTTGACCACCATTGTAGATTTCAATTTTCTTCTCGCTACGGAATTCAATGGCACGCAATGCTTTGAGGTTGGTGCTGTAAATCCACGCATCGTGGTCGGGGAAGCGGCGCGAGAAGTAGTATGTAATCTCCTTATACATATCGTCCAAGCCGCGGCGAGTCTCCTCTTCGCTTACTGGCGGGCAGGTGATAATCATACCATCTTCGGTGGTGCGCTCTGCATCGCGGAACGAACGGCGAAGGGTGCGCACTTCGGTATTTATGCCGAGGTCGAGTGTCGAGAGTTTTGCCACATCGAGCGAATCAGTATCGATGTCTGAGCCAATGATGCTTATGCGCATGTGGTTGGCTTCATCTTTAGCCTTTGTAACAATGTCGTTCCAAAGTTTCTCGTCGAAATTGAGCCAATTGGTAAAAGCAAAAGGCTCGGTGCGGTAGATGTTGGCTGCAATGTTGCGCGCCTTCATAGCCGCTTCTATACATATAGTACCACTACCGCAAAGTGGGTCGTGGAGAGTCTGCGATGGTTTCCAGCCCGAGAGTTCCACAAGAGCAGCGGCGAGCACCTCGTTAGTGGCCGTTGGCAATGTGGTGCTGCGGTATCCACGACGGTTGAGCGACGTGCCCGAAGCATCGAGCGATACGGTGATGAGATCGTCGGTAGCGTGGATGTTGAGCAGAATGTCGGGATTTTCAAAGTTTACCGACGGACGGCTGCCGCGGTGGGCACGAATCTCGTCAACAATGGCATCTTTGGCTTTCTGCGCAAGAAACTGCGAGTTGGTGAAGGCCGACGAGAATGTAATATGGTCAATCATAATCGACTTCGAAGGGTCGATAATCTCGTGCCAACCAAAGTTGTAGATGTTGTCGAAGATTTCTTTGTCGTTGGTTGCTTTGAAGCTTACGCATGTAACGAGCACGCGAAGTGCAAAACGACTTTTGAGGTTAATGGAATAAAGGGTATTCAGATCTGCGTCACATGCCACTGCGCGACGTTGCGTTGTGATATTTGTGGCTCCTAATTGCTCCAATTCTTTGGCGAGCAAGCTTTCTACGCCATGGAGTGTCTTAACAATAAGTTTCAAAGTTCTCGTTCTTTGTTTTGCGGGTGCGAAAATAGTTATAGAACCAACACAAAAATCGATTTTACATTATTTACACATTATTTCACTTTGCTAAATGAAAATTGATTGCGGAATTATAAAAAACAAAGGAGCGACCACGTGGCCGCTCCTACTTATAACTTATTATTCAAACACTTACAACGTTACTTCACAACGCGTATCAACTCTGTGAGGAATGTCCAGAAGCGTTCTACCGAGGCGATGTCTACATTCTCGTCGGGTGAATGCGGATGGCGAATGGTAGGACCAAAAGAAATCATCTCCCATTTTGGATAGATGCCGCCCATAATACCACACTCCAAGCCTGCGTGTATAGCGCGAACAGATGGCTCTTTGTCGAACAGACGTTGGTAGACAAGAGAGGCAGTTTTCAGAACTTCGGAATCAGCATTTGGTCGCCAACCCGGATATGCGCCGCTGAGTTCAACTTCAGCTCCAGCCAATCGGAATATGCTCTCCACGCTCGATGCTATATCGTCTTTAGCCGATTCTACAAGGCTTCGCAGCAAGAAACTTACGTCGATAGTGTTATCGTCGTTGGTGCGAACGATGGCTAAGTTGAGCGAAGTCTCCACAAGGTCGTCCACCGAGGTACTCATTCTAATAACGCCGTTTATGCAACCTTGCACAGCATTTATTACGTCATCGGCCGTCATCTCGTCTATCACCGTAGCAGGGCGCTCCACCTCTCTACAAGTGAGGCTTAGGTTCGGTTCGGCATCGGCATATTCGGTGCGCAGCATCTCCTCAAACTCTTCAATAGCTTCGAGGAAATCTTCGCGGTCTTCGCTATCTATGGTCAACACGGCGCTTGCCTCACGCGGAATGGCGTTGCGCATGTTGCCGCCGTTAATCTTAGCAAGCATTGCCTCATAGTTTGCTGCTGCAAATTTCAAGAAACGCACGAGCAATTTGTTTGCGTTGGCGCGTCCCATATTTATATCTATGCCCGAATGTCCGCCGCGCAATCCACCAACCACAATCTCGAACGCGATGTCCTCTTCGGCCGTCTCGACAGGCGTGTAGTGGAACTTCGCATTCACATCAAGGCCGCCAGCGCAGCCGATGTAAATTTCGCCCTCTTGTTCCGAGTCTAGGTTGAGCAGAATCTCACCATTGAGCGTATTGGGTTCAAGTTTGTTGGCGCCCGTCATACCTGTTTCCTCGTCGATAGTGAGAAGCGCTTCGAGCGGACCATGAACGAGCGATTCGTCGGTCATCACTGCCAATGCAGCTGCCACGCCAATGCCATCGTCAGCGCCAAGCGTAGTGCCATCTGCGTGCACACAACCATTCTCCACTATTGTAGTTATAGGGTCGGTGAGGAAATCGTGTTTCTTGTCATTATTTTTTTGCGGCACCATATCGAGGTGACCTTGCAAAATCACACCACGACGATCCTCCATGCCTTCCGACGCCGGCTTACGAATAATTACGTTGCCAGCCTTATCGCGAAATGCCTCAAGACCATGCTTCTTGGCGAAGTCCACTATGTGATTGGCCACCGCATCTTCGTGCTTCGATGGACGTGGAATCTGCGTAAGGTTATCGAAAATGCCCCAAAGTTCGCGAGGCATAAGTTCTGTCACTTTTTTCATAATATTTATTTGGTTACGATTCGCATCAGCGAACCATTTATAGTATTAATAATTATGGATTTAGTATTGTCGGTAAGTATCGACGCAGGCAACGTAGCTATCTGACCATTTTGCGCACTAAGTACGTTGACTTCGGTAAGCAAGTTGCTACGGTCGAAAATCTTCACGTTGAGGTTGCCAGGAATTATGTAGCGAAGTCCGTCAACTGGCACTTTCTTGCGCTGCTTCGAATCCTCGGCATACGTAGGTACATTGTTGTTCGAGAATGTAAAGTCGGCATAAATAGGCTGACCTGCAATATTCATAGCATCAACGAAACCATCGTTCTCGGTAAAGCGCACTATCACAGTCGATTTTTCGCCATTTGGCGACGGCGTAAGTATGAAACTCTTCACAACATGGAAGGTTGCACGACGACCAGCGAAGAGCGAAATATAGTCGTTTTCGAGCTTGTCAAGTCGTTGCATAACAGCGTTATACGAACCTTCGTCGTGGAGAATTGTGGCATCGTCGCCACCCAAAAGCGACATACGTTTTTCGCGGAATCTGTATATGGCTTGCGCAGCCTCTTCAGCCATTGCCGCCGTCGAAGTTTTTGTCAAAACAGCCTTTTCGAGCTGAATATCATCAAAATTTACATCGTAGATAACATCGCTATTATCATCATTATCGACATTTTCGGTCGCGCAATTGGTAATATTTATACCATTCAAAACGCCCGCACTTGTGAGCGAAACGGCAGGAAGAGTTTCGGTTGCACTTATTTTGTATCTGCGGCTATAGTCAGCCACACCAAGCGTCTCAACCTTCGCACCCGTAATACGCCAACGCTTGCTATTCTCGGTTATTACGTTGGTAAGATTCAGATAGCGATTCGAATATTTATAGTACGGTCCTACTTTTTCGATTGTTAGTTCTGCTTCGATAGTTATTCGCACTGCCGTTTTGGGCAAAGCGTAGATAATGCCACCATTAGCAGCATCGGCGTCTTCTGAAACGGGGGTTACGGAAACAATGTTTTTGTCGCGCGCAATGGCCGAAGTGGCAATCATGGCGGCGAACAGCGATAGAATGATGTATTTCATGGAGATAATCAATGTTTATTCGTTCGATTTGATAGCGTTGAGTTGGGCTTCGAGCAGTCGCATTCTGTCGCGGTGCTGCGCAGCCTCGATAAAATTAAGCTCTTTTGCTGCTTTTTTCATCAAGTTTTGTTCGCTTGCAATCTCTTTTTCGAGTTTAGGTATGTCGTATGATGAATATTCAGCTTCGGCAGCTACCGTTGGAGCAACGTTTTCTGTCGTTTCTATTTGCACTAAAGCGTTGTTATTCAGCTTCTTATTTATGGCCTTAGGTACAATTCCGTGCGCTTCGTTATAGGCCATCTGCTTAGCGCGGCGCTCGTTCGTAGCATCGATAGTGGCTTTCATTGAGCGAGTTATGCTGTCACCATACATAATTACACGGCCATTCAAGTGACGCGCCGCACGACCAGCCGTCTGCGTAAGCGAACGTTCCGAGCGCAAGAATCCCTCTTTGTCGGCATCGAGGATAGCCACGAGCGATACCTCGGGCAAGTCGAGACCTTCGCGCAACAAGTTCACACCCACAAGCACATCGAAGACACCCTCGCGCAGCTGCTCCATAATCTTCACACGGTCGAGTGTGTCGACGTCGGAGTGTATGTATGCACAACTTATGCCCATGCGCGTGAGGTACTCCGAGAGTTCCTCGGCCATGCGCTTGGTGAGCGTTGTGGCAAGCACACGTTCGTGGCGCTTTATGTTTTCGGTTATCTCGTGCATCAAGTCGTCAACCTGGTTGAGTGTTGGCCGCACCTCAATGATCGGGTCGAGCAAACCCGTAGGACGCACCACTTGTTCCACTATCACGCCGCCGCTCTTTTGCAACTCGTAGTCGGCTGGCGTTGCACTTATATATATGACTTGATTCGTCATCGACTCGAACTCCTCGAACTTCAGTGGGCGGTTGTCGCGAGCCGCTTGCAAGCGAAATCCATACTCTATGAGCGACGATTTGCGCGAACTATCGCCACCGTACATAGCATGAATCTGCGGAATAGTCACGTGACTCTCGTCGATGACAAGCAAAAAATCTTTCGGGAAATAGTCGAGCAGACAGAATGGTTTACTACCTATTTCGCGGCCATCAAAATAGCGCGAATAGTTCTCTATACCAGGGCAATAACCAAGTTCCTGAATCATCTCGATATCGTACTCCACACGCTGTTCAAGGCGTTTAGCCTCAATCTCTTTCCCTGCACGCCGAAAAGCTTCCGCCTCAACAACAAGGTCATCTTGTATATGACGAATGGCAACTTGCGTGCGCTCTTTGCTCGTTATAAATATGTCGGCAGGATAAATATCAATCTCCTCGCGTCGTTCGAGCGTGTGATTGTTTATCGGGTCAATAATCTCAATGGATTCGATCTCGTCACCCCAGAAAATTATGCGACAAGCGTTGTCGGCGTATGCAAGAAAAATATCTATCGTGTCGCCCTTCACGCGATACGTGCCACGGTCAAAACAGATCTCGTTGCGTTTGTAGAGCACTTCTCCCAAGCGGCGCATAAGATTTGTCGGCGTTATTTGCTGACCTGCCGCAAGATGTATCACACCATTGTGGAAATCGTCAGGATTGCCAATGCCATACAAACACGAAACCGACGAAACCACAATAACATCGCGACGTCCCGAAAGCAGCGCGGCAGTAGCGCTTAATCGAAGTTTCTCAATATCACTATTTATGGCTAAGTCTTTTTCTATGTACGTATCGGTAGCAGCTATGTATGCTTCTGGCTGATAATAGTCGTAGTACGAAACGAAATACTCAACGGAATTTTCTGGGAAAAACTCTTTGAACTCGCTATAGAGCTGCGCCGCCAAAGTCTTATTATGGCTAAGGACCAACGTTGGTCGGTTCACCTCTTTTATAACATTGGCAACGGTAAAAGTCTTTCCAGAACCCGTCACACCAAGTAGCGTCTGATGCTTAGCGCCATTGTTGATGCCTTGTACAAGTTCCTTTATGGCTTGCGGCTGATCGCCAGTAGGCTGATATTCTGAATGAATCTTGAATTCCACTGTATATACTATAGAAAAAAAGCTGCAATATATAAATCGCAGCTTTCAAATATAATTCAGATTGTCAATATTAACGGAATCGAGCGCCTTGTATATATCGCTTGTAGGTTCTCTTGTTCTCGATATAGTTACGACGATTGTACTTAGACGACATTCGCCAACCTTTGTTGTGGAATTTGTATGCCACACCAAACATCATTGTGTAGTATGCATCATTCAAACCATCGTGCCACAGACCTTTCTTATACTCCTCTTCGGTCAACTGATCATTTGCCGGACGAGTAGCATTAACCTCTTCACGCGACATCGTATATGCCGAACGCCAACCTGTGTGTCCGTCCATCTCATCTGAGAATACGTACACACCACGGAGTTCACCAAATATATACCAATGGCTGGTTATGCTATGTTTTACGCCGATGCTACCATAAGCACCTGCAGTTACTTTGAAGCCTTTTTCTGACTCCATCCATGAAACATCCTCTCCCGTTTCTTTAGCATGCTCTATATAACCAGCTGCATTAAGCATCTTTTTGTGAGCACTATAGAATATGGCACCACCACCAACGCCAACATAAGGATTCAGAAAGCGGTTAGGATAGTAACCCATAATAAGGTCGAGCGGATAAAAATTCACGCCAGGGAAGGCCTCTACGTATGACGTATGGAACGACAAACGACCACCTGGCTGTTTACCAGCGAAAATACCTCCTGATACTTCTGCAGCAACAGTAAGGAAATAAGCGAGTTCTTTTTCTGCACCCAAACCGGCAGAAACACGGACGCTACCATTGTCAACGAGGTCACCCATCCATTTGTTGGGTCCCAAACCTCCGTTCACCCACAAACCACGAGTAAAACTCTTGACACGAACTCTATTGTTATACTGAGCGTGTGTAGCATTTGTGATTAGTGCAAGTGCGAGTATAATTAGCAAACGTATGCGCATTTTCTTTCTCTTCACATATTTTAGCGCCCCAAAATTCGTAAAAAAAAATAAAATATCTGCATTATTAACTAAATAAAATGATGATTACCGCGAAGTTTCTTTTGCTACGCGCTTTGAGGCGTAATAATATTTGAACTTTTGTAGATTTGCAGCTGGAAAAACGAATATCAATGATTGTATCTGAGAACGTATCTTTACTAAAGTTTAGCACGTTCGGAATAGACGCTAAGGCAGCACGATTGGTCGATTGCCAAGCTGCCGAAGATGTTTCTCAAGCTGCTGTGCAGTATGCAAAGCCGCCATTCTACGTTGTAGGTGGGGGCAGCAACACTGTATTTATGGGTGATTATCCCGGTACTATTATTCGCCCGCGCAACAAAAACTTTATGATTGTGCGCGACGACAACAATACCGTTGACGTAAAAGTCGGAGCAGGAATGGCATGGGACGATTTCGTGGCAGAATGCGTGTCGAGAAGTTGGTTCGGTGTCGAAAATCTCTCTGGCATACCAGGAAATGTTGGCGCTGCACCTGTGCAAAATATTGGTGCATACGGCGCTCAAGCAGCAGATGTTATTCTTGAAGTCATTGGATTCCGCCCAGGAAGTGCAAAAGAGGTACATCTCTCCAATGAAGATTGCTGTTTTGGCTACCGCGATAGTATTTTCAAAAACGAGTTACGTGGTCAGTTCTTGATATCTGAGGTTGTTTTCCATCTGCAGAAAGAGGGCGAATGCGACTTAAGTTACAAAGGCGTAGCCGAAGCCGTTGCTAAGATTGGGGCGCCATCGCTACGCAATGTACGTAAGGCTATCATAAATATACGTAACGAAAAGCTGCCCGATCCTAAAGTGATAGGCAATTGCGGTAGTTTCTTCAAAAATCCCGTTGTGGACAAGGCTTTTGCCGATATTCTTGCGAAAGATTATCCCGACATGCCCGCATATCCAAATGGCGATGGCAAAGTGAAATTATCTGCTGCATGGCTTATCGATAAAGCTGGCGGGCGTAAGATAAAACTCGGTGGTGTAGCTGTTTACGACAAGCAACCATTGGTACTTATAAATAAAGGAAATGCAACAGCCGACGATTTGAGTATGGTGTCGACAGAAATTGTCGACAAGGTAGAGTCGGTATTCAGGATACATCTCGACCGCGAAGTGATATTCGTAGGTTGAGCGTGCGGCCTAAGGAAAACGAAGAAGCGGCATTGAACACAAGTTTCAATGTCGCTTCATTTTTATTACAAATAAAAACCGCTTGTCAAATAATTATAGAACTGAGGTAAATGAATAGCGAGTACGTTACTGCAAGGCCAATAATACCTATGACAAAACCAAGCAGTATCATGCGGCGCTGGCGAATGTTGCCCACGCCATAGGCCAACGCATTCGAAGGCGTACTTATAGGCAGCGCCATTGCCATTGATGCTGCGAAAGCAAGACAAATAATTATGGCCGTCGCACCGCCGTAGGGCGCTATTGAAGCCTGAACACCTTGTATAGAAGATGCTATGATAGGCAAAATGATAGCTGTGGCCGTAGTGTTGTTCATAAACTGCGAAAGCAAGAAGCACAAGATGCCCGGACCAATGACTATCATTATAGGCGGCCAAGATGTGAATGGCATAGCTTCAACAACGTGCTGCATCAATTGCGACTCTTTCAGACCCACGCCGAGCGCAACACTGCCAGCAAAAAGCCAGATAATATGCCACTGAATCTCGCCAAGTTCCTTCTTCGTTACGATGCCCGTGAGACAGAAAATACCTATCGGCAATATACCTACAACGAAACTATTCAACCCCAATTGGTCGCCACAAACGAGCAAGGTCAGCGTAACTATAATCGTAGCTATAAATATGTACGACTGCGTTTTGTTGTAGTTACGTTCAGACAAATCAATATTTATGCGGCTCTTGTGGAATGGCAAAATCCAGATTAGCAGTAGCCACGAAATAAGTATAAGTAGCGCTACGATAGGGAACATATAGAATGTCCAATCGCCGAAACTGAGAGAATTGATAGGATCGACCATCTCGCTGAGGTAGCGGAATGCAATGATGTTTGGCGGCGAACCAATTGGCGTGCCCATACCACCGATATTAGCCGCGATGGCTATGCCGAATGCTACGGCTGCACTGCCATTCCGGTCTTGGTTGAGCGAACGTATTATTGGCATTGCTATGGCGAGCATCATTGCTGTGGTAGCTATGTTGCTTACGAACATAGATATTATGGCGGTAATGGTCATGAAGCCCAAGAGAACCATTTCGGCACGATAGCCAAATGGACGTAGAATGATGCGAACAAAACGTGCGTCCAAGCCGCACTGCTTAGCGCCTATAGCTATGAAAAATGCACCCATAATGAGTATCACCGACGGATCGCCTATGGAAGCTAAAATCTTTTCATACGGTATGGTGTGCCCCAACGCCTCGGTGGTGTAGCCCTCGTTGAGAAAGAGAAAACTGCTGTCGCTCACCAATAAAAGCATAAGCATAATCACACTTACGGAAGTAACCCAAAGCGGA
>JAEEGL010366185.1_pt1 | contig 13094 bp, 10 predicted proteins | sample 9134231 | NCBI WGS metagenome assembly JAEEGL01 (sample SAMN16246548, study PRJNA631951) | gut metagenome | biome: gut microbiome; feature: rumen; material: fiber-attached | host: Bos | place: Iran: Karaj | collected 2018-10 | reverse complement strand
TTCTGATAACTGGCTTTTTCCAGATTGATGGTGATGGCTGGCAAGACGGCGGCATCGTCACAGGTGACGGCGGTACCCTGATTATACAGATAGCCGAAGTCACAGACATAGGTGATGCTGCTGGATGTATAGCCACTGGTGCGCATGAACCAGAAGGAGTTGCCACGATAGCCCTCAACGGACGACCACCAGGCACCACGGCACTTGGCATAGAGCGTAGAGCGGAAACGGCGGGCGGAATCGTCGATGCCGCTGCCTGCATAGAAGCCATAGTCGGAAGCCAACGAGGAGGCAAAGACCTCGTCGTTGGAGAGGATGAAGACATGGTCCTGCGTGTCAGGTCCGCAGTCGGTACCATAGTGAGGGTTTGCCGGATTCTTGACATCGGTAGTTTCGATGGCCACGCGCTCCTCGTCGGAAAAGGCACGGGTGTAGAACTCATCGTTAAGCCATTGGCGAAGGTGGCTCTTGCTCCAGTTCACGGCTTCATCCTTATCGTGGAAAGGACAGGTGTCGGGCATGCGGTCGGCCAGCAGCACGGCCTTGGTGCCGCTGATTTTCAGGATGCGCCACTTCACGGGGGCATAGGCAAAATAATGCCAGGCATCGGGGTCAGTCCAACGGTAATGCTGCTCTCTGTCAGTGGAACAGGTGACTGTGCCATCACCTTTCAGCCTGTGGTAACGCGTCCCGTTGATTTCCGTATCGTCATCCGTCCATTGGGCATTCTCCAGTTGGCTGAAGAGTGCGGCATCCACTATCACGTCGCCCTGAGCCAGCGCATAGCCGTCCACCGCATTAAAACTGCCGCTGACCACCTCGTTGGCAGGGTATGAGCCAAACAGGATGCAATCCCAGCGTGTCAGGTGCGTCTTCTGACTGGGGTCTTTCACCCAAGGACTATGCAAGTCCTTATACGTATCGCCTGTATATCGGTCCTCACTGGGTGGTGTGCCGCCGCCCTCGTCGTCTTTGCTGCACGACATGGTAACAGTTCCCACGATGAGAAGCCATACGAGGCTGGCGTATATCTTTGTTTTGTAGTCCATAGCTTACTGAATGATATCGGTGGAATAAACGGGGGTTGACGGCTGATAGTCGGCTTTCGAGAGATTGAGGGTGATGGCCGGCAAAACGGCAGAATCGTCGCAGGTAACCACAATACCTCGATTGTAAGTGTCACCCGTTTCGCCGACATACACCACGTTGGCCTTCGTATAGCCTACGGTGCGCATGAACCAAAAGGAGACGCCGCGGTATTTTTCCACTGGCGACCACCAGGCACCACGACACTTGGCATAGAGCGTAGAGCGGAAACGGCGCGCAGGATCGCTGCCGTAGTCTTTATCGGTGAAGCCGTATTCCACGGCTAAAGGCGACGAGAAGGTCTCGCTTTCGGAAAGCACGAAGACGCGGTCCTTGGTGTCGGCTCCACAGTCGGTGCCGAAATAGTAGTTGGGGGCGTTCTTGACATCCGTCTCCTCGATGGCGGTTATGTCTGACGCTGTAAAGGCACGATTCATGAATTCGCTGTTCAGCCAACGGCGCAGCAAACAGTCGCTCCAACTGGTATCGTGATAGGTATCGTTGAAGGGACATGTGTCGGGCATGCGGTCAGCCAACAGCACGGCTTTGTCGCCCGTCTGTTTCAGGATGCGCCATTTGATGGGAGCGTAGGCAAAGTAGTGCCAGGCATTGGCGTCAGTCCAACGGTAATGCTGAGGACTGTTGTCTGAATAGCTCACGGCACCTGCGGCATTGAGCCTGTGGTAACGTTTACCGTTGATCTCCGCATCGTCGTTGGTCCACTGGGCATTCTCTAATTGACTATAGAGCGTGGCATCTACAATCACATCGCCATCCACCAACGCATAGTCGTCCACAGCATCGAAGCTGCCGCTGACCACCTCGTTGGCAGGATATGAGCCAAACAGGATACACTCCCAGCGCGTAACGTCCTGGGGCGGCAGATCGTCCGCCTTATCGTCCTTGCTACAAGCTGTCAGCAATACAGCCAAGAGCGGAAGGAGCAATAACACTACATCATTTTGTGGAAAACTTCGAGGCATAATACTTAGCTAATTATCGTTAAATCGGTTGGACACTGATTGTCCATGTAATATCAGTTTGCAAAAATAGCGACTTTTTCCGATATCACCAAATCTTTTACACACAGCAGCGTAACTGCTGACGAACCGCCTTGCGCGTTTGGCCAAGGCGGTTTTCTACTTGTTTGTAGGGTAGGGAGAGTTCGCGGGCAATGTCGCTAACCTTCAGACCGTCGTAGATATGCAAACGGTATATCTCGCAACAGGCCTTGGGCAGACGTGCCAAAGAACGTTCCATGCGTTCCATGATCTGAGTGGCAGAATAGATGGAAGCAGGATCGACTGATGTCTGCTGTCTGACGTCTGATGTCTGAATATAGTGTTCGTATTCTTCATAGATGCGGCGACGGCGATAGTGGTCGCTAACGCTGTTGCGCGCCATGGTGTAGGTCAAGGCTGGTAAGGTTTCGGGGGTAATAAGACGGTGCCCACGAAGCAGGCGCAGGAAGATGTCCTGCACCATGTCTTGAGCTTCGTCGACATCCAAAATTCGCACCGCGATGAAATGTATCATCTCATCGCGATGCTCTGAATAATAGTTTGATAATAGTTGGTTGTTATTCATATGAAGATATCACTCATTCACAACCTTTTGGATGGTACCATCCTCATTGTAGAACAGGCGCTGAATCTTCAGCGAACGCAGATGGGTGATATCGTTAGAGGGTACGCAGTCGTGATAGCACAAATACCACTGACTCTTATACTCGACGATAGAGTGGTGGGTGGTCCAACCTACGACGGGGTCGAGGATGACGCCCTGATAGCGGAAAGGTCCGTAGGGGTTATCACCGATGGCGTAGCAGAGGAAGTGGCTGTCGCCGGTCGAGTAAGAGAAGTAGTACTTGCCATTGTATTTGTGCATCCACGAAGCCTCGAAGAAACGGTGGGGGTCGCCTGCCTTCATGGGTTCGCCGTTCTCGTCGAGAACTACGACGGCACGGGGAGCCTCGGCAAACTGCTGGACGTCGTCGCTCATGCGGACAACGGCGCTGTTGATGGCAGGACTGTCGGCAGTGGTGAAGAGCTCGCCTTTGTGGTCGGGAGCAGCACCAAGGTCGATGAGACCATTCTGTTCGCCATACTTACCGAAGACGGGAGCTAAGCCATTAGGCAACGGACGCCACCACTGGAGCTGTCCACCCCAGAGACCGCCGAAGTAGCAGTAGATCTGACCGTCGTCATCCTTGAACACGCAGGGGTCGATAGAGAACGAGCCGCGGATGGGCTTGTCCATCGGTGTGAACGGGCCTTCGGGCTTGTCGGCTACGGCAACACCAAGACGGAACACACCGTCGTAGGACTTGGCAGAGAAGATAAGGTAGTACTTGCCGTCCTTCTCAACGCAGTCGTTATCCCACATCTGTTTCTCAGCCCAGGGCACATCCTTCACGTCGAGAATCACACCGTGGTCGGTAGCATCGTCGTTCTCGACATCGTCCCAAGAGAGCACGTGGTAGTCCTTCATCTGGAAGTGACCACCGTCGTCGTCGAAGGCAGCACCAGCCTCCCAGTCGTGAGAGGGGTAGATATACAGGCGGCCGTTAAACACATTGGCTGAGGGGTCAGCCATAAAGTCACTGGGGAAAAGATACTTTGGTTTCATAGTCTTTTTTTATTTATATAGTTTGATAATCTCGTTCACGACAGGCTTGGCCTTGTACTGGCGGTCGAAGAGTAGGGGATAGTTGGTTCGACCGTTGATAGGCCAGCCGTTTAGCCAAGAGTTGCCGTCGCAGACACCCCAGAGGGTGATGCGGCCAATCTGAGCACGGTGCTTGTAGTAGATGTTGAAAAGGTCGAGCCAGCGCTTGTCCAACTCCTTCTGCTTGTCCTTGGGCAGACCGTCGGTGTAGGGATTGTACTTCTGCTGCAATTCGAAGTTCTGGGCGATGTCGGCACCGCCGAAGCCCTCGGGATTGGGCAGCACGTTGACGTCGAGTTCGGTGATGAGTACCTTGACACCACAGGCGGCAAAGGCATCGATGCTCTTCTCATACTCCTCGAGGTTGGGGTAGTCGAGACCGTTATGGCTCTGCATGCCGACACCATCGATGCGCAGACCCTTGGCCTTCAGATTGCGAACCAGTCGGCAGACAGCCTCACGCTTTTGGGCACCAGCCATCGAGTAGTCGTTATAGTAAAGCTCGGCGTCGGGGTCGGCCTCATGGGCAGCGCGGAAGGCAATCTCAATAAATTCCTCGCCTAACAAATTGTAGTACTTGGACTTGCGGAAAGAACCGTCGTCCTCGATGGCCTCGTTGACGACATCCCAGCCGAAGACCTGGCCTTTAAAGTGACCTACTACGGTTTTGATATGCTTGATGAGGCGGTCCTTCAACACTTCCTTAGACACAGGACTGGCGGCATAGCCATTGGTGAACCACCAGTCGGGAGCCTGTGAGTGCCAAACGAGGCAATGGCCGTTGACCTTCAGCCCCAGGCGTTGGCAGTAACTGACGAACTTGTCGGCTACGCGAAAGTCGAAGAGACCTTCGGCGGGTGCCAACACCTCTGGCTTCATGCAGTTCTCAGCCACAGCGCAGTTGAAGTGGTTCTTCAATACCACATCGGCCTCAGGAACCTGTCCGTCGCTCTGCCACTGATTGACGGCAGCGCCGATGAGGCAGTACTTGCCAATGGCGTCTTTCAGCGTCTGCGCCCCTGCAGGGCTAAATAGTAAAGAACAAATTATAAATAATAATGCTTTTTTCATTTTTTGCATAATATTATTTGTTGCGTTCTTCAATCTTCTTGTTGATGTCGTCGATGACGTCGTCGGTCAGCTCGTAGCGGCTGATGATGAACATGGCCAGCATGAGCAGGATGGCGGGAATGACGCAGACGAGCCACAGAATACCCTCCTCGGCAAACGGTGTCTGGTCGATGACGTTGCTGTTATAGCCGACGTATGCCAGGACGGCAGGACCGACGATGCTTCCGAAGGTCATACCGGCCTTGAAGAACAAGCCCGTCAAAGCGTTGACGATACCTGAGATGCGACGGCCTGTGGTGTATTCACCATAAGAGATGACCTCTGGCACCAAGGCCCACATGTAACCTGTAGCGACGATGACACCCGTGCTCTTGATAAACTGAGCCACATAAATCATCATCATGCTGGGCTGATCCATCTTAGAAATGGCATAAAGCATGCCCATGCCGATAATGGCGGCACCTAAGAAGAGGTAGAACATATTCTTCTTGCCCACCATGCGCTTAAACCAGGGAACAAGTGGCATAAACAGGAATGCAGGAATAGAGCCCAGAGCCATGAAAATGGACAGCTCCTGAGCCGAGCCGTGCAGATTGCTGTTCATGAAGTAAGCACCAGCGGCATTACCTACCGACATCATGGCAAAAGCCGTGATGAAGAAGAAGGCAAGCACACGCAAGGGACGGTTGCGCATGAATTCCATCCACAGGTCGCTGACCTTCACGTCCTCAGTAGATTTGGCATCCATGACCACACGCTCCTTACACTGCGAGAAACAGAAGGCGAGCAGGCAGAAGCCGACGATGGCGTAGATGGTCATCGTGGTAAACCAAGCCGAGGGGTCTTTGGGCAGACTGTCGGACGGAGCACCGGCGATCAGGGCGATGAACAACGGCAGACCTGAGTTGACGGCCAGACCACCGAGGTTAGCCATGAACATACGTACGGACGTCAGGATGGTGATCTCGTTGGTGTCGCGTGTCAGTGACGAGTTCAAAGCGCCGTAAGGCACGTTGATAAACGTGTAGAGCAACTGCATGGAGATATAGGTCACGTAGGCATAGATGAGCGACGGGGCAAAGCCATTGTAGAAACACAGGATGGCGAAGCCTGACAAGGGAATGCCTACATATAGCAGATAAGAGCGGTACTTACCGTAACGCGGATTGCTCTTGTCGATGAGGGCGCCAACGATGGGGTCCCAAATGACGTTTGCCACATTACCCACGAGGAACATGACGGCCACAGCAGACGGCGTCAGTCCGTAGATGTCGGTGTAGAAGAACAGCAGGTAAGTACAGATTACCTGGAAGATCAGATTCTGTGCGAGGTCACCGGAACCGAAGCCGATGCGCTGCACCCAAGAGAGCTTATAGAAGCCCTTGTTTTCGTTTGCTGTTGACATAATGATTATTATTTTTAGATATTAATTTTGACAGAATAACATAAGAATAGATTATTGATTGAGCTTCAGCTCGAACGAACTCATCGGAAGTCCACTCAGTGATCTCACATTCGCCGTCTTAGGATCATCCTTCCAGGCATATCGCACAGTACAAGGGGTAAGACCCTCTGTGCAGTCCAATTGCACAAGGTTATTGTCCCCTTTTGCAGTGACGTTTACGAATTTGCCGTCAGCACCAGCAATCTCGAAGGTATAAAGCTCTCCAGACTGGATGGGCTGGTCGAGGGTGAGGGTGATCTTTCCATCCTTCACCTCAGATGAGATAACCTCAGGTGCGAGATTCACCTTATTATTATATACCAAACGGTCGAAGCCCAAGCCGATGCGTTCTGCTACCTCTTTCTTACGGAGAGGATGGATATCAACGGTTTCACCCAGGTCGTTGATGACGGCAAGTTCTGCCCTTGAATCAGCCTTTACGGCCAGCCGCTGAGCTTCGCGAAGCTGAGCCCATCCGCTGTTTACGGGTTCCGTCTGTGGTGTGATAGGACGTGGGAAACCTGTTTGCTGGCGTCCGTCGTGATTGGCGAGCTGTACGATGACAAAGGGCATCTGGGGCTCCTGCCAAGTGTCGCGCCAGCAGCCCATCAGTTTTTTCAGATAGTCGGCGTATGGCGCAGGATTTCCTGTGTTTGACTCGCCCTGATACCACACGATGCCGTTGATAGCATAGGGTGCCAGCGGATGAAGCACGGCATTATAGAGTGTGGTAGGGATGTTTTGCAGTGAGATATCGCCGCTCGGACAGTTGGGCATTTCAACACCGAGGCTCATCTTCCACGTCTCGCTGAGGGGAATCACGTCTTCGGGCATGGGATTCTGGCTACAGCGGTCTTCGCCGAAGCAGAGCATATAGGGCTTCTCGGGGATGAAGTGTACTATACCGTATTTGTTGATGAATCGCACGGTGATGACGTTGTCGCCCTCGCGGAGCAGTCCCTCAGGGATATCATAACGGCGTGGGGGATACTGATAACCCGTCTGTCCAATCTGCTGACCATTGAGGTAGGTGATATCACGGTCGAAGAGGGTGCCGAGCATCAGTCGCGCGGGCGTGCCCGCGTGTTCCTTATCTATATTAATATGCTGGCGCAGCCAGATGGTGCCAATGACGGGACGACCTGTAATGGGTGACATGGCCCAATTGGTATCCCACTGGTTGACATTCTGCCACTGGCTGTCGTCAAAGTCTGCCGAAGTCCAGTTTTGTCCGATGCCTGGGTCTGTCTCCTGAAGGATTTTCTGCCATTGCGTCTCTGCCTGCATATTGGCCTGAGCCTGCGCCTTCACGTAGTTGTCGTTTTGGAAGAACTGTGCGCGTTTCACCAGCATCGGGTAATCTTTCTTCAGGGAATCTGCCGAAATCCAGGCTTCAATGGGTGTGCCGCCCCAGCTGTTAACGATGATGCCCTGGGCCACCTTGGTCTTTTCGAACATACGCTTGCCGAGGAAATAACCAACGGCAGAGAAAAGCCAGGCATTCTGCTTGTTTACAGGCTTCCAGTTGATGGATGTCGGACGAATGTCATCCCTTACGCCGTGGACATCGGTCTCGTTCTGTACGCGGAATAGGCGGATTTGCGGATTCTCATAATTGTCAATCTCGTTCGTGTACTGTGGATAGACGCGCTCGATGGTCACGTCGATGTTGGATTGTCCAGACAAAAGCCACACGTCGCCAATCATCACATTGTCAATTGTTAATTCGTCAATTGTCAGTTGGTAGGGGCCGCCTGCCTTCATCTTCGGCAGATCGATACGCCAGCGACCTTCAGCATCGGCAATGGTTGAATATTGCTTCTTGTTGAACTGAATAGTAACTGTTTCACCCGCGTCGGCTTTTCCCCAAATGGGGATGATTTTTCCACGTTGTAGGACCATGCCCGACTGAAACAGTTGTGGCAAAACGACCTTGGCCTCGACGAGTGATACGCAAACGAGCGCAATGCACAAAAAGAGAATTTTCTTCATAAATGTTGTTTTGATGATGCAAATATAGCAAAAAAATCCGTTGAAATGGCGAAAAACGTCATTTTTTTATGTTTATGAAACATTTGGAAAAGCATCTGTAACAATTGAGAATGTAAAATGCGATAAAAATGACTACCTTTGCAGCAGAAAACTTAAAACCATCGTGATGAAGGTGAATGAATCTCAGAAAGTCTCTTTTGGCGAGAAGTTAGGCTACTCGTTAGGTGACGCTGCTGCAAATCTGGTGTTCCAGATGATGATGATCTTCCAGCTGAAGTTCTACACGGATGTCTTCGGCTTGGATGGTGCTGTGGCAGGTAGTATCTTGATGATTGCCAGTTTTTCAGCCATTATAGTTGACCCGGCGGTAGGCATCCTGTCTGACCGCACTTCAACGCGTTGGGGCAAGTTCCGTCCGTGGATTCTATGGACAGCCATACCGTTCTGTATATTCTATGTGTTGGCGTTTTATCATCCAGGCATTCAGGACAAGGCTACTGTGGCTGTGTATGCCACTATCTCCTATGTCCTGCTGATGACCGTCTATTCCTTCAATAATATACCTTATTCTTCTTTAGGAGGAGTCATGACGAGCGACATCCATGAGCGTACCAGTATCACGACTATCCGTTTTGTGGCAGTAACCATTGCTCAGTTTGTTGTTCAAGGACTGACGTTGCCGCTGGTGGATCATTTTGGACAGGGGAACCTCCAAAAGGGATGGCTATCCACCATTGGTCTCTTCGCCTGCATCGCCTTTGTGCTCTTTATCATCACGTTCTTGGTGACGAAGGAGCGTATCCAACCCCCTCCCAGACAGAAAGTGAACATCATGGAGGATGTGAAGAATACCATGTCGGATGTTTCCTGGAATGCGATGGCCTTGCTGACCTTTGCCATTTTTATTACCTTGGCAATGTGGGGATCGGCCATGAACTTCTACTTCCAGTATAACGTTGACCAGCGGTCACTTTACGATTTCATGTCGCACTTCATTTCCCTTGAGGAGGAAGAAGCCTATTCCATCGGGTTCTCGGCCTTTAATATGATGGGGGCCGTGGTGCAGTTTTTGGGTGTCATCTTCCTGTCCCGTTATCTTGCAAATAAATACGGAAAGAAAAGCGTTTTTGTGGTCTGTCTCTCCCTGACGGCGTTCTTCACGGCCCTCTTCTATATCCCACAGCCTACTGATGTCAGTCTTCTGTTTGTGCTCAACTTCATGCGTTCTCTGGCCTATGCGCCAACGATACCGCTACTTTGGGCGATGATTGGCGATGTGGCAGACCATATTGAGTATGAGAACCACCGTCGTGCTACGGGGTTCTGTTTCTCGGGTATTGTTCTGGCTCTGAAGATCGGTCTTGGTATTGGAGGTGCCATCGCTGGTGTGATCATCTCCATGTTCGGTTATGTCTCAGGTAATGTGACGGTACAGAACGAGAGTGCTATGGAAGGAATCCGACTGGTGTCGAGTATTGTTCCTGCCCTGCTCTTCGGAGTGGGTGTGCTGGCGTTGCATTTCTATCCGATTACCAAGGAGTATAATGAGAATATGCAGGCAGAGCTGTCGGCCAGACGCAGGAATGCCCAAAAGGTGAATCTTTAATTTTTTTAAACCAAAACGATATGAAACCACGTTATCTTTATCCCAGTGATTTTTATGCAGATCCTTCTGCCAATGTGTTTAACGGACGTCTTTACGTTTATCCTTCTCATGACTGGGAAGCTGGTGCCGCTTTTGATGATGATGGCGGACACTTCCAGATGAAAGACTATCATGTCATTTCCATGGACGATGTGGAAAATGGCGAGATTACCGATCATGGTATGATTCTCCATGTAGATCAGGTTCCCTGGGCTGAGAAGCAGATGTGGGACAACGATTGTGTGGAGAAGGATGGTAAGTATTACCTCATTTTCTCTGCCAAGGACTATAACGGTGTATTCCACCTTGGTGTAGCTGTCAGTGATAAGCCAGAGGGGCCATTTGTTCCAGAGGCACAGCCTATCCGCGGCTCAATGAGCATCGATCCCAGTGTGTTCAAGGACGATGATGGTCAGATTTATGTTTATTTCGGTGGTCTCTGGGGTGGACAGCTGCAGTGGTATCAGGCTCCTGAGAAACTTGTAAAGGAAGGTATAGACCTTGGTCCTGCCGCTGATAAGAAGACACAGCTCTTTGCTCCTGCCGATGTTCCTGCACTGCCTAGCTTCGTAGTACGTCTGAGTGATGATGTGAAGCAGTTTGCTGAGGCTCCTCATAATGTGCTTGTCGTCGACAAGAATGGCGAGCCGCTGAAGGCTGGTGATCCCCATCGTTTCTTTGAGGCTTCCTGGATGCACAAGTATAACGGCAAGTACTACTTCTCATACTCTACAGGTGACAGCCATATGCTTTGCTATGGTATTGGTGACAATCCTTACGGACCGTTCACCTATCAGGGTGTCATCCTCGATCCCGTTGTGGGCTGGACAACTCACCACAGTATTGTGGAGTACAAGGGCGAGTGGTTCTTGTTCTATCATGACTGTGTGCCTTCGAATGATATCACCCATCTGCGTTCGCTGAAAGTGCAGCGTCTGTTCTATAACGAGGATGGGACCATCCAGAAGGTCATTAATGAATAAACAACTTATAACCAATTATTACATGACTCATCGGGACGAGCTGCTGGCGTTTGTCAGCAGTCGTCTCAAAGGTAGTATGGAGGCGGAAGACATCGTACAGAATGTCTTCCTCCGCCTGCTGACCACAGAAAAACTGATTACGGCAGTGACTTTGCCTGCCTTAGTCTATACGATGACACGCAATTTGATTACTGACTATTATCGTCGTCACACCGCCTACGAGATGTATGAGCATTACATCAAGGGTGTTTGCAGCGAAAAAATATCGATGGAATCGCTGTTTTCTGCTAAAGAGATGATGGAACAGATGGAACGTGGCATGATCCGAATGCCAGAAAACTGTCGTATGATTTACCGTCTTCATATCTATGAAGGTATGAAGGTGAGTGAAATTTCACAGCAACTTGGTGAGGGATACAAAAGCGTTGAGCATCGCCTTGGAACAGCCCGTAAAGTGATGCGTCAGTATCTCCGTAAGTATGCCTAACCCTTTATGATTCTGTAGACATCCTCGATGGAATGATCGAAGGGGCCTGTATGCTCTAATTTGAGGGTACACATGGCAGCAGCAAACCGTCCGCTTTCTGCATAACTCATGCCCCGTGCTCGTGCATAGAGGTAGCCGGCACTATAGGTGTCACCACAGCCGGTGGCGTCCACGAGTTTCTTTGGAGGATAAGCTGGTGTCTCATAGAATTTTCCATCGGCAAAAATGACGGATCCACCACCGCCAAGGGTGATGATTACCTCGCGAACGCCCCAGTCGTGGATCTGCTCTGCTGCTGGGAAAGGGTCAGAGATACCTGTGAGCGTATGGCATTCCCACTCGTTGACTTTCAAGATGGCTGTATGTTTTAGGAGTCTTAGTTTGTCTGTCCACTCTACAGAATGTACCTGCTCGCCTTCCACGGCACGGAGATAACCTTGCACGTCGATGGAAACATCACCCTTCGTAGCGAGGTATTCCACCGTCTTTGGTGTGAAGTCATCGGCCAGTAAGGTTCCAAGGTGGAAAACCTTTGCCTCCTCTTGCTCCAGCTGTTTAAGGGTGAATGGAGCCGATTTTGCCAACACGCGCTGCGTGCGATGGTCCATGTTGGCTCCATATTTGTTTTCGAAAAACACATTCGTGGGACTATCATAGGCAGTGACACGGATACCCGCCTCGCGTAGCCGTTCCACTTCAGGCATCATCTCGCGACTGACGGAGGTGACCATGTGGAAATTCACATTGTGAGGCAAGGCTTGAAAAGCCCATGCCATGTAATAGGATGAACCTCCCGCACAGTGGGTGGTCATGGGTGGATCCTGGGTGATAATTCTGTCACGGGTGATGTGTCCAATACAGCAAATATCTGTCATTATTATAGCTTTTAATTGAAAATTACTCTTTTTTGGGTACAAAGATAGTATTTTTTTAGCAAATAGTTTGCTTTTTTTCTAAAATTATGCTAACTTTGCAGCCTAAAGTATTCATTACTACTATTAGCTGCTAATATATAATGATAAAAGGAACATTTTTGTGGAGCTTTCTGCTCTGTATGCTGGCACTACCGTCAGTGGCTCAGGTAACGTATGACGTAACCGCAGAGGGGGCTGTCGGTGATGGCAAAACGGATGATGCTCAGGCTATTCAGAGGACTATTAACCGTTGTTCGTCTGAGGGGGGTGGCATCGTCCTGTTTCCTCGTAATCATACTTTCTTGGCTGGTCCTATTGAGTTGAAGAGTAATGTGGAGCTTCATCTGGAGGCAACGGCTACGCTGAAGGCGAATCCTGATGAGAGCATCTATCGCTTGAGTGCCTTTGGGGAGAACCGTGGTGAAGGTATGCTCTGGCTCTATGCCAATGATGCAGAGAATATCAGCATTACGGGTAAGGGTACGATTCATGGCAACGGCATTGCTTTCATGGGTGCTGAGCTGGAAGATAGCTATGAACTGAAGCCGTTGGCAGACCAGAGCTTTGACCCCAGACCCCATGTACTGACGCTGACAGCAGTGAAGAATCTGACGATTCGCGACGTGACCATCCGTGAAGGTGCCTATTGGACAGTGCATCTCATTGGGTGTAATGAGGCTGTTATCGACGGTATCAATCTGCTGAACAATCTGAAGATACGTAATGGCGACGGCATCGATCTCGATCATTCTAAGAACGTGCGTATAGCCAACTGTCATATCACCTCAGGCGATGACTGTATCTG
>JAEEGL017401906.1_pt1 | contig 13095 bp, 11 predicted proteins | sample 9134231 | NCBI WGS metagenome assembly JAEEGL01 (sample SAMN16246548, study PRJNA631951) | gut metagenome | biome: gut microbiome; feature: rumen; material: fiber-attached | host: Bos | place: Iran: Karaj | collected 2018-10 | reverse complement strand
TTGTAAAGACCTGTTCAATTTCTATTGCAAGCACGGCGCTTTGTACGATCAGGATTTCGTTCCCGAGGGCTTCACATGGATGAGCTGTCAGGATGCGGATCACAGCATTGTTTCCTTCATCAGACGGAGCAAGGAGGGAGATCTTCTGCTCTTCGTATGCAACTTCACCCCTGTGGTCTATGATGATTTTGTACAGGCAGTGCCGGAATTGGGCAGATACAAAGAGATCATCAATTCCGACGACGAGAAGTACGGCGGAACGGGACATGTTAATCCCAAGTCTCTTGTGGCGCAGGATGTGCCCAAGGACGGTCAGGAACAGTCCATAGTCATGAAACTTCCTCCTTTGGGAGTGGTGATCTTCAAAAAAGAAAAGTCTGCCAAGTGATAAAAACGGGAAACCGTTTTATATAAAAAGAATTCCGCTTCCGTAAAGGGGAACGGGCGAAAGGAAGACAAAATGTCAAACACAATTCAGGAATTATTCGGGATTGACGTATTTAACGAGACCGTCATGAAAGAAAGCCTGCCGGAAAATGTTTTCGCGTCACTCAAGAAAACAATGGAAAACGGCGACGAGCTGGATCCCGCTATTGCGGACGTTGTTGCCAATGCCATGAAGGATTGGGCCATCAAAAAAGGCGCAACCCACTACACACATTGGTTCCAGCCTATGACGGGCATCACTGCGGAAAAGCATGACTCCTTTATCGCACCTGCCGAAGAAGGCAAGGCTGTAATGGAGTTTTCGGGTAAGGAACTCATTAAAGGCGAATCCGATGCTTCATCCTTCCCTTCGGGAGGACTGAGAGCCACCTTCGAAGCCAGAGGATATACGGCCTGGGATTGCACTTCACCCGCTTTTGTAAAGGAAGACGCCGCAGGATTTACACTTTGTATTCCCACAGCTTTCTGCTCCTATACGGGAGAGGCACTTGATGAGAAAACACCTCTGTTACGTTCCATGGATGCCATAAACCGTGAGACCGTGAGACTTCTTCATCTCATCGGCAAGAAGGACGTTACGAGAGTTTCCGTTTCCGTAGGTCCCGAGCAGGAATACTTCCTTGTGGACCACAGAAAATTCATGCGCCGTGAAGACCTGATCTTCACAGGCAGAACCCTTTTCGGAGCTTCCGCTCCCAAGGGACAGGAGATGGACGACCATTACTACGGAGCCATCAAAGAGAGGATAGCTTCCTTCATGAAGGAGTTGAACGAAGAACTCTGGAAGCTGGGAGTTTATGCAAAGACACAGCACAACGAGGTGGCCCCCGCACAGCACGAGCTGGCCTGCGTTTATACAACCGCCAACATTGCCTGCGACCACAACCAGATCGTTATGGACACCATGAAGAAAGTGGCAAAGCGTCACGGTCTTGAATGTCTCCTTAACGAAAAGCCTTTTGCAGGGGTCAACGGTTCGGGTAAGCACGACAACTGGTCGGTAGTGACCAATACGGGAGAGAATCTTTTGAAGCCCGGCAAAGAGCCTCATAAGAACATTCCCTTCCTCATCTTTTTGAGTGCTGTTATAGCTGCGGTGGATGATCACGCATTGCTTCTCCGTTGTGCAGCTTCCACCCCCGGAAACGACAACCGTCTTGGAGGAAGCGAGGCACCGCCCACAGTGATCTCTGTGTTCCTGGGAGCACAGCTGGACGACATCGTTAATCAGATCATCGAGACGGGCTCCGCGGCAGACTGCAAGAAGAAGGAAGTGATGCGCATGGGCGTTTCGTCTCTTCCCGAACTCAAGAAGGATGTTACGGACAGAAATCGTACATCGCCCTTCGCATTCACAGGAAACAAGTTTGAATTCCGTATGGTGTCCAGCCAGCAGTCCATCGCTATGCCCAATACGGTCTTAAATACCATTGTTGCGGATGAACTTTCCAAGTTCTCCGATGAGCTGGAAAAGGCTCAGGGCAAGAACATCGAGGAAGAGGCCATGAGACTTGTGAGAGAGTCTCTCACAAAGCATGCCCGTGTCATCTTTAACGGTGACGGCTACTCGGAAGGCTGGCAGAAAGAGGCGGAGAAGCGCGGACTTCCTTCAGCTAAGACCATGGTGGATGCCAATGTGGCCCTGACTTCTCCCGAAACTGTCGAGACCTTTGCAAGGATGCATGTGCTTTCAAAGGTTGAACTGGAAGCAAGACAGGAGATCAACAACGAGTTCTATGCAAAGACACTGAACATCGAAGCAAAGACCATGATCGAGATGGCCGCAAGACTTTACATTCCCGCCGTGATCCGCTATTCAAAGCGTCTGGCAGAGACCATCAATGCCATCAAAGACACCGGGCTGGGACTTGAAACTTCTGTTCAGGCTGTTCTTCTTAAAAGACTGTCGAACCTTCTTAAAGAGGCTTCAAGCGCTCTTGACAAGCTGAGAGCAGAGAATGACGCTGCCCGTGCCATTAAAGATGAGAAGGAAAGAGCTGTGGCTTATGCCAAGAAAGTAAAGCCTGCAATGGAGGCTCTGAGACGTCCCATCGACGAATTGGAGATCATTGTGGACAAGAGATTCTGGCCTGTGCCCACTTACGAAGATCTCATGTTTGAGGTATAAACGGTAGGGGCTTTCGAAATGTTCAAAAGCCCTTTTGCCTTGTATATAAGATATAGAGAAAGGAAATTTATTTAATGATCCAGGCAAGCAACATCACACTTCGTCTCGGAAAGAGAGCTCTTTTCGAAGACGTTAACATCAAATTTACCGAAGGCAACTGCTACGGTATCATCGGCGCCAACGGCGCTGGCAAATCCACCTTCCTTAAGATCCTTAACGGACAGCTGGAGCCCACAAAGGGAGATGTCATCATCACTCCCGGACAGCGTCTTTCTTTCCTGCAGCAGGACCACTTCAAATATGACGCATACAATGTTATGGACACCGTTATCATGGGTAACAAGCGTCTCTATGACATCATGAAGGAAAAGGACGCCATCTATGCAAAGGAAGACTTCTCCGAAGAAGACGGCATACGTTCCGCAGAGCTTGAATCCGAATTTGCCGAGATGAACGGCTGGGAAGCTGAAAGCGACGCAGCTACGCTCCTTAACGGTCTCGGTGTGGACACATCCCTTCATTACGCACAGATGTCGGAGCTTACAGGTCCCGTAAAGGTCAAGGTTCTCCTTGCTCAGGCTCTTTTCGGAAATCCGGACATATTGCTTCTGGACGAGCCTACGAACCATCTGGATCTGGATGCCATCAACTGGCTGGAAGAGTTCCTCATCAACTTTGACAATACGGTCATCGTGGTTTCCCACGACCGTTACTTCCTGAACAAGGTCTGCACCCACATTGCGGACATAGACTATGCGAAGATCCAGCTGTATGCAGGTAACTACGACTTTTGGTACGAGTCCAGCCAGCTCATGATCCGTCAGATGAAGGAAGCCAACAAGAAGAAGGAAGAGCAGATCAAGGAACTTCAGGAATTCATCCAGAGATTCTCAGCCAACGCTTCAAAGTCCAAGCAGGCTACTTCACGTAAGAGAGCCCTTGAGAAGATCGAACTTGACGACATCAAGCCTTCATCCAGAAAGTATCCTTACATCGACTTCAGACCCATGCGTGAGATCGGAAACGAAGTCCTTGAGATCAAGAATCTTTCCAAGACCATCAACGGAGTCAAGATCCTTGACAACATCAATATGGTTGTGGGAAGAAACGATAAGATCGCTTTTGTAGGCGGTAACACCATTGCTGCCACCACACTTTTCAAGATCCTTATGGGAGAGATGGAGCCTGACTCCGGAAGCTTCAAGTGGGGCATTACCACATCCCAGAGCTACTTTCCCAAGGACAACACCGAGATCTTCAAGGGCAGCGAGACCATCGTTGAACACCTGATGCCTTATTCCACAGTGGATGACGTTACCTATGTCAGAGGTTTCCTTGGAAGAATGCTTTTCGCAGGCGAGGAAGGCGTCAAGAAGGTCAACGTCCTTTCCGGTGGTGAGAAGGTAAGAGTAATGCTTTCCAAGATGATGCTCATCGGAGCCAATGTTATGCTCATGGACGAGCCCACTAACCATCTGGACATGGAATCCATCACTTCCCTTAACAATGCTCTTATCAAATTCCCTTCCGTAGTAATGTTCACGGCTCTCGACCATCAGTTCATCCAGACCGTGGCCAACCGTATCGTGGAGATCGTTCCCGGCGGAAGCATGATCGATAAGGTTACAACATACGACGAATACCTTGAGAGCGATGAGCTGGCAAGAAAACGTCAGGTTCTTACATCACAGGTTGAAGAGGAAGACTGATTTGCGTAAAGGGACTGACAAAAACTTACATAATGTGATGATCGGGTCACCTTTGGGAGCTTACGGGAAAGAAGACGGCGGATGCCGTTTTTCCGTGAGCCTCCCAAAGGCTTTTGATTGTTTACTGCGTATTTACGATGAAAATGGGAGACTTCTGGAAGAAAAAGCCATGAAAAAGGCCAAGAACGGCATTTTCTCTACAGAAGTAGAATGCATTCCTGCCTCCTATAACTTTAAAGTTGACGGGAAAATCCAAAATGATCCCTATGCCGCTAAAATAAAGGGCAGAGAGAAGTTTGGGAAGAGAAACGGACAGGATGAGACATGTGTAGTGGGAGGCTGCTTCGAAGCGGATAATTTCTCCTACGATCTTTCGAATCTCATTCTTTACAAACTTCATGTAAGAAACTTTACCATGGGTGTAGGATCGGGAGCGGATCATCCCGGAACATTTAAAGGCCTCACGGAGAAGATACAATACCTCAAAAAGCTTGGTATTACAGGACTCCTGCTGATGCCCGTCTATGAATTCGACGAGTGTCTCCCGAGCGGTGAACTGAACCTTTGGGGCTACGGCGGTGTGAACACCTACTTCTTTGCGCCCAAGGCTTCCTATGCTTCGGAGCCTGAAAGAGCGGACGAAGAATTCGCCGAGACCGTGAGAAAACTTCATGAAGCGGGAATTGCGGTCTTCATGGAGATAATGTTCGGTGAAGGAGCGTCCGAAAGCCTCATTGCTTCCTGTCTGCATCACTGGGCTTTAAACTACGGAGTGGACGGCTTCAGGATCAATGACTGGCAGATCTCCGTTTCCTGTCTCGTGACGGATCCCTATCTTTCAAACTGTGTCTTCATGGTGACGGATGCGGAAGAGCGGCTGGTGAACCTTCATCCCGGACGCATCCTGCGTTACAACGACGGCTTCATGAACGACATGAGAAGATACATAAAAGGTGATGAAGGTTTCGTTCCCGTGCTTTATGACAACATGAAGAACCGCAGCGCTTCCGCGGGGGTGAGATATATCACGGACCATGACGGCTTCACCCTCAGGGATCTTTATTCCTATGATGTGAAGCACAACGAAGCCAACGGCGAAAACGGCCGTGACGGCAAAGTTTCCAATTACAGCTGGAACTGCGGAGAAGAAGGGGATACCAACAACCGTAAGGTTACAAAGCTTCGTCTTAAGATGATGAAAAACGCTTTTGCAACCCTTTTGCTTTCCGGCGGAGTTCCCATGATCCTTGCGGGAGATGAGTTCGGTAACAGTCAGCAGGGAAACAACAACACCTGGTGTCAGGACAATGAAACGGGCCGGGTCGATTGGAACGAACTGCCCAAGTACCGTGAACTCCAAAAGTTCGTTAAGGAACTCATTGCTCTCAGAAAAGCTCATCCCATCCTTAAGGATATGAGAAATCTTTCAGAGTTTGACAGGACGGGCTGCGGTATGCCTGAAGTTTCGCTTCACGGAGAGACACCCTGGCTCATCGACTGCCAGCCTTATAACCGTCTCGCAGGCATATATTTTTGCGGCTCGGCGGGAAAAGATGAAATTGACGATGATTTTTATATAATATATAATATGCACTGGGAAAAACATCTGTTCAAGATACCTTCTCTCCACGGGGAAGACTTCAAGGTGTTGTTCTCAAGCGACAAGGACTGCAAGATCGATGACGGAAAGTCCGAAATCCCGGTGGGACCCAGATCGGTGGTTCTTTTGGTTAAGGCTAAAGAGGGAAAGGCAGATGGAACAGCAAAAAAGTAGATTTTCTTTAAATGCTTTTCAGATAAAGGTTTTTGCTCTGGTTTTTTACATTGCCGGAAAGAGTCTGATCCAGATCAGTTATCTGCATCTTGAGGGAGAGACGTTCTCATCCCTTTTGTGGACCGTGCTCTTTATTGCCGGAAATTTCATGCATCTCATGGCTGTTCCCATGATCGCCCTTCTCACTGTGGAAGCGGTGATGAAGACGCGAAATCTGAGACAGTATTTCACACGTCTGGGATTTGCCGCGGTGCTCACCGAGATCCTTCTGGATCTTGCGGCCTACGGCGGGAAATGCTTTGATTTTTCCCATGGTTTTTTGGAAAACCCTGCCTTCAAGGCAGACCTGAATTTCTACTTCACCCTGATCATAGGCTCTGTTGCCGTTGTTCTAATGGACAGGGTGATCAACAAAAGGTTCAGGGCAGGCAGTGTGCCTTACGTGCTGCTCAATGTGCTGGTGATCCTTGTGAGCTGCTTTTTGGCTCAGGTTCCGGCAGGCTTACGGTGCGAACAGGGCGGTCTCGGTGTTTTGATGATGTGTGCCGTTTATTTCTTCTATGGCAATCCGCTCATCACCCTCATCGTCATCGCTGTGCTTCAGGTCATTGCCCTGGGTTCAAACTTCCTGCTGGTACTTGCTCCCATACTGGGAGGCCTGACCATACTTTTTTACAACGGAAATGAAGGCAGAAAGACGGGCCTCATAAGGCTTGTAACCTATATTGCCTATCCGATCTGTTACGGGATCCTGATCTTTGTATTGGGAATAGTGGGGGGAAGAACTTGAAAGAACTTAAGATCACGGAAATGAACAGATTCATGGGGAAACTTCTTAAAAGCGATGCTTTTGACCGTTTTTTGTTCAGGGAAGGCAAGGTCAGGACCTTCATGGATTTCATCTATTCCGGAGAGATACATGCGGATTATTTCGATTCCGAAGAAAGAGACGGGCTGCAAAAATATGCCCGGTGGAGCGATGTCAAAGAGAACATATTGGGGCTGATCCGGGGAAAACATACCCCTCTTTGCATACAACTGTCTTTTCTTGCGGACGAGGAACTGAAAGTTGAAACTGCGGGAACGGGAGAAAAAGGCATCTTCTCCCTCAGTATGGGATTTACTTATAAGAACGGCTCTGCGACCATTGTTACGGGGATTTACAGAAACACTTTTTCTTTGGACAAAGAGCTTGAAAAAAAATGGGACCTTAAGGTGGAACAATTTCTTACCGAGAATGAGATAAATTTTGAGGAGATGGTATAGTAATGGAAATACAACTTTGGAGAGAGATACTGGAACCCTATTCTTTGGCTGTTGACGAGCTCGTGGTCAAGTTCGAGCATATGATCAGAGCCAAGAGACAGAACGGTCAATATTCTCCCATAGAGAGAGTGGACGGTCGTGTGAAGACCATTTACTCCATTTTGGAAAAGTGCCAGAAAAAGGGGATCCCCTATGAGCGCTTTGAAGAAAAACTGGGTGACATTGCGGGCATCCGTATCACCTGTCAGTTCGTAGACGATATCTATGAAGTGGTGCGCCTCATCCGTCTGAGATCCGACATGAGGGTCAAGAATGAGAAGGACTACATCAAGAACACCAAGGATTCGGGCTACAGAAGCTATCATATGATAGTATATTACACCGTGGAAACGGAAAAAGGACCCCGCGAGATCCCGGTGGAGATCCAGATCAGAACTCTTGCCATGAATTTCTGGGCTACGGTGGAGCACTCGCTGCAGTACAAGTATAAGGAAAACCTTCCCGAAAGCATTGCGGAGAGACTTCATAAAGCCGCAGACGCCATCGTCACTCTGGATCAGGAAATGTCCTCCATACGTGAAGACATCCTGGATTCCCAGATTTCCTTTAACATTAAGGCTGAGATGGTGGCTGACATTCTGAACAACATCCAGAATCTTTACAAGGTGGCGAACAAAAAGGAAGTGGTGCAGATCCAGGACGAATTTTTCAAGATCTATTCCACCGACGACCTTTCCGCACTCAACAAGTTCTCCCACGAACTTGATACCATAGCGGAAGGCTACAGGGCTCAGAGCCTCAACCTTAATTAAAACAAGAAAGAATTAAATATGAACAGACTGCCTGAAAAATTTGAAAATAAGATGAAAGAGATTTTGGGCGATGAATTTGACGCCTTCATTGCGGGATTCAATGAACCCCGCTTCGGAGGCGTTCGTTTTAACAGTCTCAAGATCGACAGGGAAAAGTGGGAGAAGATCGCTCCTTTCGAAGTCCGTCCCGTTCCCTGGACTCCCAACGGTTACTATTACAATCTGAAAGACCAGCCGGCAAAGCATCCCTACTATTTTGCCGGTCTCTTTTACATACAGGAACCCTCTGCCATGACTCCCGCAAGCATGCTTCCCGTGGAGCCCGGTGACAGGGTTCTGGACATATGTGCCGCTCCCGGAGGAAAGAGCACGGAGCTTGCAGCAAAACTAAAGGGCGAGGGCGTTCTCTTTTCCAATGACATCAGTAATTCCAGAGCCAAGGCTCTCCTTAAGAATCTTGAACTCTTCGGAAGCAGGAATGCGGTGGTGCTTTCCGAGGCTCCGGGAAAACTTACGGACAGGTTCAAGGGCTATTTCAACAAGATCCTCATCGATGCTCCCTGCAGCGGGGAAGGCATGTTCAGAAAAAGTCCCGCCATCATGAAGAACTGGGAACAGTACGGAACTGAGTACTATCACAAACTTCAGCTGGAGATCATTGACAGCGTTGTTCCCATGCTGGCGCCGGGAGGAATGATGGTCTATTCCACCTGTACCTTCGATCCCGACGAGGATGAGGGCTCCATTGAGTATATCCTTAACAAATGGCCGGATATGCATGTGGTGAAGCCTGAGTTCTGTTATGAAAAGTTCGCCTGGGGAAGACCTGAACTCATAGGCTCAGAGAAAAAAGAGATCTCAAATGCCGTGAGACTCTGGCCTCACATCCTTGAAGGAGAAGGGCATTTCTCGGCTCTGCTGGTTAAGGACGAGGGACCTGCCGAATTCTTCGGAGAACCCTACAGAGTGAAGGCACCCAAGCTTCCAGATGAAGTAACGGATTTCTTTAAGCATGTGGACACGGAACTTCCCGCAGACCGTCTGGAACTCAGAGAAAACAGGCTTTATCTGGTTCCCGAGGGCATTCCCGATCTTAAGGGGCTTCGTATCATGAGAACGGGGCTTTTACTGGGAGAGATGGCCAAGAACCGTTTTGAGCCTTCCCAGGCTCTGGCCTGTGCTTTAAAAGCCGATGAATATGACAATGTTTATGATATGGACGTGAATGACGAAGATGTGGTGAGATACTTAAAGTGTGAGACCGTTGACGCCAAGACGGACGTTAAAGACGGCTGGGTGCTGGTGACTGTCGACGGTTTCCCTCTGGGCTGGGCAAAGTCCAAGGGAAATGTGCTTAAGAACAAGTATCTTCCCGGATGGAGAATGATGTAATGGCAGACAGACTGGACAAATTCATCAGCGAAAATTCGGGACTCACAAGATCTGAAGCCAAGAAGGCGCTGGCGTCGGGACGAGTTACGGTGAATGAGGCTGTTTGTAAAAAAAGTGAGACCAAGGTTTCGGAAAGCGACAGGGTGACTCTGGACGGGAAAGCCCTTAAGGCCATAGGACAGGTCTACATTCTTTTAAACAAGCCTGCGGGAGTGCTTTCAGCCACGGAAGACACCAGAGACAGGACGGTGCTGGATCTGTTAAAGGAAGATCCTGAGATCCGGGAGAACTGCCCGAGAAACGGACTTTTTCCCGTAGGCCGTCTTGACAAGGATACGGAAGGACTTCTCATCATCACCAATGACGGAGTGCTGAGCCACAACCTTTTGAGCCCTACGAAGCATGTGGAAAAGGAGTATCTTGCCGTATGCGACGGAGAACTTGCAAAAGATGCGGCGGATCGCTTTGCCGAAGGCATACAGGTGGGTGAAGAATACAAAGCAAAACCCGCAAAACTTACGGTGGTTTCGGAAAACGATAATGAATGTACCCTGAAGATCGTCCTTACGGAAGGACGTTTTCATCAGGTGAAACGCATGTGCCACGAAGTGGGTGTGGAAGTGAGATACCTTAAGCGCATCAGGTTCGGAAAACTGGTGCTGCCGGAGGATATGCCCGTGGGAACCATGAAGTTTATTGACAAAAAAGAGATCACAGGCTGATAGGAGATAATATGCTTAAAAAGAAAGAACGAGGAGAATACGGCTATCTTAAATATAAAAAGACGGTGCTCACCCTGGGGTTCGTAGGAGTGCTTGCAGCTTCTCTTGGGATCTTTTTCCTGGGACTGGTGCTGAACAAGTGGGAGACGGCCAATCTTTTTACCATAGTAGCCATTTTGGGCGTGCTGCCGGGAGCAAAGATGCTGACGCTTCTGGTGGTGGTACTTCCTCACAGATCCATGGACGAAAAAGAAAAGGCCATGATCGACGGCCTTCTTCAAAAGGATGATGCAGTGTTTTACGATGCGGTGTTCACTTCCAAGGAACGCCCCATGCATCTTGATGCCATCGTGGTCACGGGACATCAGATCATCGGGTACACAACGGATAAAAAAGACAAGATCCAAAAGACCGAAGAGTACTTTAAGAAAGAATGCGAACTCAGAAAAGCAGATTTTGTGTGCTTTGTGACGGATTCCGAAAAAAACTTTGTCAATCGTTTCCGGATGAGGAACGAAGATGAGACCCTTTCGGAGAAGCAGGCGGTTCAGAGAGACATGGTACTGGAATTCATAAGAACGGCGATAGTATAATGATCAGTTTTAAAGTGGGAAAAAATGAAAGCGGACAGCGGTTTGACAAGTTCCTTATGAAACTTCTCAAAGAGGCGCCCTCATCTTTCGTTTACAAGATGCTCAGAAAAAAGAATATCACTCTGAACGGCAAAAAGTCCGAAGGAAACGAAAAGGTCACGGAAGGGGATGAGATCGCCTTCTTCCTGTCCCGGGAAACCTTTGACAAATTTGCGGGAAAGACCTCGGGGACCGCTCTTGAAGCGGGGGCAGAGAGCAGAGAGAAGACCGTTCCATCTCTTAAACCTTCAGAGATCGTTTACGAAGACCGGGATCTTATCATCGTCAACAAGCCTGCGGGAGAGCTTTCCCAGAAAGCAAAGGAAGATGATGTGTCCGTGAACGAAAGGATAGTGAGATATCTTTCGGACAAGGGCATAGGAAAGGGCGAAGCCTTTACTCCCGGAGTCTGTAACCGCATAGACCGTAACACATCGGGGCTTGTTTTGGCGGGAAAGAGCCTTGTGGGCCTTCAGGAAGCCGCAAGACTTCTTAAAAGTCACGATCTTAAGAAATACTATCTCTGCCTTGCTGCAGGAAATGTAAAGACCCGTGGACATGTCACATCCTGGATACAAAAGGATGAAAAGAGCAACAGGGTGGATGTTTCGGAAAAAGCGAAAGAGGGATATGAAAAGATCGAAGCGGAGATCTTTCCTTTGCTTACGGGACAGGGATCAAGCCTTCTTGCAGTGAGGCTCATCACGGGAAAGACCCATCAGATAAGGGCACAGCTTGCGTCCTTCGGTCATCCTCTGGTGGGGGACACCAAATACGGATACAAGGGTAATGATGCCAAATACCAGATGCTCCATGCTTTTATGCTGGTCTTCCCCAAAAACTCGGGAGAACTTAAAGAGGCTTCGGGAAAGTGCATCACCTGCGAGCCGCCGGAAAAGTTCAAGAGCATTGCTGCAAAGAAGTTTAAGGAAGAGGAATTTGTAAATGCCGTCATGGAGTTCAAGAGGACTCAGGGGCTCCAACCTTGAGGAACTTGTAAATCTTACAAACGATAAATACAGGGAAAAGAAACTGGCTCTCATACAAAAGGTGCCCACACCCATCACTCCCGTGGAGATCGATCAGAGCACGAGACACATCACTCTTGCCTACTTCGATCAAAAGAGTACCGTGGATTACATAGGAGCGGTGCAGGGCATACCGGTCTGTTTCGATGCCAAGGAATGCAAGCTGGACACTTTTGCCCTGAACAACATCCATGAGCACCAGATGCAGTTCATGGAGGACTTTGAACAACAGGAAGGCATTGCCTTCTTTTTGATAAATTATACAAACAGGAACGTCTATTATTATATGCGCTTCAGGGAGATCAAAGTATTCTGGGAGCGCATGGAGCAGGGAGGAAGAAAGAGCATACGCTTTGACGAACTGGATGGGAAATGGTTCTTCAAAGAAAAAGCGGGGCTTTTTGTTCCCTATCTTCCCATGATCCAAAAGGATCTGGAGGAAAGGTCTTGACAAGCGGGGTTTGATAAGGTAAAATCACTAATCATTTTCAACTGCTAATCTGGTAGCAAATTAGCAGAGTAAAGTGAAAAAGCGAATCTTATCATCAAGAAAGGAGAAGGCCATGAAAGAGAAGTTGTTGCATACACCGGAAGGCGTTAGGGACATCTATGGCGAGGAGTACATTACAAAAGGGCGCGCTGAACGCGCAGTGAAGGAGTGCATGCGACATTACGGCTTTCTTCAGATAAAGACACCTGCTTTTGAGTACTTCGACATCTTTAATTCCGAAAGAGGCTCCGTAGACAGGAAGGATATGTTCAAATTCATAGACAGGGACGGCGAGACTCTTGTGCTTCGTCCCGATGTCACACCTCAGGTGGCCAGATGCGTTGCCAAGTATTTCAGGGACGAGAAACTTCCCATCAGGCTGTTCTATCACGGAAACACTTTTGTGAACAACGACGGCTATCAGGGAAAACTGAAGGAGATCACCCAGATAGGCGCTGAACTTGTGAATGAACCCGGAGTGGATGCGGATGCGGAGATGATCGCTCTTATGATCGATTGTCTGGACAGCATGGGACTCAAGGATTTCCAGATAGAAGTGGGAAATGCGGATTTCTTCAGAGGACTTTGCGACGATGCGGGTTTCGACGAAGATGAGACCAACGAGCTCAGGATGCTGATCGAAGCCAAGAATCTGTTCGGAGTGGAAGAACTCCTTTCGGGAAAGAGCATCGATG
>JAEEGL016258427.1_pt1 | contig 13095 bp, 12 predicted proteins | sample 9134231 | NCBI WGS metagenome assembly JAEEGL01 (sample SAMN16246548, study PRJNA631951) | gut metagenome | biome: gut microbiome; feature: rumen; material: fiber-attached | host: Bos | place: Iran: Karaj | collected 2018-10 | reverse complement strand
GGCTTGCTTTCCTTTTCTCCCTGCCAGGGCTCGGGCAGAAGCACCATGCCCGCCAGGGGCAGCGGGAAGCCGTTCATGGCCAGGAATTCCAGCGTGTTGTCCAGCATCTGAGAGTCGCTGCCGCCTTCTTCCACCACGGGCAGCGCGCGCTTCATGCCTTCCCCCATCACGGCGGAGATCATGGTCTCCTCCCGGGCTTTCATCCGGTCGTGGTTGCCGCGGATGGTGTTTATCTCACCGTTGTGCAGCAGAAAACGCTGGGGATGAGCCTTCGACCAGCTGGGAAAGGTGTTGGTGGAGAAGCGGGAATGCACCATCGCCATCTGGGAGACGTAGCGCACGTCCTGCAGATCGTCATAAAAAGAGCGCAGCTGGCTTACCAGCATCATGCCTTTATAGACTACGGTACGGCAGGATAAAGAACAGATATAAGTATCGGTGTCCTGCTTTTCGAACACACGGCGGAGCATATACAGCTTACGGTCGAAATCGATGTCCTCCTTAACATCCGCGGGCCGCTTCAGGAAACACTGGCGGATGCGGGGCATGGTGCGCCGGGCGTCCGCGCCCAGCTGGGCCGGATGGCAGGGCACGTCCCGCCAGCCCAGCACTTGTATGCCCTCGGACAGCGCCAGCTGGTCGAATATGCGGCAGATGTTCTGTACGCCCACTTCGTCTTCGGGCAAAAAGAACATCCCGACGCCATAGTCGCCGGGTCTGCCAAGAGATATTCCTTCCTCCCTCGCCCATTCCGAAAAGAATTCGTGGGGCAGGCAGGTCATTATTCCAACTCCGTCGCCGGTGGTCCCCAGCGCGTCGCTGCCCGCGCGGTGGGCCAGGCGCTCGACTATCGTGAGCGCCTGATCCACAGTGCGGTGGGTAGCCCTGCCGCTTAAGTCGGCTATGGCGCCGACGCCGCAGGACTCATGTTCCAGTTCCGGATGATAGAGCGGGTATTGGCCGTCACGCATCAAAAGATCCTCCTTGCAGGATTTCGAGCGCGTAATCCTTCATTTTCAGGTTGTGGCGCATGGCGTAAAGCTGCATGCGCCTGTGGGCTTCCGGTTCATCTATGCCGTATTTCTGCATCAGCGCGCGCTTCGCGTCTTCCACCAGGTTTTTGTCCTCACTGCTGCGGTGAGGCAGGCGCATGTAGTGGAGCTGGGAAAGCATTTCCACCGCCCCGATGACGGCGCTGCCGGAACAGGGGTAGTTCAGCTTGAATACCTGCGGTGACTCGCACGCTTCCAGCGTATCCCGCCTGCCTATCAGCAGGAACTGGAACGCATCGGAAAAGTCGAAGGCGATGTCGTCCGGCAGGGCGTCGATAAGCCTGCCCGCCATTATGACCACGCCGTCCTCGCATTCGGCGAGCGTGCGCCTGAGCTCACTTCCGGACGCGCACAGCCGGAATACATCATACCCGGAGGAAGCCAGCAGCCGTGAAAGCTGTTCGCGGCTCGCCTGCGCCGCTCCGGCTATTATGATCCTTGCCACCGTCGCTTCCTCCTTTCAGTATTTGTGGGTCACCCTGCCGGATTTAGTACATCACGATGTATCTGTCGATCTCCCAGCGGCTCACGTGGGTGCGGTAGGCGTCCCATTCCTTTTCCTTGCCTTCCACGTACTGCTCCAGCACGTGCTCGCCCAGCGCCTTGCAGATGACTTCGTCCGCCTTCAGGCATTCGATAGCGTCCTTCAATGTGCCGGGCAGGCTCTTTATGCCCTTGGCGGCGCGGGCAGCTTCGTCCATGGCGAAGATGTTCTCGGTGATCTCGTCAGGCGGGGTCATTCCCTTTTCTATGCCGTCCAGGCCCGCCGCAAGGCATACCGCCATGTTCAGATAGGGGTTGCAGCTGGGGTCAGGGCAGCGCAGCTCGACGCGGGTACCCATGCCCCTGGCTGCGGGGATCCTGATGAGCGCGGAGCGGTTGCTGGCGCTCCACGCCAGGTAGCAGGGCGCTTCATAGCCCGGCACCAGGCGCTTGTAACTGTTCACGATCGGGTTGGTTATGGCCGCCATGCCCCGCACATGGGCAAGTATGCCCGCTATGAACGAATAGGCGTCCCTGCTGAGCCCAAGCTTGTCAGACGGATCGTAGAACGCGTTTTTGCCGTCCTTGAACAGGCTCATGTTGGTGTGCATGCCGCTGCCGTTTATGCCGAACACCGGTTTGGGCATGAAAGTGGCGTGCAGTCCGTTTTTCTGCGCCAGGGTCTTGACCGCCAGCTTGAAGGTCATGATGTTGTCGGCGGCGGTAAGCGCGTCAGCATATTTGAAGTCGATCTCATGCTGGCCCGCGGCCACTTCGTGGTGGCTGGCCTCGATCTCAAAGCCCATCTGCTCCAGCGCCAGGCATATCTCGCGGCGGGTGCTCTCGCCGTGATCCAGGGGGCCCAGGTCGAAATAGCCCGCTTCGTCGCCCGTGGCGGTGGTGGGACGGCCCTGCTCATCGGTCTGGAACAGGAAGAACTCCATCTCCGGACCTACGTTGAAGGAATACCCCATATCTGCGGCGCGCTTGAGCACCTTTTTGAGCGCTCCGCGGGGATCGCCGGCGAAGGGAGTGCCGTCGGGGTTGTACACGTCGCAGATCAGGCGTGCGACCTTGCCGTGCTGGGGGCGCCATGGCAGTATGGCGAAGGTGTCCAGGTCGGGATGCAGGTACTGGTCGCTCTCGTTGATGCGCACGAAGCCCTCTATGGAGCTGCCGTCGATCATGATCTCGTTGTTGACCGCTTTCTCTATCTGGCTGGCGGTTATGGCTACGTTCTTCAGCTGCCCGAATATGTCAGTAAACTGCATGCGGATGAACTCGACGTCTCCTTCCTTGACCATGCGGATGATGTCTTCCTTAGTGTATTTGCCCATAACGGTACCTCCTCAAAAAACAAAAACGGCAGGGTGAGCCACGCGATATGACTCCCTTGCCTTATCTGCGGGAGATTTTACTCCGATACCTGGCGCGTGTCAAGAGAGAATTGTAAGTCTTAACAAAAAAACTTGCAGAAAAACGTTTCTTCCTTTATAAGTCTTTGAAAAATGCAATTTCGCAATGTTAAAACTTCATAATCACGATTGACAAACCCGTGGCCGGGTGATATCATTGCCGCAATTTCATAAAACAAAGCGTTGCGGAAGCAAAGTATCCGGCCAGTGCGGCATCACAGAGAGCGGGCGGCGGTGGAAGTCCCGTATGGGCCAGCCGGAGAAGAACCCTTCCAAGTCCAAACCGAACGTGAAAGCCAGTAGGGGCGGCGTGAAAGCGGCACGTTACAAGCGCGGGGGCTTGGCTGAGCCCTGTAAGAGAAGCAAATCAGGTGGCACCACGGAGAGGCGGCCTTCGTCCTGAAATATCAGAACGATTGCCGACCGATCACGGAGGTGCCATTTATGTGTTCTATCTTTGGCGTGACTGACAGGAGCATCCATCCCAATAAGCTTAAAGAATGCTTTGACCGCACCGTTTCCCGCGGACCGGACATGAGCCGGTTCGAGGAAGTCGGTCCGGGTGATATGGGCTTTCACCGGCTGGCCATAATGGGGCTCAACGAAATGGGCATGCAGCCTTTCCATATGGGCGGAGACAGCGTAGTGTGCAACGGCGAACTCTACTGCTTCCGTCCCCTGCGCGCGCGGCTCATGGAAAAGTACGAACTCAGGGGCGAATCCGACTGCGAGATACTTCTCCCCCTGTTCCACGAGTACGGCGTCGAGATGTTCAAGACCCTGGACGCCGAGTTCGCGCTGATACTTTATGATGGCAGCGAAGGCAAGTTCATCGCCGCCCGCGACCCCATAGGCATCCGCCCCCTGTACTACGGCAGGCTGGAAAGCGGCGGCTGGGCGTTTGCCAGCGAACCCAAGAACCTGATGGGTCTGTGCGAGACCATACTCCCCTTTCCCCCGGGCCACTACTGGATCGACGGGGAATTCGTGCGGTACGCCGATCCCGCCTATGTGGGCTACTTCACCATGAAGAGCGAGGAAGAAGTGTGCCCGAAGCTGCGCCGCCTGCTTATGGACGGCGTGGAAAAGCGCCTGGACGCCGACGCGCCCGTGGGCTTCCTGCTTTCGGGCGGGCTGGATTCGTCCCTGGTGTGCGCCATAGCGCAGAAGATGCTGGATCACCCCATCCGCACCTTCGCGATCGGCATGGACATAGACGCCATAGACCTGAAATACGCGCGCATGGTGGCAGACTACATAGGCAGCGAGCATACTGAGGTCATAATCAGCGAAAAGGACGTGCTGGAAGCGCTGCCCAAAGTGGTGGAACTGCTGGCGACCTGGGACATCACCACCATCCGCGCCTCCATAGGCATGTACCTGGTGTGCAAATGGATACACGAGCACACGGACGTGCGCGTGCTGCTGACGGGAGAGATATCCGACGAACTGTTCGGCTACAAATACACGGACTTCGCGCCTTCCGCCGCCGCGTTCCAGGAGGAAGCCGAAAAGCGCATCCGCGAGCTGCACGTATACGACGTGCTCAGGGCGGACAGGTGCATTTCCGTAAACAGTCTGGAAGCCCGGGTGCCCTTCGGGGACCTCAAGTTCGTGCGCTACGCCATGAGCATCGACCCTGAGCTCAAGATGAACAACCACAACATGGGCAAATACCTGATCCGCAAGGCGTTCGCCGAGGACAGGATACTGCCGGAGGAGATACTCTGGCGGCAGAAAGCGGCATTCTCCGACGCGGTGGGTCACAGCATGGTGAACGACCTAAAGGCGCTGGCGGAACGGACATATACTGATGAGGAATTCATAAAAGGCGCGGAGAAATACGCCTACCGCCGCCCTTTCACCAAGGAAAGCCTGCTTTACCGGGATTTATTCGAACAGTTCTATCCCGGGCAGGCGGAGATGATACCCGACTACTGGATGCCCAACAGGACCTGGCCCGGCTGCGACGTGGACGACCCTTCCGCCCGGGTGCTGGCCAACTACGGGGACAGCGGAAAATAAGGCTTTGTGTTGATTTTTGCCCGGTTTCATGTTATGCTTAACAAAGCATATCAGATAATGGGGTATTATAGTGAATGAAGCTTTCCGAAGACCTGATTACGCCGAGGCTGCGCATCCGCTCACACCGCGCGGGCGACAAGGCTTTCGTGCTCTCCATGTGGGGAGACCTGGAAAACGGTAAATACATGTCGGACCCGGCCGCCGAAAACATGGACGAAAAGTACCTGGCGTGCATCGACGGCATGGAAGACGAGCCGGACGGGTACTACATGACCGCCGAGCTGAGGGAAAACGGCGCTCCTGTGGGCACATGCTGCGCATTCCCTGAGGGCGGGAATTACGACATAGGGTACTGCATTTCCAAGGACCACTGGAAAGAAGGCCTGGGCACCGAAATGCTGGCTGCGCTGATCGAGTGGATCAAACAGCAGGGCGGCAGATCCGTGACCGGGGAAGTGGCTGACCAAAACGCCGCGTCGGTCGCCCTGCTAAGCAAGTTTGGCTTTTACCCAGACCGGAAGACACGCTACAAGAAATGGGGCGAGGAGACGTACTTCGACGCCCATTATTACAGGCTCGACCTGTAAGGCGTCCGGCGGAGTTTGCAATCAAAAAACGATCAAAAGGAGAATGCGCCGTGGCTGATTTCGGCATAAACGAAATGCTCGACATGCAGAGAACCCTGCAGGAGAAATACAAGGACAAGTGGGAGGGCATATCTCCCGAAGTCGGTAAAAACAAGCTGCTCTGGATGATCGGCGAAGCCGGTGAAGTGATCGACATAATCAAAAAGCACGGCGACCTGGCGGCGTGCGGGCAAAGCGAACTGCGGGAACACCTGGTAGAGGAACTGGCGGACGTGCTTATGTACTTTAATGACGTGCTGCTGTGCTACGGAATCACGTCGGACGAGCTTAAACGCTCCTACACGGACAAGTTCCGCAGGAACATGACGCGGTGGTAGCTTCCCGGCGGGAAAAGCGGGAGATAAGGGATCGGAGATGCCATTATGAGGATAGGCGAAGTCGGACTGCTGACAAACGACGTAAAAAGGCTCGCGCGTTTCTACAAACAGCTGCTGGAAACGGAAAACGGCAGCGATGACGATACGCATCAGTTCATCATCACGGATGGCACCGCGCTGTCGGTCTATAATGACGGGACCGTGAAGAACAATCAAAACCAGAATATGTGCCTGGCGTTCACGGTGGACGATATCGAGAAAGAATACGCCAAGCTTAAGGCTATGGGCGCGAAGATAATAGAATCGCCTGCGAAACGGCCCTGGGGCGCCATCAACATGAGTTTTTACGATCCCGACAATAACGTCGTTTACCTGAGGCAGATGATATAACTCACGGACTGACAGCTAACACTGGTAAGGCGGGACCGGCGATCAGAATAATGCGAGGTCAAAAATGAGCACAAGAACGGAGATCGTGACCGGTTTCTACGACCGGGCGGATGAGGACAGCAGGCTTAAAAGAAGCAGGCACGGACAGCTGGAATACGCCGTGACCATGAATTATATCCACCGCTTTACCGCTCCGGGCGCCAAGATCCTCGAAATCGGCGCGGGCACGGGCAGGTATTCCATAGCGCTGGCGAAGGAAGGCATGGATGTGACCGCCGTGGAGCTGGCGGAAAGCAACCTGTCGGTGCTGCGGGAAAACAGTGTGGGGATCGAAAACCTCCGTGCGTATCAGGGAGACGCCACGGACCTTAGCAGGTTTCCCGACGCGTCTTTCGATATGGTCCTCGTGCTTGGACCTCTTTACCATCTGTTCGAAAGAGAAGACGTAAACACGGCTATAGACGAAGCCATACGCGTCACGAAGCCAAACGGGGTCATATTCTTCGCGTTCATCTCGGTTTTCGGGATCATGTATGCGAATTATCTCAAAGGCAACTGGGCTTCCGGGCTGGAGGAGAACTTCACCGGGGATCACCGTGTAAAGCATTTCAAGGAACAGCTGTTCACCGGGTATGACGTGGCTGAATTCGAGCAGCTGTTTGACGGAAAACCTGTCGAATGGATCACCACTACCGGAACGGACAGCGTGCTGGAACAGCTCGAGGACAACCCCGACTTTGAGATAACAGATCGGGATTTCGCCCTGTTTACGGACTGGTATCTCGCTTTTTCTGAAAAGCGGGAACTCTTGGGAAGCGCCAATCACCTTTTGTATATATGCCGGAAGCTTTAAAAAGCTTCCGTTCGGCCATTTGGCAGGTAATTATCGCGGGAGGCAGTTCATGGAGGACAGACAGAAAATAGTCATACTCGACTTCGGCGGGCAGTATACACAGCTGATAGCGCGGCGCGTCAGGGAATGCCGCGTGTATTCCGAAGTCGTACCCTGGAGCGTTTCCGCAGGCGAGGTAAGATCCCGCCGGCCGTCAGGCATAATCTTTTCGGGCGGTCCCGCCAGCGTGAAGGATGAAGGCGCTCCCGCCTGCGACCCGGCGATATATGAGCTGGGCGTGCCTGTGCTTGGCATCTGCTACGGTATGCAGCTGACCGCTTATCTGCTGGGCGGCGACGTGGAACGGGCGAATGAGCGTGAATACGGCCGTGTGACCGTGCGCATGCAGGACCGTGCGGGGCTGCTGGACGGCATGTTGCCCGAGTCCGCCTGCTGGATGAGCCATACCTGGCAGGTAGTCAAGTGCCCGCCCGGCTTCCGTCCCATCGCCGGTACCGACAACTGCCCCATAGCGGCCATGGCGAACGATGAGAAGCGGATATACGGCGTGCAGTTCCATCCCGAAGTGACTCATACGGAAGAAGGCCGACGAGTCATTGAGAACTTTGTGCTCAGGATCTGCGGCTGCGCGGGTAACTGGACCATGGAAGCCTACGCCGAGACCGCGGTCAGGCAGATACGCGAGATAGTTGGCGACACCGGCACGGTGCTTTTGGCGCTGTCGGGCGGCGTGGATTCTTCCGTGGCCGCGGCGCTCATTTTCCGCGCCATAGGCAGCCGCCTGACCTGCGTGTATGTGGACCACGGTTTCATGCGCAAGGGCGAGAGCGAGCAGGTGTGCCGGGTGTTCAGCGAGCTGTTCCCGGTGCGTCTCGTGCGCGCGGACGCCGCCGGGCGCTTCTTCGGCGACCTGAAGGGCGTGACAGAGCCCGAGCAGAAGCGGCATATCATCGGCAGGGATTTTATCGAGGTCTTTAAGGATGAAGCCAAAAAACTGGGCAAGCTGGACTATTTCGCCCAGGGCACCATCTATCCGGACGTGATCGAGAGCGGCCAGGGCACCAGCGCCGCCGTCATAAAGAGCCACCACAACGTGGGCGGCCTGCCCAAGGAACTGGGCTTTACGGAGCTTATCGAGCCCCTGCGCATGCTGTTCAAGGACGAAGTGCGTGCCCTGGGCGAAACGCTGGGCCTGCCCCACGAGCTGGTCTGGCGGCAGCCTTTCCCGGGCCCGGGCCTGTCCATCCGCGTGATAGGCGAAGTGACCCCGGACAAGGTGGAGATAGTGCGGGAAAGCGACGCCATACTGCGCGAGGAGATCGCCAAAGCAGGGCTCGCGGAAAAGGTCAACCAGTACTTTACCGTGCTCACGGGCGTGCACAGCGTGGGCGTTATGGGCGACGAGCGCACATACGACTACACCATCGCCCTGCGCGCGGTGACTACCGACGACTTTATGACCGCCGACTGGGCGCGCCTGCCCTACGACCTGGTGGACCGCGTTTCCAGGCGCATAGTCAACGAGGTGCCCCACGCCAGCCGCGTGGTGCTGGACGTGACGAGCAAGCCCCCGGCCAGCATAGAGTGGGAATAAAGCCTTTTTTAGGCAAGTATGCGCGTTTGACCCATTTTGTAAGCTCTTTCCCGTATCAGTTCTGCAAAAAAATATATATACCCCGGCCGGCATGCGAAAGTAGGATCTTTCGCATGTTATTTTGTATTTGTTTTCGATACGTGCTTGTAAGCGCCGCTGATTTGCTTTATAATAGCTTAGGATCAACTGAAATTCGGAGGCTGTATATGCAAAAACTGGGCGTAGTGCTGTGCGGACTGGGCTTCGGAGGGGCGTTCGCGCCGATATACCGTGACCATCCGGACGTCAGGTTCATCGGCCTGTTCGACACGGACACTGAAAAACTTGAACAGACCTCAAAACAGCTGGGCATCCCCCGTATATATCATAGCTACGAAGACGTGATAAACGACCCGGAAGTGGACGCTGTGCACCTGGTGACTCCCATCCCCGTGCACGAAAAACAGGCGGTAATGGCGCTGGAAAGCGGCAAACACGTGGCCAGCACCGTACCCATGGCGCTTACGGTAGAGGGCATCCGCGAGATCGTGCGCGCGAAAAAGCTGAGCGGCAAAAACTACATGCTCATGGAGACTACCCTGTACACCCGCCAGTACTTAAACGCTTTGAACCTGTACAAAACCGGGCAGCTGGGGCGGCTGCAGCTGCTCAGGGGCTGCCACTATCAGGACATGGAAAACTGGCCGGAATACTGGATGGGACTGCCTCCCATGTACTACGCCACCCACGCCATGTCCCCCATCGCAGCGCTGGCGGGCAGCCGCATAGAGAAAGTGGTGTGCTTTGGCTCCGGCAGCATACGGCCCGATCTAAGGTGCCGCTACGGCAATCCCTTCCCCGCCGAGACCGCACTTCTGCGCTTCGAGAACGGTCTTGCGGGAGAAGTGACCCGCACGCTGTTCGAGACCGCCCGGGCATACCTGGAAGGTTTCGACGTGTACGGCTCCAAGGCTTCCCTGGAATGGGGCTTCAAGGACGCGGACGACCTGATCATGACCCGTCTGGAGATCAAGGACCACCGCGGCTCCGGGACGCCCTGTGAAGTTTTACGGTCTCCCGCCGTATTCGAAAACTTGCCCGAACCCATACGCCGCTACACTCTGGCTGCCGGACAGTACGATCCCACCCAGCCCGAAAAGTCGCTGACCAGCGGCGCGGCGGGCGGGCATCACGGCTCCCATCCCCACCTGGTGCACGAGTTCGTGCGCAGCGCGCTGGAAGAAAGGGAGCCCACCATCAGCCTGGACTTCGCCTGCAACGTGAGCGCGGCTGGCATACTTGCCCACGCCTCAGCTCTGGCGGGCGGCAAAGAAATCGAGATCCCTCATTTTGAGTAACGGCGACAAAAATATGTAAAGGCGGTGAAAGCATGATCAAGAAGTTGGCGCTCTGCGGCGGTGAAAAGCTGTTCGACCACACTCAGATGCCGGACGAGCTGTTCCACTGGCCCATCATAACAGAGGAAGACGAGCAAAACTGCCTGGAAGTGATACGCAAAAACAAGTTTTCGGGCACGGACATCACCCTTAAATTCCAGGACGAGTTCGCCGCCTGGCAGGGCCGGGATTACGCCCTGGCTTTCACCAACGGTACCATGGCGCTGTCCGCGGCCATGTTCGCGGTGGGTCTGGGCATGGGCGACGAGATCATCTGCCCCACCAAGACCTACTGGGGCACCGTGTCCCAAGCTATCAACTTCGGCGCCAGCGCGGTGTTCTGCAACATAAACGAGAACCTGAGCATGGATCCCGCCGACATCGAGCGCTGCATCTCACCCCGCACCAAGGTGCTGATGGTGGTGCACTACTTCGGCTATCCGGCGGACATGGACGCCATAATGCCCATCGCCCGCAAGCATGGGCTCAAGGTGATAGAGGACGTGTCCCACGCCCACGGCGCCCTGTACAAGGGCAGGAAAGTGGGCACCTTCGGGGACATCGCCGCCATGAGCATGATGAGCTGGAAGTCTTTCGCCGCGGGCGAGCTGGGCATGCTGGTGACCGACGACAAACACCTGTACGAGCGCGCCCTCGCCTACGGCCATTACGAGCGCAACAACGCCAAGAACATAACCGACCCGGAACTGCTCCCCTTCGCGCACATCGCGCTGGGCGGCGTGAAGGGCCGCGCAAACCAGCTGTGCAGCACCCTGGCGCTGGGCCAGTTAAAGCACTTTGACGCGCGCATGGCTGAGATAGACAAGGCCATGCAGTATTTCTGCGACGGCATAGACGGCATAAAGGGCCTGCACCCCATCCGCCCCGAAAAGGGCAGCGGCTCCACCATGGGCGCCTGGTACCTGCCCCAGGGCTGCTACAGGCCAGATGAACTGGGCGGGCTGTCCTCGGGTCGCTTCGCGGAAGCCGTAAGGCAGGAGACCGGCGGGCTGCACTGCTGGGAGGGCGGCAACTTCTGCCTGCACACCCACCCGTTCTTCAAGGACTTCGACTTTTACAACCTCGGCAAGCCCTCCCGCATCGCCTTCGCGGACCGCGACGTCAGGGAACTGGACGCCGCCTGCGCGCCCTCAGAGAAAATGTACTGCGTGTCCATCCCGCCCTTCAAAAAGTTCATGCCCGAATGCATAGACAAATACATCGAGGCGTACCGCACGGTGTCCGAAAACTACGAGCAGATACTGGAAGAGGACAGCAAACTGAACGGCGGGCGCTGGTACGGCGCCGACAACGCGTGACGGAGGCGCAATAATGATAATCGACATCCACAACCACGCGTATTACCACGGCTACAACGCCAAAAAACTCGTGGACAACATGGACGAGTGCGGCATAGACAAGACCTGGCTGCTCACCTGGGAGACCCCTGAAAGCGAGTGCAACCCGGAAGTGAGCTGGTGCGTCAGCCGCGCCACTCCCCTGGCCGCCGTGCCCCTGGACGCCACGCTGGAGTACATACGCGAGTACCCGGACCGTTTCACCCTGGGCTTCGCCCCTGACCCCCGGGACCCTTACGCCATAAACCGCCTGAAGGCCGCCATAAATTCCTTTGACGTGAAGATCTGCGGCGAAGTCAAGCTGCGCATGATGTACGACAACCCGGACGCCCTGCGCCTGTTCAGGTTCGCCGGGGAAAACGGGCTGCCCGTGCTACTGCATTTCGACTACGAGTACGAAAGCGGCAAGCTGTTCCCCCGCCCCTCCTGGTGGTACGGCGGCGGCATAGACTGCCTGGAAAGGGTACTTAAAGCCTGCCCCGGCACCGACTTTATCGGCCACGCCCCCGGTTTCTGGGCGCACATCTCCAAAGATGAGCTGTACAAGACCGCCTCTTACCCGGACGGCCCCGTGATCCCCGGCGGGGAGATCGAGCGCCTGCTGGAGACCTACCCCAACCTGTACTGCGATATCTCTGCCAATTCGGGCCTGCGCGCCCTGTCCCGGGACACAGAGTATACAAAGCGCTTCCTCACCTGCTTTTCCGACAGGGTGCTCTACGGCAGGGACTATTACTACAACAAGCACCAGGAGTTCCTGAATTCCCTGGGTCTTGACCGGGACATATTGGACAAGATCTATTACAAAAACGCGCTCAGGCTCATACATGAATCATGATACTTGAACCCTATTTTGATAAACCTTACTGGGTCATTGATGTCCTGCCTGAGCAGGTATTCGAAAACAGTCCCGGGCAATACTTCGCCATAGAAGAATACATGCTGCAGCCAGCGAATCAATCCGCGCTGCGCCGCCGTTTTGCGGATCTGCTCCTTAAACTCAATTGCTATCACGGGTTTTATGTCTATCCTTCCAACGAAGAAGACTGTGGCCAAAACCCTACTCCGGACAGCTTGGTTTCGCTTGTATGCTCGGCGCAGGTCGATCTTTGCATCGTTCTTTCTGACGCTGACGCAATGATAACGCTCAACCGAGACGATACCTACATGACCGTTTATAATCCCCGCAAAAGACTTTGTAAGCTTATTGAACGGCTGTCTTTTTCTGAAGGCTTATTCTTACGTAAGCCTGTACGATGATTGCTCGCAGAAGTATTGCACGAACACGCCTCGGACTTAATCAGTCCGAGGCGTTATATATACAGAAAAAACCACCGTATTCACGGTGGTTTTCGCTCCTCAGGTAGGACTCGAACCTACAACCCTTCGGTTAACAGCCGAATGCTCTGCCATTGAGCTACTGAGGACCATCAACTGCCTTGGCCGCCTGCCGCTCGTTTAACGGCACCGCGCTTCCGGCTCTATATCAAAAGGGCTTCGCTTTCGCGTTTCGTTCTCACTTTTCGCTTCGCGCTTCCCCTTAATCCAAATCGAGGGGATAATCGCTTATCCCCTCTCTGGTTCC
>JAEEGL015148703.1_pt1 | contig 13095 bp, 8 predicted proteins | sample 9134231 | NCBI WGS metagenome assembly JAEEGL01 (sample SAMN16246548, study PRJNA631951) | gut metagenome | biome: gut microbiome; feature: rumen; material: fiber-attached | host: Bos | place: Iran: Karaj | collected 2018-10 | reverse complement strand
CTCCTCAAGCTCGATCTCAACCTTATATACATTGGCAAGACGGCTGGCAACTATCTCAATAGCCTGATCGCCGAGCGCATATATGAGTGACTGCCTGTTCTCGGCATCATTAACGTTCTTGACCGTCTGGTCTTCTTCCATGATCTTTGCGAGCGCGGATGAAACCTTATCGATATCACCCTTGTTCTTAGCCTTATATCTCATGTATGTATAAGGTTTGCTTATCTCAGTCTTCGGATACTGTACAGGTGTTGCCTTGGTAGACAGCGTATCACCCGTCTTGACACTTGTAAGCTTTGCAAGTGCGCCTATATCACCGGCCTGAAGCTCGGGAACTTCCATAGGCTTGTTTCCGCGAAGGACGTAGAGTTTTCCGATCCTCTCTTCTGTATCCTTATCCGCATTGTAAAGTGTATCATCACTCTTTAACACACCCGAGCATACCTTTATGAGCGAGTATTTACCGATGAACGGATCAACGATGGTCTTCCATACATATGCGCTCTTAGGCTTTGAGAAATCATAATTTGCCTCAAATATCTCGCCGGTCTTCTGATTGATACCGTTAAGGCTTCTCTGGTCGGGGCTCTTGAAGTACTTGATGATATCATCCATAAGTGTATAGACACCACGGCACATGATACCCGAACCCATTGTTACCGGAACTATAGTACCGTCATTTATATTTGCATAAAGAGCCGAACGTATCTCTGCATCGGAGAAGGTCTCGCCTGCAAAATATCTTTCCATGAAGTCCTCACTTGTTTCGGCAACGGCCTCCATAAGTGATTCTTTGTATTTCTCAAGGTATTCCTTGCTGTAATCGGGAACATCGCACTCATCAGCCTTTCCGGCATCTGTCCAGCGGAATCCTTTTTCGCTGACAACATTGACATATCCGACAAGCTTCTCATCCTCACGAATCGGAAGATGGAAAGGAGCGATCTTCTTTCCGTATAGATTCTCAAGATCCTCAACGATCTTACGATAGCTGGCATTATCCACATCCATATCGGTAACAAAGAAAATCCTGGGAAGTTTATACTTCTCACATATCTCCCATGCTTTTTCCGTTCCGACTTCCACTCCGGCCTTACCGGATACGACTATGATCGCACCTGCTGCCGCACCGACCGCTTCTTCAACTTCTCCGACAAAATCAAAATATCCCGGTGTATCCAGTACATTTATCTTACAGTCATCCCACTCGATCGGGATAACGCTTGTTCCTATAGAAAAATGGCGCTTGATCTCCTCTTTGTCATAATCGCTTATGGTATTACCGTCATCGGTCTTACCCATTCTGGTCGTGATCCCGGCCAGATAAGCCATAGCTTCCGTAAGAGTCGTCTTTCCGCATCCTCCGTGTCCCAAAATCACGACATTACGGATCTTATTACTGGGATATACCTTCATATTGTAACTTCCTCCAATTTGTTTGATTTGGTGCACGCACCTTGTATAACATTATAAAAAAATACGGGTTTGTTTGCAAGTAAATTATACAATTTACACAAACAAACCCGTATATTATATTGAGCCTTAAAAGGTTATTTTTTGATGAGAAGTGATTTACCTGTCATCTCTTTGGGCTGGGGTATTCCCATACACTCAAGGAGCGTGGGAACTATGTCCGCAAGACATCCTCCTTCGCGGAGAGTATAGCCTTCGTCGTAGTTTACGAGAATGAAAGGTACCGGATTGGTAGTATGCGCCGTAAAAGGCTCTCCGTTCGCAGGATCGATCATTTCTTCGGCATTTCCGTGATCCGCGCAGACAAACAATATTCCGCCGACTTCCTTAACAGCCTCATATGCCTTGCCCACACATTCATCAACCGCTTCGATAGCCTTTATGGCAGCCTCCAGAACACCTGTATGTCCTACCATATCGGGATTGGCAAAGTTGATTATTATAACATCGTATTTGTCGCTCTTGATCGCTTTTACGAGATTGTCGCAAACCTCATAGGCACTCATCTCGGGCTTGAGATCGTAAGTCGCTACCTTCGGTGACTTTACGAGTATCCTCGTCTCACCCGGATTGGGTTCTTCAACACCGCCGTTAAAGAAGAACGTAACGTGCGCATACTTCTCTGTCTCGGCAATCCTGGCCTGGGTCTTTCCGAGTGACGCAAGATACTCACCGAAAGTATTTGTTACCGCCACTTTTTCAAATGCCACGTATTTATTCTCAATAAGAGGATCGTAATCCGTAAAGCATACATAAACAACATCAAGCTTCTTTTCACGCTTAAATGAACGGAATTCATCATCACAGAATGCATGCGTGATCTCTCTTGCACGATCGGGTCTGAAGTTAAAGAATATGATCGAATCATCGTCGTTTATCGTTCCTACGGGAACACCGCCGTTAACGATAACGGTAGGCTTAACGAACTCATCGGTCTCATCACGGTCATACGAAGCCGTAACAGCCTCTTCCGCATTGGCCGCCGTAACACCTTCGCCCTTTGTAAGCGCAAGATACGCAAGCTTAACGCGGTCATAGTTATTATCCCTGTCCATGGCATAGTATCTTCCGGTAACAGATGCTATCTCTCCTATGCCGATCTGCCTCATCTTGCTCTGAAGCTGTCTTACGTAATCTATACCCGATGTGGGCGGTGTGTCTCTTCCGTCAAGGAAACAGTGGATATAAACTTTGCGAAGATCATTTCTCTTTGCAAGTTCCAGAAGACCGAACAAGTGAGTTATATGACTGTGTACTCCGCCGTCTGATAAAAGTCCGTAAAGATGAAGTGCCGAATCTTTTTCCTTACAATTGTTGATGGCACGAAGAAGATTCTCGTTCTTAAAGAAATCTCCGTCCGCTATCTCTTTCGTTATCCTTGTAAGTTCCTGGTATACGATTCTGCCGGCACCCATATTAAGATGTCCGACTTCGGAATTACCCATCTGTCCATCGGGAAGTCCGACAGCCATACCGCTTGCAAGACCCTTTACACACGGGTATTCCTTCATAAGCTTGTCAATGACCGGCTTTTTAGCCAGCTTTACGGCATTACCTTCTTTGTCTTCGTTTATGCCGAATCCGTCTAGGATCATCAGTACTGTAGGTTTCTTACTCATAATCTCTCCTGTAATTTATTCGTTTGCAGCTTCAAAAAGCTCATGTATGTTAAACTTTGATGTATCGTTTCCGGGCATTCCGATGAAGTTTCCGCCGTATACATATTCGGTTTCATGGCTGTTGTCAAACCTTACGATATCGATAAGCGCATCTACCGTATCTCCGGTCCATATCTTGAGCTGTACCTTGTATACCGAATTCATCTCAAGGATCTCCTTGCATGAAAAACCCATGCCCGATCCCGAAACATCAATGACATTTATTGGTACAAGGCGGTTTTTGTTGCCGTCAACTCTTTCCATTGCCAGTGTTGCCTCAAGAACGAATCTCTTACTTTTTCTTTTTTCCTGCATAATCTTTCTCCTTATGAACTATCACAAGACGCTTAAAGTATGATAATACAAAAAATCATTTAATACAAGTTATCTCCTGATCCTGCGGAAGAATGAACATTGCATCACCGAATGAAAAGAACCTGTACCGCTCTTTGATCGCTTCGGTGTATGCCGCCATTATGTTCTCCCTGCCTGTAAGAGCCGACACAAGCATCAGAAGCGTGCTCTCCGGAAGATGAAAATTGGTGATAAGTCCGTCCAGTACTTTGAATCTGTATCCGGGATATATGAAGATATCGGTATCACCGCTTCCCGGCGTGACCTTCCCTTCGGGATCCGATGCGCTTTCTATCGTCCTGCAGCTTGTAGTACCGACACAGATGACCCTTCCGCCTTCCCGCTTTGTCCGGTTGATAAGCGATGCGGCCTCTTCGCTTATGTGATACCACTCACTGTGCATCTTATGTTCGCTTATATCTTCGGCTTTGACAGGCCTGAAAGTTCCCAACCCGACGTGAAGCGTAATAAAACAAAGGTTAATCCCCTTGCTCTTAAGATCATTTAAAAGATCATTCGTAAAATGAAGTCCTGCGGTCGGAGCGGCTGCACTTCCTTCATATTTGGCATATACCGTCTGGTATCTGTTCCTGTCCGCAAGCTTATGTGTAATATAAGGAGGCAGCGGCATTTGTCCCAGTCTGTCGAGTATCTCTTCAAAAATACCGTCAAATTCGAATCCGACGATACGGTTTCCGTCGGGAAGAGTTTCCGTGATCCGGCATTTCAAACTTCCGTCACCGAAAACAACTCTTGCTCCGGGTCGGAGCTTTTTTCCCGGACGCACAAGACACTCCCATGTATTATCGCTCTTTCTCTTTAAAAGGAACACTTCAACGGCAGCCCCTGTATCCTCTTTTGTTCCAAGGAGCCTGGCCGGTATGACTTTCGTATCGTTAAGTACAAGACAGTCACCGGGGCGAAGGAACATACCCACATCGGAAAACCGGAAGTGTCCTCTCCTGCCGCTTTCTCTTTCCATTACAAGAAGTCTTGATGACGAACGGTCAAGAAGAGGATCCTGTGCGATGAGTTCCTTTGGAAGGTCATAGTAAAAATCGGAAGTTTTCATCCTAGACCCTTAATGTAACATTCTTCTTCGAGAGCTTGTCCATGATACCGTCGATACGCTTTTGGACTTCTTCTCCCGTAAGCGTTCTGTCGTCAAGGCCGAATGAGAACCTGATCGTTATGCTCTTTGTATCTTTTGTGTCATATATATCAATAACACTTGTTTTTGTAAGCTCCGGATTGTCCTTTTTATCCCAGCAGCTTTCAATATCCTCGAATCTGATGCCTTCGGGAACGACAAGCGACAGGTCATAATCGACTGCGGGGAATCTTGACGGCTCAATAAAATCAAGAGCCTTCGATCCTATCTCGTCAAATACGTCCATATCGATCTCTATACATACGACGAAACAGTTCTTTGCTATCTGTTTGAGCGTCGCGGGATGTATCGTGTTGATCGTACCGAATGCGACATCTCCTATATACATATCCGAAGTGTTTCTCGGATGCTGCCATGCATGTGCACTCTCGGCCTTTTTATACGTTACATGACTGTGCTTAAGCTCGGAAGCGAGTGTATTTACTATGTCAACGCCCTGCATATAAAGTGATTTTTCAGAATCTTCCTTACTGTAAAGGCAGATTGCGAGCATTCTTCTCTCGTTTGCCGTACCGTCGGTGTTGGTTCCCTTAACGGCTCTTCCGATTTCGAAAACACCGAATGAATCGTCATAGCTTCTGTTTTTATAAACAAGCGGAAGCATGCTCTGCATAAGGGACGTACGAAGTATTCCCTGCTCCTGTTCCTCGCTCGATCCCAGAAGTCTTACGTTCTCTTCCGGTGCAAGTCCGATATCTTTAAGATCTTCGGGAACACACCATATACGCGTGTGGACTTCGTGGAGATGGTATCTCTTTACGAGCGTATCCTTTATGAGATTTTCCGAACGCTTTCTCTCGGAAGGTCTTACGGGAAGGAGCGGCTCATAAGTCGTCTGGATCTCGAAATTGTCATAACCGTATATTCTCGTGATCTCTTCAACAATATCGGCCTGCATGCTGACATCTTTTGTAGCCCTGTAGGACGGAACCGTTACGTTAAAATCATCCCCGTCTCGTGTAACCTCAAATCCGAGGCTTAAAAGAGTTGTCTCTATACGGTCCGAAGAAATGTCGATACCGGTATATCTGTCTATAAACTGTTTGTTAAACGGTATTTTGATCACGGGGTATTTTTTCACATAAACATCCGTGATGTTCGAAACACACTTGGCTCCGGGATCGACATCAAAGAGAAGCTTTAAGAATCTCTTGACTGCAAGCATTGTCATTTCGGGATCGAGAGTCTTTTCGTATCTTGCCGAAGCATCGGTACGAAGTCCGAGGCGGCTTGCGCTTTTTCTGACGCATACTCCGTCAAAGTTTGCCGACTCAAGTACAAGCGTCTGCGTATCATCCTTGATCTCGCTGTCAAGACCGCCCATAATACCGGCTATTGCCACGGGAGTCTTATCATCGTAGATCATGAGTGTATCTGTCGTTATATCATGTTCATTTCCGTCAAGCGTCGTGAACTTTATGGGTTCCTTCGGAGTATCTATCACTATCCTGCTTATCTGTTTTCCGTCAAATGCATGCATGGGCTGGCCGAGTTCAAGCATGAGATAGTTTGTTATATCGGCAAGCAGATTGATCGCACGCGATCCGCAGTAGTAAAGTCTTACCTGCATCTCGTTGCTCGACACATGCTTTGTGATATTCTCAACCCTGACCGATGTATATCTGAAACAAAGATCTTTGTTTGCGATCGTGACATCCACGGATGCATCTCCGTTATATGTGTTTTCGGCAACGGGAAGATCAAGGAGTTTTTTGCCGGTAAGGGCTGCGAACTCTCTTGCTATACCGTAATGTCCCCAAAGATCCGGTCTGTTGGTAAGCGATTTGTTATCTACTTCAAAGATCACGTCGTCGATGGGATATATCGTCTTGATATCCGTACCGTTAGCATATGATCCGTCAAGTTCCATGATACCCGAATGATCATCGCTGATACCGATCTCTTTGGCACTGCAGCACATTCCGTTTGACTCCACGCCGCGGAGTTTTGCTTTCTTGATCTTCATGCCGGGTACGCTGCCGCCGCACTTGGCAAAAGCGGTCTTAATGCCGACCCTTGCATTTGGTGCGCCGCAGACAACATCGTATACGTTATCGCCTGCATCGACCTTCAGCACGTGAAGATGGTCCGAATCGGGATGAGCCTCACACGATATGATCTCGCCCACAACGACATCGCATATCTCCTCACCTTTATGTTCGATGCCTTCCACTTCGGCAGTCGAGAGCGTAAATCTCTGAATGAGGCTGTCAAGGTCCTCACCGCTAAGATCCACGAAATCTTTTATCCAGTTCATTGAAACAAACATTTTATATCCTCCGATCGGTCAATCCAGTTATTTGGATACAAACTGAGAAAGTGCGTTAAGATCACCTTCGTTAAATGTACGTATATCCTTCACGCCGTATTTCATCATGGCAAGTCTCGTAAGTCCGAGTCCGAATGCGAATCCGGTATATTCATAAGGATTCTCTTCTGTATTGATACCGCCGTATTTTAATACATTGGGATGTATCATGCCGCACGGGCAAAGCTCAAGCCATCCGGAGTTCTTACATGAGCTGCATCCCTTTCCTCCGCATATAAGACATTGTATATCAAGTTCAAAACCGGGCTCGACGAACGGGAAAAATCCCGGACGGAGTCTTACGGTTACGTCTCTTTCAAATACCTCGGAAAGCATTGTCTTCATGAAATAGATGAGATTCGATACATTGATATTCTTGTCTATCATTATGCCTTCCATCTGGAAGAAAGTATTCTCATGACATGCATCAATGTCTTCATTCCTAAAGCATCTTCCCGGGAATACGGCTCTTATCGGTCTGCCGTTCTCTTTAAGAAGTTTGCCGTATTTATGCATGATCGAATTCTGTGCGGCAGACGTATGGCTCTTTAAAAGCTGATTAGGAGTTGTCAGATAGTATGTATCCTGCATATCCCTTGCCGGATGGAAAGGTGGGATGTTAAGTGCTTCAAAACAGTGATAATCATCAACGATCTCACTGTAATCTTCAACATCAAATCCCATCGAGCGGAAAACATCCTCGAGTTCACGCTGTACGAGCGTTATCGGATGATACGAACCTCTCTTTACGTTTCTCGGAAGAGACTCATCATAGCATTCCGCGGAATTGATGAGGCGCTCCTCTTCTATTTTCCTCATTTCCTCAAGCTTCGCATCAAATCTTGCCGAAACTTCCTGCTTAAAAGAATTGATGAGCTGTCCGGCTTCTTTTTTCTGCTCGTTCGGGATCTTGGACAGTTCCTGCATCAGCTGTGATACCGTTCCTTTTTTTGAAAGGAATGACAGTCTGAGGTCTTCAAGCGATTTCTGATCGGAAACCGCAGAAAGCTCTTGGGAAAAGCGTTCCTTCAGTTCGTTGATCCTATCTTTCATTATCTTTACCTTTCCTGGAAGCGATCATCTCATTTATGAGTGCTCCCATAAACATTATATACATACCCGTATAGAGCCATATACCTATTACAAGTACAACGGCAAAGCTGCCGTACATGCTGTATCCGCCAAATGTAGACAGATACATTGAAAACAGTTTTGTGAACATTATCCACACAAAACTTGAAAGCGCTGCCCCCGGGATCTGGCTTCTGATCCTTATCTTCTTTGCAGGAAGCGCACAGAAGAAAAACAGAAATACGATCGAGAGCACGAAGAACATTATCACGTTCTTTAGCTCGAGCAGGTTAACAATACCGACAGGTATGACAGCATGCCTCTTTATAATATCGGTTATCGTATTTCCGAACACGGAGATAACAAGCAACAGGATCATTCCGAGCATGAGAAGAAGCGTACATATAATGCTTCTTGTCCGTAAATAAATGAACCCTTGCCTGTCATGCGCGTTGTTTATCTCGTTGAGTCCCTTTGTTATCCCGAGAACTCCTTTTGCCGATGCCCAGATAGCCGCAATTATCGAAAGTGAAAGTATTCCTATCCCTTTACTGTAGAGCTCGTCGATGATGAGAACGACAAGTCCGTTAAGCCCCATCGGGAGTACATCGTTTGTAAATACAAGCAGATCGTCTTTCGAAAAAGGCAGGTATTTGACGGTCGACAAAAGAATGAGCGAATACGGTATGAACGACATGAATATGTAGAAAGCCGCCCCTGCGGAATATATGTCGATCCTCTTTTCGCCCGAAAGCTTGAACAGATCGCAAAGATTCTTGAATTGACGGGATTCTTTTATCTTTTTTATGCCGTTACCATCCATATAAACACCAACTTATGAATAATAGCATAAATAAAGGCAAAATAAAACAAAAAAGATTCTATAGAATACTATAGAATCCATTGCCCCGAAATGCCGATTCCTGTATTTTGACTCCTAGCGTATGTGCCAGGTGGGTAACCGCAACCGTATCTTCTGCCTTCCACCGATGTTTGAGGCCTGACATCCGACCGGCAATATAGGAATCCCGTTTAAAGTGATGTAGGTTCAAAATTACAAGAACTTATTCGAACATTTCAGGTTAGTTATATTATAGATTATTATCGTATCTTATACAAGATTTTTATTTCCCGAATACGACTTTCTTATAGTTCTTCTTTCCCTTTTTGATGACGCGGCCTTCCGTAAGGTCATCGGGCGAAAATGCAAGGAAAGGATCGGTGACTTTTTCACCGTCAACGGATACTCCGCCGCCGTCGACACATCTTCTGGCATCGGATCTTGACGAAGCAAACCCGCATTTTATACGGATCGCCATGATATCTATCGTTCCGTCCTTAAGGTCTTCGCCGGTGATCGTCTCCGTAGGCATATCCGAAAAATCACCCGCCGCAAATATAGCCTGCGCGGAAGAACGTGCCTTATCGGCTTCTTCCTGGCCATGTACAAGCTTTGTAAGCTCATAAGCGAGGATCGACTTTGCTTCATTAAGCTGCGCACCTTCCCAGCTGTCCATCTTGTCTATCTCTTCAAGCGGCAGGAACGTGAGCATCCTTATGCACTTTAATACATCTGCATCGTCAACATTTCTCCAGTACTGGTAAAATTCATACGGGCTTGTCTTTTCGGGATCGAGCCATACTGCTCCGCCTACCGTTTTACCCATCTTCTGTCCTTCGGAATTAAGAAGAAGCGTGATGGTCATCGCATCGGCTTTCTTTTCACCGTACTTCTTACGTATCAGTTCCCTTCCGCCGAGCATGTTGCTCCACTGGTCGTCTCCGCCGAACTGAAGATTGCATCCGTATCTTCTGTACAACTCAAGGAAATCGTAGCTTTGCATTATCATGTAGTTAAACTCAAGGAAGCTCAAGCCTCCGTCACGCTCAAGCCTCTGCTTGTAACATTCGGCCCGAAGCATATTATTGACATGGAAGAAAGCTCCTACTTCACGAAGAAGATCAACATAGTTGAGGTTCAGCAGCCAGTCCGCATTGTTGACCATGATGGCTTTACCGTCCGAAAAATCGATAAAGCGGCTCATCTGTTTCTTGAAACAGTCTATGTTATGGTCTATGTCTTCCTTTGTGAGCATCTTCCTCATTTCGGTCTTACCCGAAGGATCCCCGATCATTCCTGTTCCGCCACCGAGAAGTGCTATCGGCTTATTTCCGGCCATCTGGAGTCTCTTCATAAGGCACAGAGCCATAAAGTGGCCGACATGAAGGCTGTCAGCCGTAGGGTCGAATCCTATATAGAATGTGGCCTGGCCGTTATTGATGAGTTCCTTTATTCTTTCTTCGTCGGTAACCTGCGCGATCAGACCGCGTGCTACGAGTTCTTCGTAAATCTTCATAACTTTCCTCCGTTTCAAAAGCCCCCATGGTATCCATGAGGGCTTTGAAAGTAATCAGTGATCTATCAAAGCTTGGGACCTGCCGCAACAAGTGCCTTACCTGCTGCATTGGTCTCGTACTTCTTGAAGTTCTTAATGAATCTTCCTGCAAGATCTTTTGCTTTCTCTTCCCACTGTGAAGGATCAGCATATGTATCTCTGGGATCGAGGATCTGTGTGCTTACTCCGGGAAGCTCTGTGGGAACTTCGAAATCGAAGTAAGGGATTTTCTTTGTAGGAGCGTTCTTGATGCTTCCGTCAAGGATAGCATCGATGATACCTCTTGTATCGGGAATGGAGATTCTCTTACCTGTTCCGTTCCAACCCGTGTTTACAAGATAAGCCTTTGCACCGCTCTTTTGCATCTTCTTTACAAGCTCCTCACCGTACTTTGTAGGATGAAGCTCAAGGAATGCCTGACCGAAGCAAGCTGAGAATGTAGGAGTAGGCTCTGTGATACCACGCTCTGTTCCGGCAAGCTTAGCTGTGAATCCCGAAAGGAAATAATACTGTGTCTGCTCAGGTGTAAGTATTGATACGGGAGGAAGTACTCCGAATGCATCAGCCGAAAGGAAGATAACGTTATCGGCTGCAGGACCCGATGAGATACCGTTAACATTCTTTGCGATGTTCTTAATATGCTCGATCGGATAAGATACTCTCGTATTCTCCGTTACGCTCTTATCTGCAAAATCTATCTTTCCTGCATCATCAACAGTAACATTCTCAAGAAGTGCGTCTCTCTTGATGGCATTGTAGATATCAGGCTCATTCTCCTTGGAAAGATTGATTACCTTTGCATAGCAACCGCCTTCAAAGTTGAATACGCCGTTGTCATCCCAACCATGCTCATCATCACCGATAAGAAGTCTCTTGGGATCTGTTGAAAGCGTTGTCTTACCTGTTCCGGAAAGGCCGAAGAAGATAGCCGTATGTTTACCTTCCATATCGGTATTTGCAGAACAGTGCATTGATGCAATACCGTCAAGAGGAAGGAAGTAGTTCATCATTGAGAACATACCCTTCTTCATCTCTCCGCCGTACCATGTGTTCAGGATAACCTGCTCACGGCTTGTAACGTTAAAGAGAACGGCTGTCTCTGAGTTAAGGCCGAGTTCCTTGTAGTTATCTACTTTAGCCTTTGAAGCTGTATAAACAACGAAGTTGGGCTCAAATGAAGCTTCTTCTTCAGCTGTAGGCTTAATGAACATGTTTCTTACAAAATGTGCCTGCCATGCAACTTCCATGATGAAACGTACAGACATTCTCGTATCTTTGTTAGCTCCGCAGAATGCATCAACAACGAAAAGTCTCTTGTTTGAAAGCTGCTGTATTGCAAGCTTCTTACATGCATCCCATGCTTCCTGTGTTGCAGGATGGTTGTCGTTGGGATACTCTTCGCTTGTCCACCAAACTGTCTCACGTGCCTTGGCATCGTCAACGATAAACTTGTCTTTAGGTGAGCGTCCCGTGTAGATACCTGTCATAACATTGACGGCATCAAGCTCTGTGAGCTGACCTTTATCGAATCCCGTAAGTTCAGGCTTCATTTCCTCATCGTACAGTACTTCGTATGAAGGATTGTAGATGATCTCGGTAGCACCGGTGATACCGTACTTAGTTAAATCAATGTTTGCCATAGTCTAAGTCACTCCTTTTCTTATGTATATATTAAATGCATCAATTAACCGAAAACGATTATAATACATAAACACACGATAACGCAATAATTTCATATCAAATATTCATTTTCATCTGATCGGAGAGCCACAGCCTTGTATCTTCGTCAAGATGCGGGGCGACCTTTTCGTTTATAAGATCGTAATAACGCCTGAGTATATCACACTCTTTTTTATCAAGAAGGCATGTGTCTATCGATTCTTTATCGAAAGGAACAAGCGTAAGCGGGACAAATCTGCACATCGGATGTCCGTCAACAGGCTCGGCCTTTACGGTAAGCAGCAGATTTTCAAGCCTTACTCCGAATTTTCCTTCCATGTATACACCGGGTTCATCGCTTACTATCACTCCGGGACGAAACGGTATCTCTCTGCTCCCTGTCCGCCTTGCGATCCTTGCCTCGGATTCATGGACCGACAGGTTGCATCCGACTCCGTGCCCTATACCGTGACCGCAGAAATATCCGTTTTCCCACAGCGGCTGCTCTGCTATCGCATCGAGCAGTGTTCCTTCGCAACCTTCCGGAAATATCATGTCCATAAGACGAAGGTTACCCTTAAGGACACATGTATATGCCCTCTTTTCTTCATCTGATACATTGCCCAGCGATATCGTTCTTGTAATATCCGTTGTTCCTTTAAAGGCGTACTGCCCTCCGGAGTCGACAAGCAAAAACCCCTCTGTGCATGGCTTTGCTGTTTCCTTATTTGCAACATAATGTACAATTGCACTGTTTGGGCCGGCTGCGCATATGGTGTCAAATGCAGTATCATTACACCCGTTATTCAATCTTTGCTCATCAAGGATTCGGCCTGTCTCGAATTCATCGGGAAGAGAATTGCTTTTTGCAGCCTCTTTCACAAACTTTATGAACTCTATCATCGTCTTTGCATCTTTTATGTGCGCCTCTTCCATCCCCGCGATCTCCGAAGCGTTCTTTACGGCTTTGGGAATAAGCTCGGGATCACTTACCGACTCATATGT
>JAEEGL013923243.1_pt1 | contig 13095 bp, 8 predicted proteins | sample 9134231 | NCBI WGS metagenome assembly JAEEGL01 (sample SAMN16246548, study PRJNA631951) | gut metagenome | biome: gut microbiome; feature: rumen; material: fiber-attached | host: Bos | place: Iran: Karaj | collected 2018-10 | reverse complement strand
CTGACGTCGGCCCCTCTGGACTCTCCGCGCCAGCGTGACGCTGGACCCAATCCGCGTCAATACTTTGTGCAGACTCGGCAGCTTTCGCCCGCGCCACTGCCGCAGTGAAAACGGATATGGATTGCTTTTTTGACAGTCTGAACCCGCCGCAGGCGGGGTTTTTATTATGGCCGGTAGCATTATTTCCCCCGAAAGAATAAACTGTAGAGCGTAATAAGGAAAAATCTTGGGGGATAAATATGTCTTGGGAAATAATACAGGGGATAATGATCCCTTTTATCGGCACGACTCTCGGCGCAGCGCTCGTGCTGTTTATGCGGCGCTCGCCCGGGGAGGGCTTCGGCATTATGCTGGATGGATTCGCTGCGGGAATAATGACCGCCGCCGGCATATGGAGCCTGCTGATACCCGCCGCGGAGCAATGCGCCGGTATGGGAAGGCTCGCATTCCTGCCCGCGTCGGTCGGGCTTCTGGCAGGAGTGGGCTTTCTTATCGCAACGCACAGGATAATATCGCTGCTTGATAAATTACCGGCCGGCGGCAAGGGCAGCGGGCTGATGATATTCGCTGTAACGCTGCACAACATCCCGGAGGGTATGGCGGTGGGCGCGGTATGTGCGGGAGTGATGTTCGGCGAGACCGATATGGCCTCTGCCACAGCTCTTGCACTCGGTATCGCGATACAGAATCTGCCCGAGGGGGCTATCATATCAATGCCGCTGCACGCGGGGGGAATGAGCAGAAAAAAAGCGTTCCTCTGCGGAACGCTTTCGGGCGCTGTGGAACCTCTCGGCGCGCTGCTGACGATAGCGGCGGCGGGGCTTGTCATACCGGCAATGCCGTATCTGCTGGGATTTGCAGCGGGGGCTATGCTGTATGTCGTCAATGCAGAGCTTGTACCCTCGCTCGCCGTATCGGCCCGCCCGACTGTCGGCGCTGTGATATATTTTCTCGGCTTTATTGTTATGATGAGCCTTGATATCGCTTTCGGATGAGAGTGTTCTACTCTTTCTGACCGCTCACAGTTGCAAAGTTGTAGATTATTTCATCGGTTGACGAAGGTGTTATTCCCTTTGCCGCAAACAGCTCGGAGACTGTTACAAACTCAAAGCCCTGTTCGAGCAGGACTGGGACCGCCTGACGGACGGCCTCGGCGGTCTTTTCGTTTGTTTTCTGGTCGTGCAGGAGAACTATCTCGCCGTCGGAGCACTTCTGCGTGAGAAATCTCACGCGCTTCTCGACGCTGACATCGTCCTCCCAGTCGTTGCAGCCTATACCCGAAATGAACGGCAGGTCGATACACTCGTACATTGTGCTGTTTACCGAAATATAGGGCGGGCGGAAGAAGTGGGGGTATTCCCCGACAGTATCGTAGATCAGCTCTGCGGTCTTTCGCATTTCTTCCTTTATCGTGTCCGCGTCCAGCGTTGTCATATCGCTGTGGGTGTAGCTGTGGCTGTTTATCTCACAGCCGAGACTGTACGCGCGCTTCATCATCTCCGCGCTCTCGGGCGTTATCTCCTGCCCCACGACAAAGAACGACACCTTTATACCGTACTGCCCGGCAATGTCGATTATCTCGCCCGTGACGCCGGTATTGGGACCGTCATCGAATGTCAGCGCTATCACCTTTTTTCCGGCAAGCTCTTCGGCAGTTCTCACTTTATTCACCGTCTTTTCTTCCGCGGAAGTCTCCGCTGTTGTTGTTCCGACCGTTGTCGTTACCGCCCCGGTCGCTTCAGCGGGCAGCCCGTCCGTCGGTACGGGGGAATTCCCGCAGCCGGATAATGTTATAGCCGCAGTAGCGAATACCGCGGCGAACAGCTTTTTATATCGAGCCATGCTTGTTGAACTCCTTGACCACGCGCTCTTTGAGAGACGAGTAATACAGCGGGAAAAGCGCATCCACGCAGCCGAGAATGAACATATTGCGGTTGTTTATCGCGGCAAGCTCGTGACCGTAAGTATATATCCAGCTGCGGAACCACTCGGTATCGAAATTAGGCTCGGGCTTTTTGGTCTTGGCGAGCCACGAGGTCGATTTGAAACTCTCGACGACTATCCCGTCCGGGTTTGCGAAGCCGTATTCTTCAAGCGTGTCGTACATCTGCTTGACATGGTTTTCCTTTATATAGGTATCGGGGGACTCTCTGCGCATGAACGGCAGCCTCAGCGCGAAGCAGAACCGGATTATCTCCAGCACCTCGCCGAATTTCTCGTCGGCCATTTCGCCTATCTTCGACTTGTCGAGCTCCAGCCCGAGATTTCTGAAAACGCCCGGATTTGTGATGTCGCCCAGCCCGACTCTGAATATATCTTTGACGTTGATATTGTAGAAATCGTCGTCGGATATCATATAGCAGTATTTCAGCGCCTCGAACAGCGATTCCGCCGCCCCGTCTATGATATCGACGAACCTTTGTACGATCTCGTCAGCCACCGGCTCACCCCCATAGCTGTTATAACTCCCCACCGCCGGCGGGGAGTTACGGTTTTAATTTATGTTATATGTCAGACTCTCATAGTCCTCGACCGGCATGGGTCTCGCAAAGAGGAAGCCCTGTGCCATATTGCAGCCGAGCTTTGTCAGCAGAGACGCCTGCTCTTTCGTCTCGATACCCTCACAGATAGTGCGTATGCCGAGCGACGCGGCAAGCGATACCACGCAGCCGATGATCACCGACGCGTTCTCGTGCTCGTCGGCATTCTCCGTTAAGAAGGAGCGGTCTATCTTCAATACGTCAACGGGCAGGTCTTTGAGCATATTCAGCGAGGAATAACCCGTTCCGAAATCGTCTATCGAAACGTGGAAGCCGTAGCTCTTTATTTCCCGGAAAATGTCACAGAGTATGTCCATATCCTCGAACGCAGCACTCTCGGTGATCTCTATCTCGAAATATTTCGTGTCTATCTCGTATTTCTCGCACATAGCCGCGAGCTCTGCGACAAAGCCCTGCTTATGAATATGCAGACGGGACATATTGACCGAGATTATCTTCGGTTCGAAGCCCATTTTCTCGTACTTCTTCTGGAGCTTGCAGACTTCCTCGAACATAAAGTAGTCTATCTTCGTGACAAAGCCGTTGCGCTCAAACAGCGGGATGAACTCGCCGGGCGGTATCAACTTGCCGTCGTGCTTCCAGCGGACGAGCGCCTCCGCGCCCACAACGCAGTTCTCATCGCCGAGACTGAACTTCGGCTGGAGATACACGAGGAACTCCCTCAGCTCGAGAGCGTCCTCCATGATGTCCTCAATGCGCTTCTCGCGGCGTATCTTCTGCAGCATGGAGCTGTCGAAGAACGCGTATCTGTTCTGCTGCTTCGCGCGCTTTATCGAGTCACGCGCCATATCCGCCCTGTCCGCGGCAACACGCGACTTTATATTGAAGTCGTCGATGATATAGATACCGATAGCGAGGTCGAGCTTTATCTCGGTTATCTGATATTCAACGTCAAGAAGTATGCGTTCAACAAGGTCAACCAGCTCTCTGCTGTCGCCGAACTGTGCAAGGATGTAGAACAGGTCGCCCATAATTCTCGTGAAGTGGTCGTTCGGTCCGATATCGCGCTTTATCACGTCGGATATCTTGCGGATTATCTCGTTTCCACCGTCATAGCCGAAGGTGTCGTTGACCGCCTTGAAGCGCTCCACGTCAAGCGAGATAAGCGCGTGACCGGTGGCGTGATCCTTCATTTCCGCAAGATAATGCTGACGGAATCGTTCCACCGTCTCGTGACCCGTGAGGCTGTCAACATACAGGGTCGCGATACTGTCGTCGATAGCCTCGTCAACAGCCGTCTTTATACGGCGAATGCGGATAAATACCGCGGCCACCGCGACAAGAAGCAGGCCTGACATCATCGCGACAAGCACGATAGTGTAACGCACAAGCCCGCCGAGCGAAGAATACACTTCCTCCTTGGGCAGCAGCGCCGCAAATGTCCAGTCTCTTTCCGCTATCGACGAGAACGCGCCGAGGAAATCCACCCCGTTAATATTTATCTCCTTCATAGTGTCGGATGTCACGCTGTTCAGGATGAATTCGATGTCCTTCTCGGAGACATCGTCATCTATCATCGAGAGCAGGAGCTTCCCCGAATCTATGCCGGCAGAATTACCGGGGGTGTAATACAGCGCTTCACCGCTCGTGTCGAATATGAAGAAGCAGTCCTTTTCCCCGGAAACATCTATGAGCGGGAGCATGTCCAGCGAGAACTGCTCTCTGTCAGCCGTAAGGACGCCGATAAGCTCACCGTTTTTGCTTCTCGCGGGAACGGAATACATATCGCACAGTTTGCCGTCAAAATCGCAGTGTACGCCGGGGTACATCGTGTGCCAGCCTTCGAGACCCGCCTGTATGAACACTCGGTCGGAGGTGTTCTTGACACCGCCCGTGCTGCTTATAGTACGACCGTCCATTCTGGTAAAACCGATGTGTCTGCAGTCGAAAGCCTCCGCGATCTCCACACATTCCTGTCTAACCGCTTCATCATCGGTTATGTCGATCTCGGAAAACTCCAGAGCCGCATTGCGAAGCTGTGAAAAAGCGGTACTGAAATAACTCTCCGAGAATTCTGCGTTCGCCATTGCGGCGTTCATCATCGTTTTCTCGGAATAGTCCTCCACCAGGCCGGACACGGATGGTATGTATATCATCAGTATTATCGCGATACAGATGACGACAAACGCGAAAATGCCGACAAAAAAGTATTCTGCCGCTCTGAGGCTTTCTTTTATTTTGTCGGACTTTTGTTCGAGCATACTAACTTTCCTTTTCTCTCTGAATGCCGCTTATACCGTTTTTTTCAAACTAAGATCTGTTTCTTCCGCCGTCTCCGGCGGGGAAACGGATATGTCTGTATATTGATGCAAAAACAGCATTACGCGGTCACACGAAACAGCGGCTTATGCCGCAGATTGTCATAAAAGCACCGTGCGCAGCAGAACGCACGGTGCCGAGCAATTATTCCTGTAATATATTCACTATCTTTTCTGCAAGCTCCTCAAAAGGCTGCTTGAACCAGTCGCCCTTGACATGCTTTATCATAATGGTATCTTCATCGGCGATACCGAGCTTTTCCATATTTATTGAGAAATCGGTCATAAGAAAGAACTTCCACTTATACACATCTCTCTGGAGCGCGATCATCTCTCTGATACGCTCGTAGGTGCAGTTCTTGCTCGCATTGTCGCGGCCGAATACCACTATGGTGAGGATTATCTTGGACGGACGCTCCTCCTCGGGGGTATTGGTGAGACGAACGCCGATATCGTCCATCATCTTGGATGTCTTATCGAGCATCGAGCACGCTCCTGTGCTGGTGGTACCCGTTCCGAACTTCGGGAGCTTCACCTTTTCTATCGGCTGATTGACTATCTTTATTTCATCGCCTTCATTGAACGAGATCGCGGAAACTCTTATTTCCTTGTTGACTTTCTTAATGGAAGCTGCAAAATTTCTGAGCGCCTTGGTAGCTTCATCAGAATGGCCGGGTTCGATGAGCGCGTAATCAAACGCGAACATAAGCTGTTTGAGATCGTCCTTCATATTTTCCTCCTGCAATTCTTACTTCTTCTTACTATAATGTTCTTTTTTCTGACAATGCGGTCTATACTGTTTTTATTTCAAACTTCAGACAATAAATTTTTCGTTTCTTCGGAACGATATAAAAACGGTATTTCTATACCGCAACCGATAATAATATAAATATATTATATCACCCATTTGTCGAAAAATCAATAGTTTTTTCAAAAAAATACCTGCATTTTTTGTCGTATTTGCTTACGAAAACAATTTTCGGCAACTTTCATTTCCGGCAAAAAAACTCCCCGTATGCTTTCACATACGGGGCGAAAAAATAAAGGAGATAAGTTATGAAAAAAATGAAACGATGCAAAAGTAGATTCAAATGGAGCAACTCCATTCATCGATTATTATTATATCACCCTTTTCCGATTATTTCAATGGTAATTATAAATAAACTTATTGGCATTTTATTGTGCAGTATGTAAATTTGCAGTAAGTTTTATGGCGCAGATTTGTGCACTTTAGCAATAGAAGCGCCGCGGAAACGTTTTTTGAAAAAGAGTAGTGCTGCTCCCGCTGACCGGTCGTTTTCCGGATGTCAAGGGTGTCCAAAAATAATTTTTCCTATGTTATCTGTGGAAAAATTTTTTTCGGAGCCTCCCTTGACATCCGGAATGCGGTATGCTGTACGGCGCTGCCGACGGGGCCGGGTGGGAAGCAAGAAAGAACTGCACCTCCCCGTCGCACCTGCAATTATAGCATACCGCACCACTCCCTGCCGTGTGTAGACTTGTGACGTTGTGGCCTCGGGGGGCAAATAAAAAGCAAGACTGCTGCGCGGTCGCTTTCTTATAGTCCGCACAAAGTCTCTACGCGGATCGGGTCCGGGGGGTCAATGCAGGATGCATTGATGTTTTTGCTCAAACCGCCACATGGATGCAGCGCTAAAAGGCAAACACCCGGGGCTCTCCCTTCTGTTCATCTCATCCTTTCTGCTCTCTCATCTCACTCTACGATCTCCGCCTCCCTCTCGAGCAGATTGAACTTGGTGAACTCCGCCGAAAGCTTGCCGGCAGAGGCTCCGAGGGCGATGGGGTTGCCGCTCTCGTCAAGGGTTATGCTGTATGTGCCGAGCTCGGATGTTCCCGAAAGCTTTCGGTTTCCCTTATCGTCGGTCACTTCCGAGCTGCCCGCTGCCGCCGTATCATACGAGAGCGCTATCGCTTTTGCCATGCTCACGGCATCGGCGTTTATGTCAGCTATGCTCTCCATATCGTACATTTTCAGCTTCGTTTCACCGTTCGATACCGTTATAACAAGGCCTTCAACAGGGTACGGCTCGGTCACGCAGAATTCCCAGTTATCCGCTTCGAGACGGCGTATCTGCGCCTTGCAGCTCTCGCCGCCGTAGTTTATATCGGCCTCCGCACTGAACGGTATATCGGGCGGGGATGCCTTTGCGGACGCGCTCTGTGCCGAGCACGCAGACAATGCGAGAATAAACGGGAGAATAACAAAAACACGCTTCATAGCTTTCACCTTCGTATTGATTTTCGGAAAGCTATCAGCGTGTTTCGCCGCTCACAATTCAGATACGTCCGCCGCAGGCGGACACCGGAATTGTCAATTATTTAAGTATGTCCGGGAGTATCTCGGGAATGTCGCGCGGGAGTATGCCAGCCATACCGTGCTTCGCGGCAAGCGTGTCCGCAGCGAGACCATGCAGATATGCACCGACCGACGCTGCATAGAGAGGCTGTACGCCCTGCGCCGCGAGAGATGCGATCATTCCCGCGAGAACGTCACCGCTGCCGCCTTTCGCAAGCCCGGCGTTTCCGGTGGTATTCACGAAAGTCTCGCCGCCCGGCGCTGCCACAACGGTATTAACGCCTTTGAGCACAACTATGCAGTTATACTCTTTTGCAAAGCTCTTTGCCGCCGAAATGCGGTCGCGCTGTATCTCCGGAACGCTCTTCCCCGTCATACGCGAAAACTCGGCGGGGTGCGGCGTGACTATCACGCTCTGTTTGCTTTCCTTCAATACATTTATATTCTTAGCTACGGCGTTTAGACCGTCGGCATCGAGAATTACCGGACAATCCGCGCTTCTTATGACGATTTCTGTCAGATCGGCGGTGGCTGCGCGGTCGCCGAGCCCACAGCCCATCAGAATGGCGTCGTACTTCTTGTTCTCGAGCTCTATCATCAGCATATCCACGGCCTTGTCGTCGATGAAGCCGTCAAAATCCTGCTCGAGCGGAAGATATGTCGTTTCGGGAACGGCGGGCGCTATCGCGTTTATAACACGCGCAGGCGTCGCAAGAGTGCAGAGTCCCACGCCCATACGCAGTGCCGCGTTTGTGGAGAGCAGTGCCGCTCCGGTGTAGAACGCACTTCCACTTATATTCAGCAGCCTGCCGAACGTCCCCTTGTGGGAGACCGACGGCCTCTGCGGAAGGAATTCCCGCAGCACCTCGTCCGACAATACCGCTTCACAGCTGTCATAGAACGAGCGCGCAATACCGATATCGGCGAGCGTTATCTTCCCGCAGCTCTCGAATGCAGGGTGTGAATAGAGCCCCTTCTTCATCGCCGCGAGAACTATCGTGTGATCGGGTCTGAACGCGCCGTCGGCTATATCGCCGGTATCGCTGTCGATGCCGCTCGGAACGTCTATCGAGATCTTCACGCCGGGGCAGTTCTCGTCAACGAAGGCGAAAAGGTCTTTCAGACCGTCCTCGAGCTCGCCGTGGAAGCCCGTTCCGAAAACGCAGTCTATCACCGCGTCACAGCTCTCTATCGCGCGCTTGACGACATCCTGACGATGAACGTAGATGCAGGACTTCACCACCTTTTCGTAGGTGGAATAGCACTGTCTCGCCGTTTCCGACTTGGGGAGATCCTGCACGAAAACAAGTATCACGCTGGCACCGTTTTCCGTCAGCAGGTCGGCTATAACGATACCGTCGCCGCCGTTGTTGCCCCTGCCCGCCAGAATGACGAAATTCTTGTCACCGACGCCGCCGAGAAGCTTGCTTATATTGGAATAGCTCGCTTCCCCCGCGTTCTTCATCAGCTTCATGGAGGAAATGCCGTTCTTTTCGGCATTCTCCTCCGCTGTTTTCATTTGTTCGTTTGTTACCGCAAGCTGCATATCTTTCTGTCCTTACCTTTATCCGAAATTATATCTTCCGCGCTTGTACCGCATGGTGTAGGTGTCGCCCGTGCCGGCATACGACAGCACTATCGTGAAGGTGCCGCTGTCATCGTCGTAGGTGCAGGTGCCGATCATCGTGGACATCTCGAACGAAAATCCGCCCTTTTCCCCGCCGACTATGAGATACGCGTCATAACCCGCCTTGCTCTCGGTTATCATAAAGAACGGGGAAATGAAGAGATTTCCGGCCGCGTCGTCAAGCGACATACCGCTCGCGGCAGCCTGTTCTTCCAGCGAAACGCCGTTTGTCTCAAAGAGCGTCCACTCGCCGAGATAGGGGTAGTCGGGACAGCTGTCGTCGATACGCACGAGTATCGCTTCCGCGCCGTCAGCGCCTCTCACCATAAGCAGTGCGTCCTCCGACTCGCTGTAATAAAGCGTGCCGAGTTCGGTACCGGTCTTGCCGCCGACCTCATATCTGCATATCGCAAAGCAGCCGTCACCCTCGTCAAGCATCATAAACTCGGACGGGGTGAGAATGTCCACCAAAAGCATATCCGGCGTTACCGCTATGATATAAGGGTCCCCGTTAAAGTCGGTGCCCTGCCAGATGCCCGTGATATCGTCTATCGTCAGGTCTTTTTTGAGGTCGGTCTTGTCAACGGTGACATTCATTCCGACACCGTCGCGCATCATATACGAGCGCTGGCCTATGCTGCGGTCATACATTATCGCAAAGGCTCTCTGGTCGGTGTAGATATATCCGATATAATTGCCGGCATCGCGCTCGGCTTCATCCTGATAGAAGTACACTCCGAACTTGCCGTTTCCGAGCGCACCGAAGGATGCGGGATAGGAACTGCCGAAGTATTCATCGTTGCTGCTGCGCATGGTTATGGTCACTGTGTCGTGCTTAACTTCGACCTGCATAGCGTAGCCGGAAGCCGACACGAGCTTGCTGCCCACCGCGGTGACGTTCCATGTGCCGAGGAGAGCTATCTCCTCATCCGAAAAGTCCGTCGGCTCCTCAGGCAATTCTTCCGGCTCGGTATCATCGCTGTCGAAGAGACCCTTGATCTTGCTTGTTATCCCGTCCACTGCATCGCTGATGACCTCACCCAACGCGAAGCGCTTCACAAGGCCTTTCAGCCAGTCCTTTACATCTTCGCCCAGCTCTTCCATAACGGCAGTGGTCTTATCGCCCGTAGGCTCGGGGATAGACGACGGCGCATCGCTTGCCGTAATGACGGACTTTACGCCGAAGGAGCCCGCATCGCCGAGCGAAACGTCCGTTCCGGTAACGATAGAGTCGCCTTCAAGCGAACTGCCGAACGTTATTGTGAGCGCCTTCAGCCCGTCGAGCAGCTTTGCACTGTCCTCGTCGGAGGTGTCGATGCTGAACAGCTTTGTTATCGCGGAAGTGAAATTGTCACTGTCAAACGGCTTAATGGTGTATTTTCCGAGGTTGGCCGGTCTGCCGAGCCACGTTATCTCCCTGACATCCTCATAATCCACATAGATGCCGACCTGAGCGTCACCAGCATAAACGTCGATATACGCGCTGCCGGAGGTCTTTGTGGCGGCTTTTGAAACGGCCTTCACGCCTATATCGGTGCCGAGCGCTTTGGAGCTCACGCTTGCGGAGAAGCCGTCGTCGCTGCTGAAAAAGCTTACCGCGAGCAGCTCGGTGCCGTCCTGTGAACAGAGCCTCATCAGCGTCGAAAGCGCCCGGTTGTGCTTGTCGTAGAGGTGGGTGAAGGTGAGCGTGCAGCCCGTCTTTACTTCCTTCGGGAACAGCGCCTTGTATTCCGCCTCGCTTATCCCGACGACCTCGGTGACATATTTCACCAGATAGCTGTCGTTTGCGAGCTTATCGAATATAGCGGCCAGCGTCGCGTCAAGCGTCTCGCTGTCTATCTCTATCGTTACACTCTTTCCTTCTGTCGCGACGGCGATACCGCCGCCCTCGGCAGATCTTTCGAGTTTGTCAGTGTAGGTTATCTTCGCCTTGTCGAAGCAGTTTATATACGTCCAGCCGATATCGCGCGCAAGGCGCTTAAACTCTGCCGGGTCATACGCCATATCGGCACCGGCTGCGGGATCGGCAGCGCCGACATCCGGGAATCTCAGTACGACATCGGAGATACCCGGCAGCGCCACGACCGACCTGCTGCCGTCGGTGTATATCTCCGCCGCGCCGATGCTGTCGCCCTTGCTCGATACGCCGAGCGAGGCCATACCGGTGCTGCCGTTGCGTGCAACGGACATATCCACGGATATACCATTAATAAAGTCGGTAATCTTCGAGAGTATCTTCCCCGCGCCGCCGACACTCACATCAACGGAGGAAGATACCGTGACCTTCTTCCCGTCGGGGACAACCCCGAGCGCGGATGTCAGCACACCGGTCACATCGGGGCTGACCACGCCTGCTTCAACACTTTCGGCAGGCTGTCCGCCGTTTGCCGAGGTCATCGACTTCACGCCCGTGATAAAGGTGCTCGAAGCGGCATTTGCCGTCTGCGCGAGCAAGGACGGGTCGTCGGGCGTTATCTCGTTCACTATACCGGATAGTGCGTTCTTGTGTATCAGCTTCGCGTAGTTCGCGTCACCGAGGAAAAACCTTGACAGTATATCAAAGAAAAAGAAATATCCCACCGCCGCGGCTACAAGCACTGCTCCGCCTACCGACAGACCGATGACAAGGCCGGTCCTGCGCTTTTTCTTACGGCGGCCGCCGCCCTTTGCGTGACCGCTCTCGTCCGCGGGAACACAACCCATAAGATTTGCTTCTCCGTAGCTTTCCTCAACGGGTCTGCTCTCCACGGCGACAGCGCTGTCCCCGGCAGCAGCTTCGTCTGGCGCTGCGGGAGCCTCCGCGGCGCTTTCAGTGTGCTTGTCCTCGTTTATTATATATCTCCCCGTTAACGATGCCTCGACATAACGGCCGGTTTTCCCGTTATCGCCGGGAGCTGTGCTTTCCGCGCCGCAGAACGGGCAGGGGTATCCGGTTATCTCTTTTCCGCATTCTGAACAGATCATATTATCTTCCTTTCGGCTCCGCAGCTGCAACATCCTGCCGTACCTGCGGGTGCATAATAAACAGTATATCATTATTAAGTGCAAATGTCAAGACGGGGTATTAATTACCCGTTTTTACGGAAAATAACCGTTAAAAAACCGCGTTTTGTGCAAGATGCTCAAAAAATAACACGATATTTCTACACCGATAATTGCTTATATACAAAAAAACTATAGATTTTTTCGTGGAAATAGTGTATAATAGATTTTGGCGATTGCTACTCGGGAGCGGCGCACCGGCGTTCCCTAAAAAATTTACAGGGGGTTACATAATGAAAACCTATAAATGCAAAAATATACGCAACATCGCTCTCGCGGGACACGGCGGCAGCGGAAAGACTTCCCTCGCCGAGGCTCTTATCTTCGCCAGCGGCGGCATCGACAGACAGGGTAAGATAGTTGACGGCAACACCGTCTGCGACTATGACCCCGATGAAATAAAGAGAAAAGTCTCACTCAACACGGCTATCGCTTACGCCGAGTGGAAGGACGTAAAAATAAACATCGTTGATACCCCCGGCCAGTTCGACTTCATCGGCGGTATGTATGAAGGCATACGCGCTGCCGAGACGGTCGTTATTACCGTTCCCGCAAAGGACGGCGTTCAGGTCGGCACTATAAAGGCTTACAAGGAAGCAAAAAAAGAGGGCAAGGCCACTATGTTCGTAGTTACCAAGCTCGATGAAGACAACTCCAGCTTCTATCGCGTTCTCGAGGACCTCAAATCCAACTTCGGTTCCTCCGTATGCCCGGTCATCGTTCCGTTCGATAAGCCCGGCAAGGTAGAAAGCTATATAAACCTGTTCGAGATGAAGGCCTATTCCTATGCCGGCGGCAAGCCCACAGAGGTCGAGATGCCTGCGTCCGAGAACCGCATCAAGGGTCTGCGCGCAGCTATGGCCGAGGCTATCGCCGAGACGGACGAAGAGCTCATGATGAGATTTTTCGAGAACGAGGGCGAGGACTTCACCGAAGCCGAGATCACAAAGGGTCTGCATGACGGCGTCGATCAGGGTAATATCACCCCCGTTGTATGCTGCTCCGCAGAAAAACTCGAGAGCATCGACAAGGTGCTCGATACGATGATATATATGCTCCCGTCGCCCGACGAGAGAAAGGACGAGATCGTTGATTACAACGAGGAAATGCCCCTCGCGGCATTCGTTTTCAAGACGCTCGCCGACCCGTTCGTAGGTAAACTCAGCTTCGTTAAGATAGTTGCCGGCGTACTCACCGCAAAGGTGGATATGATAAACTCCCGCACCGGCGAGAGCGAAAAGTTCGGCAAGATGCTCGCACTCAGAGGCAAGAAACAGGAAGAGATGATCG
>JAEEGL013654150.1_pt1 | contig 13095 bp, 11 predicted proteins | sample 9134231 | NCBI WGS metagenome assembly JAEEGL01 (sample SAMN16246548, study PRJNA631951) | gut metagenome | biome: gut microbiome; feature: rumen; material: fiber-attached | host: Bos | place: Iran: Karaj | collected 2018-10 | reverse complement strand
GAAAATTTCTCACCCCGCCAGGAAACAAAAGAAATGGGAAATCGAGGAAATCGAGGAAATTATACAGTGTCACAGACGTTCAACCTTCTTGACATCCTCTGCAGGAGGGAGTTGCTCTGGATAGATTCCTCTGCTTACAAGCATGTCTCTTACTGCCGTATTGTTGTCGATATGCTCCTGTTCGATGGGCTTCTGACCACGTAGGTCCTTCGTCTGAACATTCACAGAGGTCATTTCAAGCATAACGGGTGAGCATGTAGTTAACTACCTCTTTTTCAGCACTTTTTGGCATGGCTATCGTTTTGCTGACGTCAGCAAAAGAACCGTCCTTTCGTTATACGAAAAAAGGCCCGCCGCTGCGAGCCTAAAGGGTACTAAATAACCAATAACCAACTAATTACTAACTAACAATCTATGTATGAAAAACCTATTTTTCTTGTTTTGACGATGCAAAGGTAAGGAGAGTTTCGGACTCTGGCAAATCCGTTCAGCGAAACGCCAGAACCATTCAGCAAACAAGATTTTAATAAAAAATTTGGAATTTGTGTAAAAAATCACTATCTCTGGCTACGCCGAAGATACTCCCGCTCGAAAAAACTCAAATAAAATTTGGTTTTTTGCTCGCTTATTCGTATCTTTGCAACATGAGAGCGAAAAACCTATACATAAATATTGGGCGGTCGATGTGTAAAGCATTGATATTCAACGTTTTACCCCCCCCTATATGTAAAAATAGGTTAAAAGAACAGACACATTCTCGCTGGAAATCCTACATATTTGCTACCCTTCCCTGCTGCTATTGGCTTCAGCCTTTAGTGGCAGGGTTTATTGTGTATTGACATGATCAGCGATATTGAAACCACCGACATCAAAGCCTCCTACACGGCAAGCCGCGTGTTATGGGCGCTGCTGAACACCATCTTTGCAGACGACGAGGATGATGCGCTGAGTTTCTCCGACAAGGAACTTCTGGTTGACATATTGCGCTATGGCACCGTCGTTGAGGTTTCAAGACTGAAGGGTGTGAGCTGCAACAAAGTGAGCAAACAGTTAGAGCAGGTGCTCGAACGCCTTACCATAAAATTAGAGTGGCTGAAGGATAACGGGCCAGAAATAATGTTGGAGCGGGCAAAAGCCATGATGCAACTTGAATCCTGCCGACAGACCATCAAGCGTCAGGAGCTGGATCTGATTGAAGCAAAGGCCAACATCCATCAGCTGAAGACTCAGCTCGCACAAGCGCAGAATAAGTTGGAGCGGAGGGATGAATTGAAAGCCAAGCGGATGGAACATATCGCGTCTTTGAGAAAAGATTTGCTCAACGCCGAGAGAACCATCATCGATCTGCGCTATGCTAACCGCAAACTCCAGACCGAGTTAGAATCCTATAAGGCTAAGGAGGCTAAGGTAAAAGAGGACAAGGCGATGGAGAAAATGGCCCTACAGCTAAAAATCTTGGAAGCCAAAGCCGAACAACGAAAAGCGGAGGCCCAAGCCAAAAAGCAAAAAGAGAAAGACGACCAACTGACACAAACCCGCACAAGTCTAAAAAATGCCTCAGCAAAGGAGCAAGCATTATTACGCAAGATTTCAAAACTTGAAAACTTGGTGGAGTGGTATAAAAGAGAAAGGTTTAGAATGACGGTATGAATACGATTCACTATATAACATTATTTGTGGCCATATTCGCAGTCGGAATATTGGCCGGATATCTTTTGAAGGTGGTGATTGACAATCATAATACCAACAAAAACGATTCATCTGATGCAATGAGAATTACAAAAAACTATTGGTTGATTTTGCCGTTGGTCATATTGTTCATAATCATTCCTGTTATCATTAATTGTATTATGCTTACACCAACGTCTTTCAATGTATACAATGGTGATTGGCTATCTTTTTGGGGAGCGTATTTAGGCGCAATTGCTTCTTTTGTAATTCTTTTTATAACTATTATTAATAATAAATCAGAAAATGAGAAAAACAGAGTGGCACAATCTAATTACATAAAATGTCAGGTTGATTATTCCAGATTAGATAATTTAAATGCAAGCTTTTCTAATTATATATGTGCTTTAAGTCAGATAGAACTGACATTCATTGCTTATCAGGCAAAATATGATCCAATAGTTTCTCGTAACAAAGTTGAGTCTATATTAAAACATGCAAATGAGTCATTTCAGCGAGTATATTCATCGATAGCATTATACAACAATGAAAGAGGCAAATCAATAAACAAGGATTTATATAATTTTCAAGATGCATATAACTCCGTCTTAGCTGACATTTGTTTCATCATTAATTCTCTTTACCCAGGGAGGCCTAATGAGGATCTTGGTAGTGTCATAGAACAAAATCCGTCTAAAAACATTAAAATTATTCAAGCAATTAAAAAAGGAGGATATAATCCCAAGAATAATCAGGCGGAAATTATGTACGACCTTGTAATAGGCTTAAACATTGATCATGTCGAAAAAGAAATGCAAGATTTTGTCATTTGTGAGAAACAAAATATTGATAGACAGATGAAGGCCGTTCAGAATTCTTGGATATAAATAATAAATAAGAGTATTTAATCAAACTGTATAAACAAATATGAAGAAAATAATAGTAATACTTGTGATGACTTTCATTCCTACGTTGGCAATTGCTGATGCCGTTGAGATTGATGGCATTTTTTACAATCTTAACAAATCGGAATATTATGCAGAGGTTACAAATGCCCCCAACTATTATGAAGGAAAAATAGTAATACCTGAATCTGTATCATATGAAGGGAATAATTATATTGTAAAATGCATAGGGGACAGAGCTTTTTATTCTTGTTATAGCTTGACAGTTATCAACATTCCTGCTACAGTATCCATTATTGGAAAGAATGCTTTTCTGAATTGTTCACTGAGGAAGGTCATTATTAATGATATTGCTAAATGGTGTTGCATTGAGTTTGAGAATATAAATTCCAATCCTATAACTTCTGCTGGACACATTTATAGTGATAGTAATACAGAGATCACTGAACTTATAATTCCAAATAGTGTTACAAGTATTAAAGATTATGCTTTATCTGGTTGTTTTGGTTTAACAAGCATCACGATACCAAATAACGTCACGAGTATAGGAAGTGCCGCTTTTCGTGGATGCAGTAGTTTAAAAGAAATATCAATCCCCAATAGTGTGACCTACATAGGGGAGGGAGCTTTCTCGTATTGCAATGGTTTAACTAGTATTACCTTACCTAATGGTTTGACTCGCATTGAAGGTGCTGTTTTTTCCTATTGTGAAGGGCTAATTAGCATAACAATCCCAAATAGCGTGACTAGCATTGGAGATGGGGCTTTCTCTGGCTGTAAAGGTCTAATTAACATCACGATACCTAATAGTGTTACAACCATCGGGGACTATACTTTTTCAGGATGTACAGGTTTAACAAGCTTCACCATACCTAATAAAGTGATTAGTATTGGGAACTATTCTTTCGCTGGTTGTTCAGGCTTAACTAACATTACCATTCCTAATAGCGTGACCAGTATTGGGATGAGTGTTTTTCAAGATTGTTCATCTCTAGATAGCATTATCATTCCAAATAGCGTGACTAACTTAGGATCTGGTGCTTTCTGGGGGTGCAAGGGGTTAACTAACATCACCATTCCCAATAGCGTGACAAGCATTAGTGACTATACTTTCGCGGGATGCTCCGGTTTATTAACTATAACCATCCCTTATAGCGTAACCAACATTGGATTCGCTGCTTTCAATGGATGTTCTGGTTTAACTACCATTATCATTCCCAGTAATGTGATTAGTCTTGGAAACTATTCTTTCTCTGGCTGTTCAAGGCTAACAAGCATTTCCATTCCTAATGGAGTTAAAGATATCGGTGAATATGCTTTCGAAAATTGTACAAGTTTAAATAGCATTATCTTCCCAAGTAGCATAAGTGAAATTGGCGACTATGCTTTCAAAGGCTGCAATAATATTTTATCTGTCAGTATAAAAAAGGAGAAACCAATCAGATTATCATATTGGGTATTCAGCAATCCAGGAAAAGCAACGCTGTATGTACCAAAAGGCTGTAAGGAGGCATACGAAGAAGCCGTCAACTGGAATAATTTTAAGGACATAGTGGAAACAGATTATTCCGAAACAAGGATTAACCAGGTAAAAGATGATTATTACGCTGGAGCTGAGTTCTATACAATTGATGGAAAACGAAAGGACAACCCCAAAGGTCTGAACATCATACGAACGAAAGATGGCAAAAATCGTAAAGTCGTGGTGAAATAAATCCTATTAGATAATAGAGCTCATGACTCAGACAATATATGTTATACATCGAAGAATAAACTAAAAAAATCAAACGATATGGAAAAAAATACATACGGAAGCAGTGTTGTAAAGGTTGTAAGATTCCTTATAAACAACAAAAATAGATGGATTTCAGATTATGAAATTAATAATATTGCTCCTGAATTTGGTGAGAGAATAATAAATGAAATCATAGCAAATCGTGTAGTCACATCAACTAAAGACGGTATATGCTTTGATGACGATTGTATCGATGCATTAAAAAAGTACTTAAGGAGCTTAGGTGTAAAAATTGATTGATATGGCAACATCAATTGAACTATCAAAGATAACGAAGGTTAATCTTCGAGATTGCTGGCAAAACGAAGCCAGCGACTTCACGCCTTGGTTGGCTAAGGATGAGAATATCGCCCTTTTAGCTGATGCTTTAGGCATGAATGACTTGGAGATTAAAGCACAAGAGGAACATGTTGGCCCATTTAGGGCTGATATACTTTGTGTTGATCCTGGTACTAATAAATATGTACTTATCGAAAACCAACTCGAAAAGACTGACCATAATCATCTGGGGCAAATACTCACCTATGCTGCCGGCCTTGATGCCGTAACCATCATTTGGATAGCCGAGCATTTCACAGAAGAACATCGTGCTGCTATCGATTGGCTTAATAGAATCACAGATAAAGAGTTCAACTTCTTTGGCGTAGAGATTGAATTAATCAAAATTGGAAATAGCCCAGCGGCTCCTATATTTAACGTGATTGCTAAACCAAATGGATGGTCTAAGGATGTCAAGAACTCCCACAACAATAGCGAGGGCAGATCGGAAGGTGAAAACTTTAAGTATGACTTCTGGAGCTCATTCGTGGATTACATGAATAATAATCCATCGAAATTGTTCCGCACTCCAAGTGCATCATACGATCATTGGATGAATATCGCAATAGGAAAAGGAAGTATGCATATCAGTCTTCTTCTTAATACAAGAGAGCAAAGGGTAACAATCCAGCTATATATATGGGATGATGCTGATAAGAAATATTTCGACGCTCTTCTAAAATATAAAAAAGAAGCTGCTGATAGGATAAGCCTAGATTTGACTTGGCGTAGGCTTGATGGAAAGAAAGCGTCTACTATCGATCTTTATAAAAGTTGTAACCTGAAAGACCCTTCAGAACAAGAAGAAATATTCTCATGGTACAAGGAATATACGGAGAAGTTTATAAGCTTTTTCAAACCGATTATAAAAAAGTTGTAATATCACTTATTCATGGATGAAATAACGAACAATATATTAGAAGAGGAAATTAAAAATCGATTAAGAGATGATTTTTTCAAGGACTATGATGCTAATCCCATCATAGGAAAAATAGACTTTGCTGTTACTTTGAAAACCGAAGGCGAAGAATTATTTGATAAAGAATACTTCCTGTGGGCAGAAGCAAAACGCAATCCAAAGGAAGAACTGGTTGACTCTTTTGTTCAGCTTGTTATTACCATTGGAAAGGCAAAAACCCATGAGAAGTTATTGCCTCCTTACTTTTTGGGAGCATTTGATAAAGAGAAAATAGCATTCATTGAATTTCACAATATCATCGGTGCTCTATATCAAGGTGAAATAAATTGGAATGTAGCACCATCAGACCATAAGACAGACACATTCATTCAATTGCGAAGGATGTTAAATGAAACTCTTTTGCAGGGAATGACTGTTTTCAATATAAAAAAGGACGAAAAGGCCCTAAGAAAATTCATCAGCAATAATTTTCGGTTAGGTAAAGATAGGACAAGCCGAATCAACATCACCAGAAACAATTTTATGTTTGTTTTCCAAAGATGGGTAGAAGAGGTTAAACCTTCAATTGCTGTAGAATGGGCAGATGTTCCAAAAGAAAGTGTCGTTGATTTCTTCTATGCAGATCTTATATCACGTGATGACTTCACGAGAAGTGAAGACTTGGCTGTAGTATTAAGAGGTGACAGATATAAAATTTTGCAGCAAATCTTGAAGAGTGGCACTCAGCTATTCAGCGAAGCTTTCTTTAATGACAAAAAAGCTGCTTATAAACAATTCTGGAATAAATATGAGCGTCCGCCAAGGAAAGATTATTTAGGTGTAATCCTTGAACGACGTGACTTACTTATTCCACATAATTTGCGGCAATATCATGGTGCGTTCTTTACACCACCACAATGGGTACAGAAGTCTCAGGAATATTTAGCAAAAGAGCTTGGTGAGAATTGGCAACAAGAGTATTATGTCTGGGATTGTTGTGCTGGCACAGGAAATCTTCTGTATGGATTAACAGAAGAGTATCGTGTATGGGCTTCTGATTTAAGTAGTGGGTTCGTGCAGGTAATGAAAGAAAGAATCAAAGAGCAGAGTTTAAATCTCCTTGACAGTCATGTTTTTAAGTTTGATTTCTTAAACGACCCGCTAAGCAACCTTCCAGAATCTCTACAGAGAGTTATAGACAATCCGGAAGAACGAAAGAAACTTGTGATCTATATAAATCCCCCATATGCAGAGGCAGCAGATCAAAAAACGGTTGCTAACACAGGCATAAATAAGAAAGATATTGCAGTCTCAACTGTAATGTATAAAAGATATGCCCCCAATATTGGTATTGCAGGAAGAGAACTGTTTGCACAATTTTTAGCAAGAATTTCTCACGAGCTACAAGGAGTCATTATTGGTAATTTTGGTACTTTAAAAATACTGCAAGGTCCAAGCTTTGCCAAGTTCCGTGACTTCTTCCATGCTAAATTATGCAATATGTTTACTGTACCAGCGTATACATTTGACAATGTAAATGGTAAGTTCCCTATTGGCTTTTTTATTTGGGATACAAGTCAGAAAGAGGTCTTTCATGAATGTGAATCTGTATTGTTTGAAACTGGTGAAGAAAGTTGTGGAAAAAGAAATTTCTTATCTCCAGACAATAAAAAAACTATTAACGACTGGATTAAAAACAGCCGTGATAGAGACAATGCAGTAAAGATTGGATTCATGTCAGCCAAGGGCTGTGATTTCCAAAATCAGGATTATAATTATATTATTAGTGATAAAAGCTTGTTGCCTCATCCAAGAGGTTCATGGGTAGAAGATACAAATTTGTTAGAAATCTGTGTATACTTTGCCGTAAGACATGTTATTCAACAAGACTGGCAAAATAATCAAGATCAATTCTTCGCTCCATTAAACAAACAGATCGATGATGAATTTGTGAAGAATTGTCTTGTTTATACACTCTTCTCAGAAAAGAATATAGTTCAGAGTCAACATGGGCCTAATAAATGGATTCCATTTAATGAAAAAGAAGTAGGAGCAAAAGATGTCTTTAAAAGTCATTTTATGAATGACTATATAACTGGGAAGAAGAGACCCAAGATCATTAAAAAAGAAGAGGGAGAACTTTTTCAAGAAAACCAGAAAGGTGTATTATGTTTGAAAGATGCCCCCCTAAGTTTCTCTCAAGAAGCGAAATCTGTATTGGATATCGGCAAAGAATTGTGGATTTACTATCATCAGCAACCTAATGCCGACCCCAATGCTTCATATTATGACATCCGTGCATACTTCCAAGGATTTACTGCCGATAAAAAGGGGAAACTAAAGATGAATCCAGAGAGCAAAGATGAGAAATATACAGCATTACTTGCATGTCTCAGAGAAATGATGAAACAACTCGAGCAGCAAATCGTGCCAAAGGTGTATGAATATGGTTTCCTGCTGAACAACAATGAACACCTTCCTGAGAGCTATCAATGGGAGGCTGAGGATCAGCAAGAGATAGAGCCTGCAACTGAAATAACGGGAAATGAACCATATATTACTGAAGCAAAGCAATTGTTGAAGGTAAGCAAAAGAAAGAAATCAATAGTCCCATCGCTGACGCAGGTACTAAAACCTGTAAACGGTGCAGCTAATGTCAACATAACAGTGAATATCAATAAGTTTGAAAAGAATGTCGGAGCGGTCATCCAAACTGGCGGAACTCAGAACATAAATGAGATAATCGACATCAAGACAGAAGAATGAGGCCTTCGGGCCTCTTTTTTTGTGGTTTGTTTTGGTGTATTGGAAAATAATCACTATCTTTGCGGCGCATTTTATAAAGGCATCGCAGTCTAATAAAGGTATCAAAAATTCTCGACGGGTATTAACATACCCACTTATATCCAAAGACGTGCGACCAACGCATCGCGTGATAACTATCACGGCGAGGGCGGTGGTCGTAATGCATTTTGGATATGGGGCGTCGAGAACCCTTGATACCTGGTGCATACAACCAGCCCTTGCCTTCTTCATATAAGAGAATGAATCAGAAAGACAAGAAGAAAAAGAAGGAAAAGGCGAAAAAGCCGGTGACTGTGCATATCACCAACCACAACAAATTTGAAAAGGGTGTCGGGGCGTTTATCACGAACCTGAACCATCTGACCATTGTGATGGACAGCGAGGGCAACATGAAACTGGATGCTAACCAGGTGCCTGCACCTGTGATGCCGCATACGGAAGTAGACACAGAGGAAGAGCAGCCGGAAGATAATGAAGACGATGATGCATTGGCGATGGTGAAGAAATGTTTCAAGTTCACCAGCGAGTTCATTAAGGAAAAAGTGAAAAAGATAATAGAGGATTATTACAAAAAATCGAACCCTAACCTGGCCCTAATAGAAATAGCGCTGTATGACCATGATCTATTGAGAAATAGGAATGACCATAAACCATTCGTTGAGGCACTGGTGGCGTGGGGACTGTTGGATATAGCAAATGATGAGGTAATGGATGCGGTGCTATCGAGTATAAGGCATAAGTATAGCAGTCTGCCCAAGGAAGGGGGTTACAAAGGTTGGGGACAAAAATTCCAGAACGAAAAAAACACCTGCATCAGCATCGGAAATGAATTAGGCGTAACCATGCCATATAGATACGAAGAGGAAGAAAAGAAACCATAATTCTTTGTTCAAAATTACATTCTTCTACATTCAAAAATTACATTCTACTACATTCTGATACATTCCTCTCACTTCAGCCAAGTGAGGGGCTTTTTTTTGTGCTTTTTTGTTTGGAACTATGGGGAAACACATCCTAACTTTGCGGAAAAATTGAACGACAAATGAAGAAAATATTTGTAGACAGAGCAGTCAGAAAGGAGCTTGACGAAAGGTTTGGCGCACCGAATGTGTCGAAGGCTTTTACCTTCATGTCAAATTCGCTGTTAGCAAGAGAAATCCGCCATGTGGCGTTGAACGAATATAACGGTAAAATAATTAATCTCTAAAATTTTTAAATTATGGTTTTTAAAGCAGTTATCAAAAAAGAGTTACCCAAAATGGAGGGTACGAGTGAGAAAGGTAAGTGGGAGCTGATCCCGTTTGTGTTTGAGTTTCAGGAGGACACGCCCAGGGGGCCGATGATCCATGCGTGTGTTCAGCGGTTCAACCCGAACTATTGGGAGGTTGAGAAGATCCGTGAGGCTTTCAACATGCAGACGCCGCTTGAAGTGAATGTTTCGATTGATGTGGTCAAGGGGGACAAGGGGTCTTTCAACGAAGTGAGCCTCTACATCCGCGATGAGGGCTACCGTAAGCCAAGGGAATATTAAATATTAATAAGTCTAAGGATTTTAGGATTTAAGGATTTTGGATGAGAACCTAACGGTTCGGATGAAAAGGATCTCCGCGCAGCCAATCCCAAAAATCCATTGCGGTGTAGCCAATCCTAAAAATCCAGTGCAGCGCACTTAATCCCAAAATCCTAAAATCCTTAGAAAAAAAAAGAAGCAACTATGAATGAAAAGAAGCAGCAGTCGGCGAAGGTCGACGACGTACAGAAATTAGCGGGCATCAGACTGCCTGACTATACGACCGACCAGGATTTTAAGCTCGAAGTCGGCGTAGTTTACACTGGATCCTTCAGGATCACGAACGCAGGTTGCATTCACGTGCGCCCTTACAAAACAGGCTCTAAGCCGGGCAACTTGGCAAAGGCTGTTGACGGCGACCGGCATGCAATCTTCCTCTCGAAACACCTGGTGCGCATTGTGATGACGTTTGACAGGAATCAGGACTTAGAACATCTGAAGAATGCGTTCAGGGAAACGATACAAGATTGTTATGTTGACTTAAATGACTTACATTTATAATGGAGAAATTTCGTTACGTTCAGAACAAGAAACAGACAAAATCGCTCCCGTTAGATGCGGCTCAGTTCGATGCAATATCGACTGACCTGCATCTGGCGTACATTTGCGACGAAGCAAGAAAGGCCAAGACCAACGGCAACGATGAAGAATACGACAAGCAGAAGGGCGATCTGCCCTTGGCTTTCTGGATTGGCTATAACAGCAAGGGAGTGCGTCAGGCCGACAAGCAGACACCCACACAGTATTTCTATATCGACATTGACCATCCGAAGATGGAGCCAAAGCCGATGTGGCAGGAGATCATGATGAATATGGAACGGGTGTTTGCCAAGGAAAAGACTTCCGAGGATGATCTCACGATAGATATCCGCAAGCGATATGGTATCAGGTTAGTGCATGAGACACCCGGTGGCGGTTTGAGAATCGTGATTCTGGCCACTCAGAATCTTTCATCAGTAGAAGAGCATATCAAGTGGTTTGCCGAGAAGTTCTATCTGTCAGCATTTGGTGACGTGGATACTGTGGTGCATGATTTGGCAAGGGGGTCTTTCATGGTGAAAAAAGACTGGATTCACTACTATGATGCTGCGTTGTTTTCAGAAGAGCTGACCTTCAAGCCGATTACCAAAGGTGGAAGCGATGCGCCCGCTGTTAGTGGGGAAGCAGAAACCAAAACGCTTCCGGAAATAACCGAGAAGCAAAGGAACTTTATGTTTGGTGGAAAACTGGTCCGTGAGATTGCCGAGGAATATGTCGTTGACCAGGGCGGTGTGCCTGAGGAGGGACTTCGTCACCAATTCTACAATGATTTGATTAAGAACTTCAGGAACATCTGCAACAATGATCCCCGCATTGTCTTTGCCGTGCTGCCTTTATGTGAGGGCATACCTGAGAAGCGGTGGTCGCAGGCCGCATCCATCTGCAAGACCAACAACACGACCCGTATTCCGAAGGACTTCTACTTCTGGCTGAAGAAACGGCTGTATATCAAGACGGCAGATGCAAAAGTGCTGCTCGAAGCCATTGAGGAAGAACCGGTAACAAGGAAGCCGATGCCGCCACTGCCTCCCGTGTTCAGAGAGTTTGTGTCAACAGCGCCTGAGGATTTCAAATATCCTATGATTGTGGCCCTGCTGCCGATCATGGGAACATTGACCAGCTATCTTAAAGCAGACTACTATGACTTTACGGAGCAGACCACATCGTTCTTCTCCTGTATCTGGGCACCGCCGGGCTGCGGAAAGAGCTTCACCAAAAAGGTGGTGAACATCCTGATGAAGAAGATCAAACTGAGGGATGAGGTGAATAACCTGCGTGAACAGCTGTGGTTGGTGGACAACCGCACCCAGGGCAAGGATGACAAGGGGCTGGATCTGCCTCATGTGATGGTACGCATCATGCCTGCCATCAACTCCCTGCCGGAGTTCTTGGAGAAAATGCGGGATAATCGGGGTTATCACATGTTTACGTTTGCGGAAGAGGTGGACACCTTCAAGAAGGGTTCAACGTCGGGCGGTTCTGACAAGTCGGACCTGTTCCGCACGGCTTGGGACAATTCTGATTACGGCCAGTCGTTCAAGGGGACAAACACGTTCAAAGGTACCGTAAAATTGTTTTATAATATCCTGCTGACCGGTACCCCTGGGGCTGTGAAGAACTACTATTCGAATGTTGAGGACGGTATGGTGCAGAGAATCTCCATCTGTGAGATTGAGAACCAGCAGTTTTCGAAATTCGTGGCATGGAAACAACTGACGCCGAAACAGATGGAAATCATTGACCGTTTCATCACGAGGTGTGACGACAACAGCTATATGGAACCGCTGAAATGTACATCGGAAGAAGCCAACGCCTACAACACGACCTCTGCCAACTTCGACAAGAACGTGAAGTGGAAGTTCAAGATGCGCCCAAGACAGGAGGTGGATATGTCGTGGCTGAAGGATGACATTATGAACTGGTTAGAAGAGTCGCGCATCGACAGTTCGCTGGTCTACGACTTAGCGAAAGACACTTTCCGCAGACGTACTGCCGTAAAGGGGTTCCGGTTAGCACTGCTCTGCACGGCCTGCTGGGCCAATGTCGGCAAGCGTGAGAAAAAGGTCATCAGGGATTTCGTTATGTGGTTTATGGACAGGGATATCGAAGAGTCGCTGAAGATGTTCGGTAAGCAGTACAATGATTTGCAATCCAGCGCTCTGCCCGACGCCGTGAAGCGGCATGCTAATCTGTATGCTGATCTCAATGACACATTCACCAAGACCGAGTTGATCAGTCTTTGCTTGAAGAAGGGTATCAAATCCAAGGCGGCACTGATCATCCACAGATGGAAAGAGGATGATGCCATCAAGGAAATAAAATCGGAAACGTATCAAAAAACAAAAAAGAAATGATTGAGATAAGACTAAAGCGAACGGGCGAGAACAAAAGCGTGACGTTCGGAGAACTGAGGATTCCCAAGGTGGGGTTTGCCTGTAAGACACTGGAGCTGAGGGACGGTGCAGGGATGACTTGCAAACAGAGCTGCAGGATTCCGGAAGGTCAGTACATCTGTGAACTGAAGGTGAACAAAAGCGGCATCTTCTGTCCTCACCTCAAATATAAGGTCAAAGGGTTCGCCGTCAAGCCTGAGTTT
>JAEEGL012178775.1_pt1 | contig 13095 bp, 8 predicted proteins | sample 9134231 | NCBI WGS metagenome assembly JAEEGL01 (sample SAMN16246548, study PRJNA631951) | gut metagenome | biome: gut microbiome; feature: rumen; material: fiber-attached | host: Bos | place: Iran: Karaj | collected 2018-10 | reverse complement strand
GCGCCGAAGATGATGAACGAATACTTCCATCCCATCTTGTCGGCGATGAGCCCGGCCAGCCAGCCGGCCAGGATCACCCCCACGTAATAGGCCGTCTGATGGATCGACATAGCCCTGGCCCGGGTATCCGTATGATATTGACCCAGAAGCGAATAGTTGGCCGGACCGAAGAAGGCCTCCCCTCCTCCCGTAGCCACTGAGCGCAGGACCACCAGCCACATGAAACTCGTGGCAAGGCCGGTGAACATGGTGGCCACGCTCCAGAACAGGATGCTTATGGTGGTCACCCACTTGCGGGAGAAGCGGTCGCCGGCCCATCCGCCCACCGGCACCATCGCCGCATAGAAAAGATTGAAGATCGTAGCGATGAGGCCTACCGAAGTATCGGTCAGGTTCAGGGCCTCGCGGATGGCGGGGAGGACCGTGTTGAACACCTGCCTGTCGCCCTGGTTCAGAAGATAGGCCATCCAAAGCAGGAGGAGTACCTCCCACTTGTAGGATTTCTTTTCAAAGAATTTTTGCATTGTCTCTATTAAAATAATCGCACCACACTACACCACAGTTACGAGGTACAAATATACTGTTTCCGCTTTGTTTTTCCAAATAAAACATAAAAACGTGCAGGGAGCCCGCTTTCAGGGCTCCCTGCACATAGAAAAGCCCCAAAATGAACGGGCTATTTCCTGCAGAATGCCTTGGGGAGCAGGTAGCATACGGCGGCCACCGCCATTCCGTTTATCGCCGGGAATCCCCACTTGACAAGGTTGGCCACAACGGCGCCGAGGATAACGCCGGCAACCGCCCACCAGTTCACCACCTTCTCGGGAACCGTGTCTTCAAGATAGGCCTTCCTGTTAAGGAAATAACTGATAATAAGGATGATGCCAACAGGAGGCAGGGTGCAGTTGAGCACATTGAGCCAGCCGCAGAAATTCCAGTACAGCCACACAGCAGCTATGGTTCCGATGATTCCCGAAATGATCACCATCAGCTTCTTGGACGCTCCAAAGATATTTGAAAGTCCAAGGCCGCCTGTATACAGGGCGTTGTCGTTGGTGGTCCAGATATTCAGGCCCAGCACCAGGACTGCGATATAGAACAGGTTCAGGTTGAGCATCACCTCAAAGATGTCGTTTCCGCCGGCATAGATTCCCGATACGGCACCAAAGAGGAACATCAGGCTGTTGCCGATGAAAAAGGCCACCACAGTGGTCCAGAGGCCGATTTTCCCGCTCTTGGCAAACCTGGTGAAGTTTGGAGTGGCCGTTCCTCCTGATACGAAGCTGCCCACCACCAGTCCTGCTCCGGCTATTACACCCAGGTCCTTGGTTCCCTTTGCAAACTGCTCCACTAGGGTGGCGTCTCCCCGCCTGACCGCCATTATCATTGCCACTGTACCGAGTATCGCAACTGCCGGGACCGCGATGTAACTTATTATGGTAAGGCTCTTTATACCGTAATACGCGCTGGCCGTCATGAGTATGCCGGCAATCGCCACCAGGAGATATCCCTGCCACGGCATGTGGTCGGGAGGCACGTCAAGCCCCATGAGCTCCTTTGCCACCGGGATGGCGAACATCGCCAGGCCCACCCCGAACCAGCCGATCTGGGTGAAACTGATCATCGCGCTGGGAAGATAGCTACCCTTGGTGCCGAAGCTCCTGCGGGCCAGCATGTCGAGGGAGAGGCCGCTCTCGGCGCCGATATAACCGAGACATCCGGTATAGGCTGCCAGAATCAGACCGCCCAGGAGGAGGGCCCATACAAAACTCCACCAGTCCAGACCGGCGGCGAGCTGCTGTCCAACCCACATGCTTGCGGAGAAGAAAGTAAATCCGAGCATAACCATGAACATGCTCAGGGTGGACTTGCGTCCGGCGCGGTCTACCGCCACCTTGGTGTAATCGGAGTCAACGTGTTTCATATTGCTTCTTGAGGTTTGAGATTGCAGCGATGCGTCTTTCGGAAAGGGCCTTAAGGTCCGGAAGGTTTTCCAGCAGGGCCTTCTCTCCGGCCCAGATGTCCTCCAGCCCCTCAATCCCGCGTAAATAAGTTACGTCCAACCATTTATCAAAATCCACCGGGCCGTCATAACCGAGCTTCTCCCTTACCAGGGCGAGGGTATCTATAACCCCTGCGCGGCTTCTGATGCCCTCCCAGTATTCCAGGACTTCTTCAAAGTGGAGAGGTATTTCGTAGCGCCTGGCCCCGCCGTCGTAGATTATGCATTTTTCCAGCAGGGCGTCGGGATGGTCCAGTATGAACCGGCGGAATTCCGGCGAAACCGCCCCGCCCTTCCATCCGAAGTCGATATTCCTGGTATTGATCCCGCTTGCCCCGGGACCGTCATAAACCGTGAATATACCCTCGTAGAAAAAGCAGTCAAAGCCCTCGAAACCGGGGAACAACTCCCGGAACCGCACCGTCAGCTCCTCCAGGAGGTCGATTCCGCGGGTTCCGCCTATCGTAAAGAAAATCACCCGCCTGAGGCTTCCCCCTCCCTGATGGAAGATGTCGGCCATATGGTTCAGGCAGAGCCTTAGGGTGTCGCCGGTTGCAAGGATGTCGCCAATGGCCAGGACCGTATCTTTCTTGGGGGTCACCTTCTGGTAATTCATCTCCAGGCCGAGTATCACATGGTCCCTGATCACCCGCTCGCAAGATACGAAGTGCATGTCGGGGACCTTGATGCCGGTAAGGTATGCCGCCTCTTCAAGGGGATAGTTCAACCCGCCGCGGAGAATCGTAAATATATCAAAGCCGCCACGGAAACCCTTGTCAATGAGATATTTCAACGCGGCAGCAGTTTCATCCACAAGTGCATTGTAGCAGCGGAACCCGATGACTTCAGGAAATGCAAGGAGCTCCCGGCTGCCGACGCCGCTTACAACATAATAATTATTGATGAGAGATGCCGACTCGAGCGAGTATATACCCGTTCCTCCATACAGGCCCTCAAAGCGAAGGCTCGCGCTATCCAAACACCCGGACATGAAAAATCCCGATTAGAGTTTAACCGGGATTCAAAGTTAATAAGTTTTGGCTGAAATCCAAAACTTATTAACTTTGAACCGGTCTTTATAGGGGAACGCTTTCCCCTAACCCCTTCTGTCGCCTACGGCTCCGAATATCAACCACTGATACTGAAATCCAAAACTTATTAACTTTGAACCGGTCTTTATAGGGGAACGCTTTCCCCTAACCCCTTCTGTCGCCTGCGGCTCCGAATATCAACCACTGATACTGAAATCCAAAACTTATTATCTTTGAATCGTTAATTATCGGGGAACGCTTTCCCCGAAGTTCCATCCTTCTGCCATTGCATCTTCCCCGTGGGGAAAGACGTGGAGGAGACGGCCCTGCGGGGCGGTGAAGGCGGAGGGAGCCTCCGCAGGCCGAGGTGGAGAAGCCCGGTCGCAACCGGGCATGACGCCGACGGCCGAGGACCAGCGACCGGAGCTTTTGACCGCCCCGCAGGCATGTGGCAGGGACGCCCGGCACTACCGCGAATGGAGGGAACGGCCGCGGTGAGCAGGGAAGGGTTCCACACTCACCGCGGCTCCAAAACGAACAGCCGGCTGCTCTCAGAACGGATTCTGGGGAGGGGCGAAGTCGTAGAATGTCTTGTAGGGGAAGCGGCGCGGCGCACCGGGCTTGTCGGGATAGAAGTCAGCCATCTCGTCCACCCGCGCCTTGAGCGGCGACAGCCTTTCCTGCAATTCGGTCGGAGCCGCATCCCACATCAGGGGCGAGGTGAATTCCGGGTCTTCACGATAGTTGTAGATCCTGCCGTCCCAGAAACAGGCATATTCGTCGTCCATCGCATAGCGCGAGGCCTTGGGCGACGGCGTGGTGGGCCAAAGGGGATTGAAATGCACCAGCACCAGCGGCTTGGGATTGGGCTCGCCGCCGCAGATCTCCGGATAGAGACTCACACCGTCCAGCTCCCAGTCCTCAGGGATCTTCACCCCCACTATGTCGGCAATGGTGGGCAGGATATCGGTGAGGTCGGCCAGATGTTCGGCCTTGCGTCCGGCGAGGCGGTCACCCCAGGTGATTATCATCGGGACATGGGTGCCCCTGTAGGTGGGTTCGCCCTTGCCGCCGCGGACCTCACGACCGTCGGAAGTCCTGGAAAGTATCCTTGTGGAGGTTCCGTTGTCGGATGCAAAAATGAAGACGGTATTGTCCCAGAGGCCCTTTTCCTTGAGGTGCTGCACCATGTTACCCACCTGCCGGTCCATATAGCGCACCTGGTACTTGAAGTACGAGGTGTCGGCACCCGAGGTGAACCGGCTGTCGTAGAGGTCGTCCCAGATCTGAGTGTCCGGAGTGGTGGTATGGGGCGTATGTACCAGCGGCTCAGTATAATAAAGCAGGAACGGTTCCCCTGCGGCGGCCTTACGGTCTATGTAGTCAAAGGCATAGTCCTGCATGGCGTCGGGTCCGTAGATGGCAAAGTCATACCGCTTGCCGTTGTTGTCCCACATGCTGTTGGCGTACCGGTCTGTCTGGCGCGGACCGCGGCTCTCGAGGTACATCTCTACCTGGGAGCAGAAGAACTCGTCGAAGCCGGCCTTCGGGAGCATGGCGCGGCTGCGGCCAAGCTGCCATTTCCCCACTATCGCCGTACCATAACCCGCCTCCCGGGCCACCTGGGCAAAGGTGTGCTCGTCTTCGTTCATGTAGCCGAAAGCCACGTAGTTACGGTCATTGTAAAGACCCGTCAGGGCTTGTACCCGGCTGGGCGACGACAACGGCTGGGCGTTCATGTTCATGTACTGGATACCCACCCTGGCAAGAGAGTCCACGCACGGGGTCTCATACTCAACCCCGCCATAGCTGCCGAAGCACTCGGTGCCGATGTCGTCGGCAAAGAAGAAAACTATGTTGGGCCGGGAAGGGGCATTGCCCCCTCCACAGCCCGTCATAGCCGCAAGCGCACCAACGCCTGCGCCGATCCGGAAAAACCTTTTCATCACCGTCATTCGACCGGTACTATCCAGACGATCTCAACCTTGTCTATGTACATGGCTCCCGAATTGCTCCTGAAGCCTATGTAGTTGTAATCATCCGCGAAGGTCAGCGTGGTGGATGAACCCTTTACAATCGTGCCCACAAGGGTTCCCCGGGTACTGCTGTTGCTGCTGTACAAATCCGCTGCCGACGTGTAAGGAGTATTCTTGGCATAGACATTCAGGGTCCTTCCGGTAGTGGTGTTCGAATTCCACGTTACCTTGATGCTCTTGACCTTTCCCTTGGAGGACCTGGTATAGACACCGGAATCACTGTTGGTGGATCTCAACTGGATGGAACTGTAACTGGCTGCGCTCTTTCCTTCATAGATGGCTCCGGACGTTCCGCTTACCTGTTTCCATGTAGCGTAGCTGCCGCCTGTAACACCCGTCCCGTTGATTGTCACGACATCCGTAACTTCCTTGGTCGCACCTTGGGCCGTACGCTGGGACAGAGAAACCGTTCCCTCAACGCTCCCGTCATCCTTGTGCGTAAAATAAAGGATACATGAAACCACCTCCGAGGTGCTTGTGTTGGCCTCCCTGGGATAGACGGAAACGGTACCGTCGGAATTTGTAGTGACCTCGAACTTGGTTACAGCCCCCTCGCCGCTGATGCTGAATCCGGTGGCGGATGCGTTCTGTGTGACGGTAACGGTCTTGGCCACACCTGAACCATACTCACCGGCATCCCAGACAAGGGTGGCGGGACTTACGGAAATCGTGGGAACATCCTTGGTAACCACTATATCCGAAGCGTCCAGAAGGGCGAACTGTGCCGTGGTGTTGTACTGGGCCGGATAACCGGTCAGGGTCACGGTCTCTCCCACGTGGAGGACCAGGTTGGAAGCGGCGAAATCCCTTACGGCAAGGACGGTTCCATCGGCATCCTTCACCTTGGCGTTCCTGTTGTTGAACGCCTCGGTCACCTCAACGTCCTTCAGGACCGTCCTCATGGACATCCTGTCCTGCCAAACGGCATTCAGGTCCGCGATCTTGGTGTAGGTGGTTGAAGGAATGGTGGTTGTACTGCCTATATTGGACGGAGGAGTAAAGGACGTCACCTCTGGCATGTTGTTGTACATGAAACCCTTGACGGTGGCATCGCCGCTGGCGGTCATTCCGGCCTGCAAGTTGCTGACCTGGAAGAGAAGGATTCCGCCGGTGGCGTCCTCGGCAAAGGCATAGCTGCCCTTGACGCCCGTAACAATCACATTCTCAAGCCTCCCGGAATACTCCTTGGCACTACCGCTGCTGGTAACATTGTCCTTACGGATCTTGTCGTTCAGGTCCTTGATGGTGAGCGCGGCAGCCGGCACGTAGGCAGCCTGCACTATCGTCAGGGTAACGCTGCCGTCGATGCCCTGCCCGGATACGGTGAGCGTGATGGTCTTCCGTGCCTCGTCGGTATTTGCCTTGAGCGGGACGGTAATCTTGCCGTCGGTCACCGCAACGGTGCCGTTTATGCAGTCCGAGCCCGCAGAGACGCCCACGGCAGGCAGCTCGGTGACAAAGTGATTCTTGGTGTATGTGAACTCCACGGAGGTTGCAGACGCATCAACGTCCTTGGATGTCTCCTCAAAGGTAATCTTTGGCGTGGTATCCACCCCGCTTACCATCGACCAGGGATAGAGGACGACTGGCGCCATGCTCGCACTGGCGTAGCAGGCGAAGATGGGACTGCCGCTATTGGAGTTGAACTGCATTACGTTGCGGTTATCCGACTCCGTCGCCACAATCGAATATTTGCCGCTTGTGGGATCCAGGGTCACCGACCAGTACGCATTGGCGTCGGGCTGCGTCTTTCCCTTCAGCTGGTTGCCGGAACTTGATGAGGCATACAGATAAAGCCCGTTGATATCCTGAATGGTGTAGAGGCCGCTGTACTTCCCTTCAGTGACCTTGGTGAAGGTCATCCTTGACTCAACGAGATTCGCCGTGCTGGTAATGGTGGAACCGTCCTCGGAGAACACCAGAGGCGCATCTCCCTTGAGGTTGTTGTTGCCGCTCACATAAGCCACGGCCGCAACGGTTTTGCCATCGCCGGTGCCGGTAATCAGCCAGTATCCGTTATAGTCCTCTTCGATGACCGCTCCGGGGAAGTCCTTGTCGCGGATGGTAAGGTTGATGGTGTTGACCTTGCCGGCTTCGAGGACCATGCCTCCGGCAGGGGCCGTAACGGTGCGGGTTATCTTGTTGGCGCCGTTAAATCCTTCTGTTTCAACGGAGAAGGTAATCGCTCTGCCTTCAGGAATGGTTGTAGGATTGACCACAAGGTATACACTCTGGAAGCCCTCGCTTTCACCGATGGTAATCATTTCTGCCGCATCGATGGACGCTTCCACATAGTTGTTCTGGATAGTCCACCTGCCAATCTCCCCTTCACTGCTGATGGCGGCACGCCCGGTAAGGGTCACCTTTTCAGACGAAGTTTCGCCTTCGGCGACCTCTATCTTGAGGCCGGTGACGCTGCCGACGGACTCACCCATGGCCTTCCCGCCGCCCGCCGGGGCGTTGAGGTTGACCCTCAGTATTGCCATGGCCCGGTTAAGAGTGATGCCGTCAAGCACATATGAACCGTCAGCCACTACGGCTTTGTCGGTGGACCAGCCCATAAGGTCGCATTCCGGGTCAAACGAGCCGAGCACAGGATGCTGGGTTGACTTGAGGTTGAATCCGACCGTACCGTCGGAATAGCATTTCTCATAAGCGGAACGCGGATAGAAAATGAACAGGTTATAAGTCCCGTCTTCCAGCTCGGCCTCTCCGGTGAAAACCGGATTATGGTCATCGGTTTCCTCAGCCTCAAGGGTTACGGGAGAGGATTTATCCGAAATCTGGCCAAAGACAAGTCCGAGTTTCTCATCTCTGTTGCTCCACTTGGAACGGTATACGGACGTTGTTCCGGTCTGGTCTTCATCAATAAAGGTCTTTGTGCTTTCCCGTGCATCCTGAGGCGCTGCGCCAATGCGGATGACGGCCTTGTTCCCGTATCCGGGAAGTGCTGATTCGTTCCTGTTGCAGGAAACAATTGCAAGTAAGGCAGATACTGCCGCTGCAAGGATAAATGATATCTTTCTCATACGGCAGGCTGTTTAATCATCATCCCCGAAATCCCAGGATCCGCCGGGGACGGGGTCCTCTCCCGGCTTAAGGTTTCCCCCAGTGATGGAAGCCAGGAAATTGCGTTCCACGCAAATATCCCTGCTCCTGTTGACGGGGGTGGAATAAGGCTTTCTGTCTTGCATAATCATGACACAACAAATTACCTCCGGCAGGGAAGCCGGAGGTAATTGACGGTGATTCATTGTCCGCTACTGAAGGGTTCCATTCTTGGCGGCCTCGATCATCTCCTCGTTGGCGGTGATGTAGATCTCAACGCGACGGTTCTGGGCACGGCCTTCGGGGGTGTCGTTGGTGGCGACGGGCATGTTGTAGGACATTCCCTGGGCAGTCATCCTCTCCTCGGCAAAGCCGCAGCTCTTGAGGTAGTTGAAAACGGATGCGGCCCTCTTGTTGGAAAGCTTCTCATTGACCTCTGCGGTACCGGTGTTGTCAGTGTGGCCGTAGATTGTGATGTCAGTGTCGGCGAGGTCCTGCATCTTGGCTGCAAACTCGGCGAGTTCGGCCTTTGAGTTCTTGTTGAGGGTGGAGCCGTTGGTGGGGAACAGGATACCGCTGTTGAAGGTAACCTTGATGCCCTTGAGGCCGTTGACATCCTCGATGGTCTCCACATTGGCGTTCTCGAGGGCTGCGAGTTCCTCGGCCTTCTTGTCCATCTTGTGACCGATGAGGGCACCTGCACCGCCGCCGACTGCACCGCCGATGGCAGCTCCGATGGCTGCGCCCTTGCCGTTACCGCCGATAAGGCCGCCGGCGATTGCACCGATGGCTGCGCCTGCACCGGTTCCTACGATTGAACCCTGGGCGAGCTTTGACATGGTTCCGCATCCCGGAAGCACCAGGATTGCGCACATAAGGAATACAGAAATCTTTTTCATAATGCTAAAATATTAATGTTGAATTAATTCCAATAAGGATACTGACCCAGGACCTCGAAGTACGGGGCACCGTCGTACACTATTGTGCGGAAAACGGTGTTGTCCATGCGGTAGTAGCGGTTCCCGCCAAATGTGAAGATAGTGTAATCGTCAGGAAGAGAAGCGATTATTGCTCCGGCCGGAGGCAGGATGGTGGTATAGTTCCGCCCGTGGACGGTATAGAAGACTCCGTCCTGGTAATAGTACGGGGTACGGGCGTCGGCATAGCTCTGGATCAGGCCCATCTGGGCAGCCAGGGCATAGGCGGTGGAAGCCGTCGTGCCGTTCAGGGCGATGAGGGCGTTCTGCTGCGCTATGATGGCGTTGTTCCTGGCGATGATGGCATTCTGCTCGGCTATGGTGGCGTAGTTGGCGTTTATGGCCGCATAGGGCCTTTCAACGGTGGTGTAATAGCTGAACAGCACGGAAGTAAGGGCCCTGCCGCAAAGGGGACGGCGGATGGTGATGCCGAACGGAGGCCTGGACACACGGTAATAATTGTCCACCATGCGGTAATAGATTCCGTTGTAATAGTAGAAATCGGTTCCCCAGAGGGTCCTGCGCTGATAACCGACGGGAATCACCTGGACGTTGTAGCCGTAATAATGGGGCTTGCGGGAAGTGAAGCCGTAGGGACGGTCATACGTGATGGGAGGACGCTGGTAGGGGTGCATGCGGTTGACGTCGCGGTTGGCGCCACGGACGTCCATGTTGTTGGCGCCGCCGTAGCGGTAGTTGCCGGCCCTGTCGGTATAGGTGTCCTTAGGGGCGCTCTGGCGGCCGCCCTGCTGCGTGGGGCTCTGCAAGGCCCCACCCTGCTGCTGAACACCCTGAGCCGTCTTGGAGACGTTGGGATTGGACCTCACGGCCGTGGAAGTGTTCCTTGCGGCCGGGCTGTTATTGGTGGTCTTGCCGTCATCCTTGGCCTGCTTGGCGCTGTAGGTGGAGAGGCCCTTGTTGGTGACATTGGAGTTGGAAACCCTGGTCTCGTTCCTGTCGGTGGCACGGCGCCCGGTCACGGAAGAACCTGTGGTAGTGGTCTTTGCGTTTGTGGTGGTGCGCTCGGTCTGCGAGGAGGAACGGGTTGTGGCTGTTGCCGACCTGGTGGCCGTAGAGGTGGATCTGGTGGCGGTGGACGATGACCTGGTGGCCGTAGACTGGCGGTTGTCGCTGGACGAAGAGGCCGTGGACGATGAAGAGCTTGAGCCGGAACGGGACGAGGTTGTGCCGGTGGCGTTGCGGGTTGCCGTGGAGCCGGAGCGGACCTGCGCCTGGGAGATGCCTCCCATGAGCGAAATGGCCACTGCGGCGGCAAGGGAAATGCCAAGTATACGTTTCATATCAATATTATCAAAAGCGATGCAATATAATAAATATTGACGGTTTTCAGAACCCTTCGTTAAAATATTTTCGAATATCCTTGGAGCATAACCGCCTGATACTGATATGAAAACGAGATTCCGCCCGCGGCAAAGAGCGCGGGCGGAACCATATAACATGCTGTAAATCAGCTGTTTCTATGCCACGGCTATATGAAAATATACCGTAGTATGAACAGCACCGCCAGTATCCACATGGTAATGGATATCTTCTTGATCTTTCCGGCGCATGCGTTCATCACCACATAGGCTATCACACCGATGAGGATACCGTCGGAGATGGAATAGGCCACGGGCATCATTATCACGGTGAGGAATGCGGGGATGCTCTCGGAGAAATCGGTCCAGTCGATCTTGGCGATGGGCTTCATCATCATAACGCCCACTACGATGAGGGCGGGAGCGGTGGCCGCGCCGGGGATGGACAGGAACAGAGGCGAAAGGAAGAGCGCAAGGGCGAAGCAGATGGCCGTGGAGAAGGCCGTAAGGCCGGTACGTCCGCCTGTACCCACGCCGGAAGCGCTTTCTACATAGGTTGTGGTGGTGGAAGTTCCAAGGCAGGCGCCGCATACGGTACCGATGGCGTCGGCGAGGAACATCCTCTCAATCTTGTCCACCTTTCCGTCCTTGTCAACCATGCCGGCCCCCTCGGAAACTCCGATGACGGTTCCCATGGTGTCGAACATGTCGATGAACAGGAAGGTGAACACCACTGCAAGCATGTTCCAGCTGAGGACCTGTCCCCACTCGAACTTGCAGAAGATGGGGCTGACGCTGTCGGGCATGGAAACCACACCGCCGAAGGTGGTTATGGCGGCACCGGTCTCGGGATCCTTCACCAGAAGGCCGATGAGGGTGGTGCCGAGGATGCCGATAAGGATGGCGCCCTTGACCTTGAGGATCACCAGCGCACCGGTGATCACCAGTCCTATGACGGCGAGCAGGGCCTTGCCGTGGCAGACATCGCCAAGCACCACCAGGGTGGCGTCGGAATTGACGATGATGCCGGCGTTCTGGAGGCCGATGAAAGCGATGAACAGGCCTATACCCGCGCCGATTGCATATTTGAGCGATGCCGGAATGGCGTTCAGAATCCACGAGCGCACCTTGGTGACGGTGAGGATGATGAACAGGAGACCTTCAATGAGGACCGCCGTGAGGGCGAATTTCCAGCTGTAGCCCATGGTGAGGCAGACGGTGAACACAAAGAAGGCGTTGAGGCCCATGCCGGGGGCGAGGGCGAACGGCTTCTTGGCGTAGAAAGCCATCACGAGGGTGGCAATGATGGAGGCTAACGCGGTGGCCGTGAAGACGGCCCCCTTGGGCATTCCTTCCAGTGCGCCGAATATCCCCGGGTTGACCGCGAGGATGTAGGCCATGGTAAGGAAGGTGGTTATACCGGCTACTATCTCGGTCCGTACACTGTGCTTCTGAGGGTCGAACCCGAACGCCTTGTTCAAGAAATTAGCCATGGCTCAAGTACTTAGAAGACCCACTTCACACCTGCGCAGGGACGGGCGTGGAAGCCCTTGACGGTTCCGAAGTCCCAGGAGAGTTCAACCTCGCCGCCGATGTTGAGGTTGGGGCAGCCGAACCACTGGCCCACATTGTACCAGAGCTGCGGCTCGGAGATGAAGACGAACGGGGAAGTCTCGGAAGTTCCAAGGACCTCATACCCGTCGATAGCCTTGTCCCACTTTGGTCCGGAGAACAGCGCATGGTCCTCCCACCAGAAATCGGCAAAGCCGCTGAAACGGAGTCCCTTGAGCCCGAAGAGGTCCTGCATTCCCCAGACAAAGGTGAACTGCATGGGGACCTTCTGGGTGGTATTCTGGATATACTTGTAAAGGACCTTGAAATTGAACGTATAACGGAAATCCTTGCTGTGAAGGAAATAGTCAAAACCTGTCAGGAAAGCATTCTTGATGTTATAGCCGTTGTAGACACCGCCGTTGTACTCGGCCTGGAGGCTGAGTCCGCCGAGTTTGGTGTTCTGCCAGAAATTGAAGCAACGGGCGATTTCCATGTAAGTTCCGCTGGGCGATTCCACCTTTCCGTTAGCGTCCTTTCCATTGAAATCATGGTCGATGAAGAAGAAGGTGTTTCCCCAATTGTCTCCATAGAATCCCTCGAGGGTAGTGGTTACATGATGACGGTCGCGGCCGAAATCATAGAAGATCTGGAGGTTGGTCTGGGCGGTCACGACCTGCCCGAAACCGAGGGCCAAAACGGCTCCCGCAAGGATGAATTTTTTGGACATAATATTGATGGTTAACAGGTTATTTCTTCTTCACTCTGTTCACTTCAAAGTCAACCGAGGTGTCGCCCTGCTCGTTCTTTCCGAACTCATAGTCCTTTCCGGGCAGGATGGCGTTCAGTATGATGCCCGCGAGGGCGGCCACGGCCAGTCCGCTGAGGGAGGTGAAGCCGATGGAGATTGCGTCGCCGGCGCCGTACTTGATACCGATGGCGAGCACCAGGATAAGGGCGGCCACGATGACGTTGCGGGATGCCGTGAAGTCAACGCGGTTCTCAACCACGTTCCTGACACCCACGGCCGAAATCATACCGTAGAGCACGAGGGACACACCGCCGATGGTCGCCACCGGCATGGTGTTGATGATAGCGGAGAACTTGGGGCAGAACGACAGTATGATGGCG
>JAEEGL011935225.1_pt1 | contig 13095 bp, 14 predicted proteins | sample 9134231 | NCBI WGS metagenome assembly JAEEGL01 (sample SAMN16246548, study PRJNA631951) | gut metagenome | biome: gut microbiome; feature: rumen; material: fiber-attached | host: Bos | place: Iran: Karaj | collected 2018-10 | reverse complement strand
CAGATGGTTCGTACAATCAAGTATTTCTCTGAGTTAGCATAAGAGATCTTACCATAAAGACTCATTCGGGGGTCCGGTCCTATGGACCGGATCCTCTTTTGTTATTGCGGAGCCTTCAGGTGGATGGTTTCGGCATACTGACTGAAGGATTTAAGGCGGGCAGGATGTGATATTATCTTTACTGCCATAATTTACAGGATCAAAGGATCGGCCGAAAATATGCGCAATTTCCGGTATGATCTGAGACAAAAATATTTAAGGAGGACATATAAATGTCATTAAACAAGAAGAGCGTTGATGATATCAACGTAAAAGGCAAGAGAGTACTCGTACGTTGCGATTTTAACGTACCGTTGAAGGACGGCAAGATAACGGATGAGACCCGTATCAATGCTGCACTTCCCACAATCCAGAAGCTTATGAACGACGGCGGAAAGCTGATCCTTTGCTCACATCTCGGCAAGGTTAAGAACGGACCTAATGAGGGCGAGTCTTTGGCACCGGTTGCTGCTGCTCTTGAGGCAAAGCTTGGCAAGAAGGTTACATTCGTTTCTGATTACAATGTTACAGGCGAGGCTGCTACAGCAGCAGTTGCAGCTATGAACGAGGGCGATGTAGTACTCCTTCAGAACACACGTTTCCGCGGCAAAGAGGAGACAAAGCCGCAGGATGCAGGCGAGGCTTTTGCAAAAGAGCTTGCTGATCTTGCAGATGTTTATGTTTGTGATGCTTTCGGTTCTGCACACAGAGCACATGCTTCTGTTTCTGTAGTTACAAAGTACATCACAGAGAAGGGCGGAGAGAACGCTGTTGGATACCTTATGCAGAAAGAGATCGACTTCCTCGGCAATGCCGTAGAAGATCCGAAGCGTCCTTTCGTTGCTATCCTCGGTGGAGCAAAGGTTGCGGACAAGCTCAACGTTATCAATAACCTTCTGGAGAAGGCTGATACACTCATCATCGGCGGCGGTATGGCTTACACCTTCCTCAAGGCTCAGGGCTATGAGATCGGTAAGTCTATGCTTGACGCAGAGAAGATCGATTACTGCAAGGAGATGCTGGCTAAGGCTGAGTCTCTCGGCAAGAAGATCCTTCTTCCGGTTGATGCCGTTACTATAGCAGAGTTCCCGAATCCCATCGATGCTCCGGTTGAGACTTTAGTTGTAGATTATGATAAGATGCCGGCAGACCGCGAAGGCTGCGATATAGGTCCCAAGTCTCAGGCTCTCTTCGCAGAGGCTGTTGCTACAGCTAAGACTGTTGTATGGAACGGACCTATGGGCGTATTCGAGAACCCGATCCTTGCAGAGGGTACACTGGCTGTTGCCAAGGCTCTTGCGGCTTCGGATGCTACTACCATCATCGGTGGCGGCGATTCCGCTGCAGCTGTTAACCAGATGGGCTTAGGAGATAAGATGAGCCACATCTCTACAGGTGGCGGTGCTTCCCTTGAGTTCCTCGAGGGCAAGACCCTTCCCGGTGTAGCTGCTGCAGACGATAAATAATCATGATCATTTCGCGAGCCGAAGGCGAGATTTTTTAAAGGCTCCCCCTTTGGGGGAGCTGTCGGTGAAACCGACTGAGGGGGTATTACAATAAAAGAAAAATTAAGAGAATACGCCAAAGACCTCCGAAAAAATATGACTAAACAAGAAAGACATCTTTGGTATGATTTCTTAAAAAATCAAGGATTACATTGGACTAAACAAAAGATCATGGGGGATTATATCCTTGATTTTTATTGTCATTCCGTAAAACTTGCAATAGAATTGGATGGCAGTCAGCATTACGAGCAGGATAAACAAGAATACGATAAAAGAAGAACTGATTTTCTTAATCGAAATGGAATAAAAGTGTTAAGATTTACTAATACTGATGTGGATCAAAGATTTGAGGGTGTGTGCGGGTTTATTGATCATGAGGTTTCAATTAGAAAGCAGACCCCCTCAGTCGGCTACGCCGACAGCTCCCCCTGAGGGGGAGCCTTTAAATATTTTATCCTCAATAACAACAGTATTAACAGTCAGATAGGAGGCAAAATGAGCAGAAGAAGAATTATAGCCGGAAACTGGAAGATGAACAAGACTCCGTCGGAGGCAGTGGAGCTTTGTGCGCTTTTGAAGGATCTGGTAGTAAATCCGGATGTTGATGTAGTATATTGTGTACCGGCGATCGATATCGTGCCGGTAGTAGAGGCAGTTAAGGGTACAAACGTTGCGGTTGGTGCCGAGAATATGTATTTTCAGGAGAGCGGAGCTTACACAGGTGAGATCTCTGCCGCAATGCTCAAGGATGCAGGCGTTCAGTACGTTATCCTGGGTCATTCCGAGAGAAGAGATTACTTCAAGGAGGATGACGAGCTCCTGAATAAAAAGGTTAAGAAGGCATTTGAAGCAGGGCTTACACCGATCCTGTGCTGCGGTGAGTCTCTTGAGCAGAGAGAACTCGGCGTTACAATGGATTGGATCAGACTTCAGATCAAATCAGACCTTGCAGGAGTTACAGCAGATCAGGTTAAGTCTATGGTGATCGCTTATGAGCCGATCTGGGCTATAGGTACAGGCAAGACAGCTACATCCGATCAGGCTGAGGAGGTTTGCGCAGGAATCCGTGCTCTTATCGCTGAGATCTATGATCAGGCTACTGCAGATGCTGTACGTATTCAGTACGGCGGTTCTATGAACGCAGGCAATGCGGCAGAGCTTCTGGCAAAACCGAACATTGACGGCGGTCTTATCGGCGGTGCTTCTCTTAAGGCAGATTTTGGCAGCATTGTTAATGCATAATAAAATGTTTTTTGTTATATTTTTAGTGAAGGGCATTGATTGTCCTTCACTATTATTTTAATGATTCAAGGCTTATTGACCCGTGAATCACCTTTTGATCATTAAATCTTATTATGATGAGAGGAATAAAATGGACAGGATAGCTGTACTGATACCTTGTTATAATGAGTCTAATACCATAGAGAAGGTAGTTACTGACTTTAAGAATGCGCTGCCTGATGCAGTCATATATGTTTATGACAATAACAGCACGGACGATACCGCTGCGATAGCGCAGAGTTCGGGTGCTGTGGTCAGGCATGAGTATGTTCAGGGCAAGGGCAATGTGATCCGCAGGATGTTCAGGGAGATTGACGCGCAGTGTTATGTGATGGTGGACGGTGATGATACATACCCCGCGGAAAGTGCTCCGGAGATGGTGAGTCTTGTCCTGGAACATAATGCTGACATGGTGGTGGGAGACAGGCTTTCATCCACATATTTTAAGGAAAATAAGCGGCTTTTTCACAATACAGGCAACAGCTTTGTGAGAAAGACCATAAACGCTCTCTTTAACAGTGATATCAGGGATATCATGACAGGGTATCGTGCCTTAAGCTATGAGTTTGTCAAAACCTTCCCTGTGTTGTCGGAGGGGTTTGAGATTGAGACGGAGATGAGCATTCATGCGGTTGACAAGAGAATGCAGGTTGAAAATGTCATCGTCGATTACCGTGACAGACCTGAGGGCAGCAGTTCGAAACTTAACACAATACCGGATGGGATAAAGGTTATCAGAACGATCTTGAAGCTCTATAAGAACTTTAAGCCTTTCGCTTTTTTCGGTCTGATAGCTTTGATACTCACAGCGGTAGCGGTGGCTTTTTTCGTCCCCATATTGATAAAGTATTTTGAAACGGGAGAAGTACCTAATTTCCCAACGCTGATCGTCTGCGGATTCACTGAGATGGCTGCGATACAGTCATTTTTCTCGGGCATGATGCTGGAGACCATGCTGACGAAAAACCGTCAGGATTTTGAAATACACAGGTTGATATTTGCGGATAAAAACAAAAGATCCTGCTGATAGCCGGCTTTGCCGGTGTATCCGCAGGATTTTTTTTGCGTGCATTTTCCGGATCCATGTGTTGTATTTAATAATATACAAAAAATTTGCATGATACGCTAATTTCGGGTTTTACAAAAATAGGTAATGGGTGTATTTTAACAACACCCCGATCATTCCGGAGACACATGGAGGCATGTGTTGATGGATTCTACAAAGACAATAGGCTTTTACGGTATAGGGCAGACCGATATCTGCATTTATACCGCTTCGGTTTTACAGAACCTGGGTTACTCTGTGGCAGTATATGACAACAGCTACGAGGGAGCCACTGAGTTTTGTATACCTCATCCGGCGGAGGTTCTCTCCCCGGTCAGCTATAAGAACATCGATTATTACAGACTGAAAAAACCTGCGGACAGAAAGCTGGATTATGACTTCATATGCGTAGATATGGGAGTCTGGCCGGAAAAACAGGTTTTATCGGAATGCGATTCTAAAGTTCTGGTATTAGATCCTGCATTATCCATTTTATCCAAATACAGGGAATACATGAAGGGAAGTAAACTTCCGACCCGTGTCATATTACGGGGATTGGATCATGATATGGTCCCTGTCAAAAAGATACAGCATATATTAGAGGTGGAAAACCCCTTTGTGGAATGCTTTGAAGTGCTGCATTTAAGCGACGAGGACGAGATATTACGAATTTCCATGCAATATTACGGCTTCAGGGATTTTATGCATATTTCAAAGGATATGGAGCGCGTTATAAAGGGCATCGTAGAGGATGCGACAGATGCTGCCCGTATCGTGGTGAATAAGGCGATTACCAGCGCCAAAAGGGGGGCTTGTGCATGAAGATAGCCTTTTTTTCCTACGATTCGGCAATTTACAGCAGTATTCCCGCGCTTGTAATGTCTATCATGATATGCGAGAAATTTTCTCTCAACACGGTTATGTTACAAAACAAGAATTCGGGAGACAGGGCGGAAAGGTATATAGAACCTTCAAGGCAAAAGAGCTGTTTCAGGGAGGAGAGTATTTATTTTGCCCTGGACGGGATCGATTTTCTGATCTGGCTCTATCAGAATCAACGTATATCGTGGAATGCTGTGGAAGAGGTTTGTTTACCGCTGTCGGATAAGGCAAAATACATTCCTGCCGGTACCAGGGTTCAGTCACAGCTTTATCCGGGGAAGACAGCTGAAGCTCAGTGGGATATTGTAAAGTGGCTGGAAAAGATGACTGATATAGTACTGGTAGATTGCGGACAGGGTGAGGATGCTTTCTCCGGACATTTGAGAAAAAACGGTGAGGTGAAGGTTCTGTGCATAAAGCATGATAAAGCGATTCTTGACCGGGCTCTGGTAAAAGACAAAAACTGGTTTGGTTATGAGTTAATACTGCTGGTGGATTATGATTATCGCAGCGTTTATAACAAAGAGAATATTTCGAGAATCTATCGGATTCCGATGGATCGTTTAGCTGCAATACCACAGAATCCCGAATTGGAAGATTATTCTTCCCGGGGAAGGCTTCAGAAATTTTTTCTAAGGAACAGGGGACCGTTTTCAGGGTGTCATAACTCATACTGCATGAGGGAGATGAGAGAGGCGTCGGAGAAGATAATGGAGGCGGCTTATGGAAAAGTGCGTTAATCTTGAAGATATGGTGACAGTCCTCGCCACCCATGTCAATAAGATCCTGCGTGAAAATCTCTATGAGATGAATCTTGATAAAGTCAGGCTGGAACGTCTCATACGTCAAAAGCAGGAACTCAGGGAGAATATTGGCAGGTGCGGTATAGGCGACGATCTTTCCAAGGCTTATGTTATCGAGTTTATACAGGAATGTCTTATGAAGCTGTATTCCTTTACGGAGAGCAGCATAGACGACCTGTTTTATTTTAAGAGAGATGATAATGCGGAATATGTTTTCGACAGACTGTTATACAGATACAGATCGGATCACGGTAAAAACGGTTTTGAGGTTATGATGGAGGATCTTGCAGGGATGAAGAGATCTGAAGCCTCATCCGGCGTGGTGAGCGCAGAAGATATCATGGCACTGGGCAGGCTTCTTAATCTTAAGTTTACATTCACACAGAAGATGGAGCTTATAAGCCAGAAGGTTTATTCCGCATATAAAGGACTGGGTATCATAGATGAGCTCAGGGATATGAACATTGACGGAGTCAGCGGCGGAGTCAGCGGATCTGAAGGAGAGTATAACAACTGCTGGATATTCTACAGGGGAAGATCCATACATCTGTCTTTTCTGGATTTCGGAAGTGAGGCAGAGATCGAGAGGATATGCAGGAACATGTGCCGCTACAGGCAGCCGGGAGAGATCTCCCGCAAGAAAGGTTATATGATCCATGAGATGAAGGATCACTCCAGAGTGGTGGTGGCAAGACCGGATTTCGCTGAGTCGTGGATGTTCTTTGTGAGAAAGCTGGATCAGGGCAGGAAGAGGAGCCTTGAAGAGATCGCCGGAGAATACGAGGGTTCGGATACAGTTGTAAAATTGTTGAAATGGCTTATGAAGGGATGTCAGGTGGTTGGTGTTACCGGAATGCAGGGGTGCGGCAAGACTACACTTTTGATGGCTTTGATAGAAGAGGTTCCCAGGGAATATACCATCAGGGTTTTGGAGCTTGCCTTTGAGCTTCATTTAAGGCAGCTGTATCCTGACAGGAATATCGTCACCTTCAGGGAGACCGGGGATGTGGACGGCTTTGAAGGACTCGAAGTTCAGAAGAAAACCGACGGAGCGGTATCTGTCATAGGCGAAGTGGCGGGAGCGAGGGTTGCGGCCTGGATGGTGGAGAGCGGTCAGACAGGTTCTTTATTTACACTGTTTACACATCATGCCAGGAATACAGGAGCACTTGTGAGTTCCCTGAGAAATGCCCTGCTAAAGGAGGGAAGCTTTTCCAATGAGAATGTGGCCACAGAACAGGTAGTCAGCGTGGTCCATTTCGACGTGCATCTGCATTTGGACAGGAACGGGCGCAGGTATATCGAGCGAATAACACAGATAAGGGAGGATGGAGAGGGTATAGGAAGCTTTGTTACGGAAGACCTTGTGGTGTTTGAAAAACCATCTGACGGAAGCTTGCCCCGCTATATTCAAAAGAATCTGATCGCGGAGGAGTACAGGTCGGATATGAGAAACTGGATGACTGATGAAGAGAGGGAGGAGTTTGATGCTATCGGTATTTGAATACTGCCTTACCATCACGGTCATCCTGATATGGATTTTAGCGATGTACAGAGATCACCGCGCCCGCAGGAACAGAAGGCTTATGAAGAGCTATGAGAGCTTTGTGAATGTGCTGATAAAGGAATATGCCAAAACCGGGAATATACATAAGGCTCTGGAAGAAGCAGGTGAAATGAGCGACAGGGACATGAGAAGGGAGAGCGGAAAGATCCTTGATATGCTGGATAAGGGCGAGCATTCCGATGCAGTGGTGTTTTTTTTACGCGGTATAAAGGAGTCTTTCATCAGGGAGTTTTATCTGTTATGCAGCAGTATAAACTCTTTCGGTGATACAGTATATGAGGGAATATCAGTATTTGAGAGAAACCTCAGATACATCAAGGAAGAACTCAGGATAGAGCTTATGCTGAAGGACGAGGAGGAGTATCTTTTCTCAGGGCTTATGCCGCTTGCGGTCATACCGTTTTTTATGCTGAAACCCATAGAAAGGTGGGCAGTGGGGATAACGTCCGATATGAGACGGTTCTACAACGGAAGTTTCGGTATTGTGACTCTGGCAGTTTGTTTTTTGGCGACAGTGCTGAGTCTGTGGTTTGTACGTTTCCTTAAAAACCCGGGAGAGGTTAAGAGATACAACGATAATATATCGGATATGATATTGAAGATCGCTCCTGTGAGATTCCTTCTGGATGAGCACATATCAAGGCACTATTCCCTATATCTCAGAAAAAATGAGGAACTTAAAAAGCTGAGAGGTTATGGCAATATACGTGGGTTTATCATTAAGCGTATCCTGTTTGCCCTGGCCGGTTTTCTGATCTCGTTTGTCTTTTGCTTCGCAACCTTCTGTTACGAAAAAAAGACAAGTCTTAGAGATGTTTCCGTAAATGAGTACAGGATTCCGGGAATGGATGATGATACGAAAATCAGGCTGTCAGAAGAGCTGTCTGAGTATTTCAGAACACTGATCGATGAAGGTGTTAAAGATACGGAGGCCATAGCGGCGCTTTTGGGGGATGGAAAGACAGGAGTGATAGGTGATTTCGGTATCGCTGTTCTGAAGGAGAGGCTGGATGAGTACTACAGCGTACATTTCGGACTTGTCTATTATCTCATTATGTGTATTGCTGTGATAACAGGGTTTAACATACCCGTGATAATGCTGGTAATGCTGAAATGGCAGAATGAACTTGGAAAACAAAAGGAAACCCTGCATTTCCAGACACTGGTACTCATACTCATGCATCATGAGAGGATAACAGTAGAGGAGATACTGAGGTGGATGGAACTGTTCTCCCAGGTCTTTGTGATAGCATTTGAGAGGGCTGTGGACGACTATTCATTCAGGCGAAACGATGCTCTTGAAAGGCTGAAGGCAGATGTGGGGTATGAACCGCTGATCCGTATGATAGATTGCCTGATATCATGTGACGATATTACGGTGGAAAAGGCATTTGCGGATCTTGAAAACGAGAGATCCTACAATCTGGAACAATACAGACAGTCCCGTTATGATTCTCTGAAGGAGAGGGCGGCTTTTTCAAGGGTAGTAGCATTTTTGCCGTTTATATGTGTGCTCGGTCTGAGGCTTATAGTGCCTTTCGTACTGACAGGATTGACACAGTTGGAATCATATTCGGGAATGTTGGGAGGATGATTTACTGTTGGATTACAGGAGGTAAAATATGGAAAATTCACTGAAAGGTTTAATGTTGGCAGCAGGTATCATAATAACCTGTATCATAATAAGTCTCGGTTTTTATATTGCGAGGGAAGCTTCCGACACGGCCAGCGCCGGAACCGGGCAGATAAATGAGCTTCAGGCGCAGTTTGGAGATACCAGCAAGACTATGTATGACAATACCAGGGTCTCCGGCAGTGAGGTGATAAATGTTATCAGAAAGTTCGCGGATGATACCATGGGTATCAAGGTGGTCACCAAAAAGAACACAACCTATTACATTTACAATTTCAATGACAGCGACGGAAATCTGGGACAGGTGTCAAAAGCAGATTACAAGAGCGCGCAGACAGCTACCAATGACAATTACATCAATCCGACCGGCAGATTTTTAGGGACGATCGTAAGGGATGCCAACGGCACCATAACAGGTATCATATTTACTCAGGAGTAGAGTTATGGAGAATGCTTTGGAATTCTGGTTAAGATCGTCTGCAGTGTTATTGTTTGTGCTTGCTTTGTCCATTGCGGCCGTCGCTGTATCTTTAGTGGACGAGTGCACTATAGTCCTGGAGAAGGTTATGGAATATGATGATGTGTTGCATGGAAGCACTAATGATCGATGAGATCGTATGCCGCAGATTCGGAGTGTGATTTACACACTCCGGTCAGTGAAAAAACGGGAGTATAGGTATGGATGATATATTCGGAAAGGTGATATCTGTCTTTCTGGCGGTATGTATAATGTTCGGAATGCCGTTTATATACATGACGGAGAGAGCAAAGAGCGCAAAGCAGATGTACATGTTAAGCGAGGTTACCCGTTTTGTCGACAGCGCATGCAATATCGGATTTATAGACAGGGATATGATGCAGCAATTATATATGAACCTGTCTTTTTCCGATGGCATTACGGTGATAGATATCCTCCACGAGAGTGACGAGTTTGTTGCCGAAGACGGGGAGGAGCACTCAGACAGGGAGGAAAATTCAGGCGGAGAGGTTAAAACTTACAGCAGGGTGAACACCTTTCATGATGAGGAGGATATATGGAATGTTGTCGAGAATGGCGAAAAATACGGTTTTCTCAAGGGAGATTATCTCAAGGTCACTGTACGGGAGAAAAAAGCTTTTTCCCTGTTTCCGTTTATTGAGGACAATACGGTCTCGGCTGTTTACGGAGGTTGTGTAAAATATGAAACTGACTGATCTTTCAATTCTGTTTGTGGCAGTATTCATCTGTCTTATACTGCCGCTGGAACTTCGTATCAAAGACGATCGCGAAAAATACTATACAGATATACAATGCAACCGCGTTTGGGACAGGATCTCAGAGGATGTCACGGAGGATGTTGTGATAACGGAGAATCAGGCGGGAGAGCCTGTGGTGGACAGAGAGGCTGTGAATGAAAAACTTGATAAACTGATAAAACTCACCTATGACATTGATGGAGAGGTTTGTCTGTCGAAGGTATATGACTGGTTCTTAATGCGTGATTTTTATGCTTTTGGCAAAAATCTTACCTACGATGAATCTGAGGAGATCAGACGGCTTATGGAAGATGAGATAAACGTGGCGCAGTATGAAAAACGGATAAAAAACTACAGGCGTGATGCGGAGTTTTATACCATGACCTTCCCGTATTCAAAAGGTGAGAGCCGTTATCAGAACGTGTTTGGACCGACATTTCTAGCGGTATTCGATCCGGATGATGACAATATGCCATGGGCTGGATTCGACCGTGTTGTGATATCCGGCAGCAGGATCGAGAAGACGAAGAGGAGCCGTTACACACAATGATGTTGACTCAAAAGGGTGTTTTGGTCTATAATGTCTAAGGTTGCAGTCATTGTGACACTTTGCAGATATCAGGGAGGTAGACATATGGACATCAGTTTGGAAGCGGTAGAGAAGGTTATGGAATTGGCAGGAGTGGATTACTATACTGCAAAAGAGGCTCTTCTGAAGGCTGACGGGGACATACAGAAGGCTGTTGACAGTCTTGCACCCGACACCACCACAGCAGGGGATGATATCAAGAAACTCATCGATGAGCTCAAGGCAAAGGTTGAAGAGGGAAATGTGGATCAGATCCAGATACGTAAGGATGACGAGATCATTCTGAAGGTTCCTGTAAATGTTGGTATCATAGGAGGTCTCATAGGTATCGCCACAGCTCCGTGGGCACTTATAGCAGGCACCATTGCTGCATTCGGATTCGGCTGCAGGCTTGAGATAGTAAAGAAAGACGGAACCACGGACGAGATAAAGTAGTATTCTGTGAATTCAAATGTAAAGCAGGGCTTGAAAAAGCCCTGCTTTTATGTTAGTATGTGCTTTGTTTTTTGGGTAATGACAAGCAGTAGAAAGGATTTTTATCATGATAGCAGCAAACAATGTCTCTATTAGATTCGGCAAGAAAGCACTTTTTGAGGAGGTTAACGTAAAGTTTACGGAAGGAAACTGTTACGGTCTGATAGGTGCAAACGGAGCGGGCAAGTCTACGTTTCTAAAGGTTTTGACAGGAGAGTTGGAGCCCACCAGCGGTGATGTTACGATAACACCGGGACAGAGACTTTCTTTTTTGAAGCAGGATCACTTCAAGTACGACGAATTCAACGTTTTGGATACGGTCATCATGGGAAACGAGAGACTGTACAAGATCATGAAGGAAAAGGACGCTATATATCTCAAGGAAGATTTTTCCGATGAGGATGGTATCAGGGCATCGGAGCTTGAGGCAGAATTTGCCGAGATGGACGGCTGGAACGCGGAGAGCGATGCAGCCACATTGCTGAACGGTCTGGGTATCTCGGAGGAATATCATTACACACAGATGGCTGACATGCCTTCTGCCATGAAAGTGAAGGTGTTGCTGGCACAGGCTCTTTTCGGAAATCCGGATATTCTGCTGTTGGATGAGCCCACAAACCACCTGGATCTCGATGCGATAGCCTGGCTTGAGGAGTTTCTCATCAACTTTGACAATACTGTCATAGTGGTGAGCCACGACAGATACTTCCTCAATAAGGTATGCACACACACCGCAGATATTGATTACGGCAAGATCCAGCTTTATGCCGGCAACTATGATTTCTGGTATGAATCTTCACAGCTTCTCATCAAGCAGATGAAGGAAGCAAACAAGAAGAAAGAGGAGAAGATCAAGGAATTGCAGGAATTCATTTCCAGATTCTCCGCCAATGCCTCAAAGTCAAAGCAGGCTACCTCCAGAAAGAAAGCATTGGAAAAGATTCAGCTCGACGAGATCAAGCCTTCTTCCAGAAAATATCCTTACATAGATTTCCGTCCTAACCGTGAGATCGGCAATGAGGTGCTGGAGGTACATAATATTTCCAAGACTATTGACGGTGTCAAGGTCATCGATAATGTTTCCTTTATCCTGAACAGGGATGACAAGGTGGCTTTTGTGGGCAGCAATGAGTTTGCAAAGTCCGTTCTGTTCAAGATACTGACAGGTGAGATGGAGCCTGACGAGGGCGAGTACAAATGGGGAGTCACAACATCCCAGTCATATTTCCCCAAGGATAACACAGCCATATTTGACGGAAATGATCTTAATATCACTGAGTGGCTTACCGGTTTTTCCGAGATAAAGGATGTGACATACGTCAGAGGTTTCCTGGGACGTATGCTGTTCGCAGGCGATGACGGCGTTAAGAAGATGAAGGTTCTGTCCGGAGGAGAGAAGGTCAGGGTACTGCTTTCCCGTATGATGATAGAGGGATCCAATGTCCTGATTCTGGATGAGCCCACCGACCACCTGGATATGGAGTCCATCACGGCATTGAATAACGGCCTCATGAAGTTCCCGGGAGTTCTGTTGTTTGCATCAAGAGACCACCAGGTTGTACAGACCACAGCGAACCGTATCATAGAGTTCATGCCGGACGGCAGTATCATAGATAAGATCACCACATATGACGAGTATCTCGACAGCGATGAAATGGCCAGAAAACGTTCTGTTTACACGGCTGTGAAGGATGACGAGGATTGATACTGTATATTATTCACAAAAAAATGATTAATCTGTTAACTTAAATTAAGTTTATTTGTTATTTAATACCACTCGACACATTACTGTGCAGAGTGGTATTATTATTTTATGACTCACCCCGATATTAGCAGGAACTGGGGTGTTACTATTCACAGCTGGTTTTATGTATATTCCGGCACGATCACATACATATACACTGCTGTTCGTGTGTGCAATGTAATGGCACGATTCGTAAACGAATCCTGCCCTATCGGTCGGAACCATTACAAATCATGACTTCGTCATGATGGTTCCTCCCTCCCGTCGTCGCGGGGTTCACGCGCATGCACAGGTTGT
>JAEEGL016311170.1_pt1 | contig 13096 bp, 18 predicted proteins | sample 9134231 | NCBI WGS metagenome assembly JAEEGL01 (sample SAMN16246548, study PRJNA631951) | gut metagenome | biome: gut microbiome; feature: rumen; material: fiber-attached | host: Bos | place: Iran: Karaj | collected 2018-10 | reverse complement strand
GCTATCGGCTATTTGGAGCGCTTCGCTGCCGACTACGCGCGTGAGAGCGGTAACATCTCTCTCCCAGCGTTTGCCCCCGCCCCCGGGGTCAAGATTGCCGGCGTGGGTTCCGGTCCTGCCGGACTGTCGTTTGCCGGCGATATGGTGAAGAAGGGCTACGATGTCTATGTCTTCGAGGCGCTGCACGAAATCGGCGGCGTGCTGAAATACGGCATTCCCGAGTTCCGTCTGCCCAACAAAATTGTCGATGTGGAAATCGAGAACCTTGCCAAGATGGGCGTCCACTTCCAGACAGACGTTATCGTAGGCAAGACCATCAGTGTAGAGACTTTGGAGAAGCAAGGCTTCAAGGGCATCTTTGTGGGTTCGGGAGCCGGTTTGCCCAACTTCATGAACATCCCGGGCGAGAATGCCATCAACATCATGTCGTCGAATGAATACCTGACACGTGTGAACCTGATGGATGCTGCCAACCCGACGACCGATACCCCCATCAACCTGGGTAAGAACGTACTCGTAGTGGGTGGTGGTAACACCGCGATGGACTCCTGCCGCACAGCCAAGCGCTTAGGAGGTAAAGTAACACTGGTATATCGCCGCTCGGAACAGGAGATGCCTGCCCGTCTGGAAGAGGTGAAGCACGCCAAAGAGGAAGGCATCGACTTCCTCACGCTGCACAACCCCATTGAGTACATTGCCGACGAACAAGGTGCCGTGAAGCAGGCCGTACTGCAGGTGATGGAACTTGGCGAGCCTGATGCCAGCGGCCGTCGCAGTCCTGTACCCGTAGAGGGAAAGACGGTGACACTCGATGTCGATCAGGTCATCGTGGCTGTCGGTGTAAGCCCCAACCCGCTGGTACCCAAGAGCATCGAAGGTTTGGAACTGGGCCGCAAGAATACCATCGTCGTCAACGAGGGTATGCAGTCGGCACGCAGTGAGATCTTTGCCGGCGGCGACATCGTACGTGGTGGAGCCACTGTGATTCTCGCCATGGGCGACGGCCGCCGCGCTGCCCAGCACATGGATGAATACCTGCAGAAAAAGTAAAAAGGTAAAAGGGTAAAAAAGTGAACGGACTTTATACTATCATATTGCTCATACTAAGCAACGTCTTCATGACGCTTGCCTGGTATGGGCATTTGAAATTATCAGAGTCTGGCGTTTCCAACAACTGGCCACTCATCGGCGTCATCGCCTTCTCATGGATGATAGCCTTCTTTGAGTATTGCTGCCAGGTACCGGCCAACCGCATGGGATTCGTGGAGAACGGAGGGCCCTTCAACCTCATCCAGTTGAAGGTCATCCAAGAGTGTATCTCATTGGCCGTCTTCTGTATCATTGCCAACATCATGTTTCAGGGCACACACCTGCACTGGAACCATATCCTGGCATTCCTGCTGATTATCTGCGCTGTCTATCTGGTATTTATGAAATAATGAACATCCGCCACCTACTGACCATACTCATGATGATGCTTGCACTGACGGCTACTGCCCAAAAGCGCAAGAAGACTCCTGTTCTCACTCCCGAGGAACAGGCACACTTGGAGAAACTGGAACAGATGAGGGCATCTACCGAAAAAGTGATGTTCATCGACAGCGTCGTGGTTGACAAGAGCAAGTTTCTGCAGTACTATAACCTCAATCCGGAATGTGGCAGTCTGAAGACCTATCAGGAGGTCTTTAACTCAAAGAAACAGCCAAACAGCTTCGTACACATCACCGACATGGAGAAGATGCGTCTTTTCTCCAAGGAAAACAACGAGGGTATCATCAACCTCTACTATCAGGAGCGCATCGCTAACAAATGGCAGCGGGAGACACGCATCTCTGGGGTCAACGACGCCAAAAGATTCAGTCGTGTCAACTACCCGTTCATGATGGGTGACGGACAAACGCTTTATTTTGCTGCTGACGGTGAAGAGGGCATCGGTGGCTATGACATCTATGTTACCCGCTACAGCAAGGAGAACGGACGATACCTAAGACCGGAAAGCATCGGCATGCCCTTCAACTCAGAGGCCAACGACTACATGTATGTCATTGACGAGTACGACAGCTTAGGGTGGTTTGCCACCGACAGGAACCAGCCGGAAGACAAGGTTTGCATCTATACCTTCATCCCGTCATCTATCCGACAGACCTACAATCTGGAGGAATATACGCCGGAACTAATCAAGGAGTTTGCCGACATCAGCGAAATCAGCAAGACGTGGACCGACTCGGTGGCACTGGCGGCAGCATTGGGCCGGCTGCGCATGTCTGCCTTGCGGAAAAACCAACAGACCACAGGACGTGAATTCACGTTCGTCATCAATGACGACCTGATCTATACACGACTGGCCGACTTCAAGGCCCCGGAAAACAACAGCCGCTACTTTCAGCTGATGGAGCTCAACGAGCGCTATCAGAAGATTACCACTGCCCTGACGAGTGCCCGCAACAGTTATCGGGCAGCAGCGCAGGACGAGAAAGAAGAGTTGCGGGAAGTCATCCTGACTGCCGAGCGCAGATGCCAAGAGCTGAGGGCAGAGATGAAAAACTTAGAGAAAACAATACGAAATCTTGAAATTATATGTCTAACTAAAAAACAGTAATACTATGGCAAAAAAACATTTTCCCGAATCAGAGTTAATTATCAACAGTGACGGTTCGTGCTTCCACCTGCACCTCAAGCCCGAATTCCTGGCCGACAAGGTGGTATTGGTGGGTGACCCTGCACGAGTAAACACCGTTGCTGCCCACTTCGACAGTATCGAGCATGAGGTGTCGAGCCGCGAGTTCCACACCATCACCGGTACCTACAAAGGCAAGCGCATCACTGCCCAAAGTCATGGCATCGGCTGCGACAATATTGACATCGTGGCCAATGAGCTCGACACGCTGGCCAATATCAATTATGAGACACGCGAAGAGTTCGACGAGCATCGCACACTGACGATGGTACGCATCGGTACTTGCGGCGGTCTGCAGCCCTTCACGCCCACCGGTTCGTTCATCGCCAGCGTCAAGAGCATCGGCTTTGACGGGCTGCTGAACTACTATGCAGGACGCAACCAGGTATGCGACCTCGAAATGGAGAAGGCTTTCTGCGAGCACATGCAGTGGAATCCAATCAAGGGTGCTCCCTACGTAGCCGTTGCCGACCGTCAACTCATCGACCAGATAGCCGGTGAAGACATGGTGAAGGGCTATACCGTAGCTTGCGGTGGTTTCTACGGTCCGCAAGGCCGAGTACTGCGTGCAGACGTGCTCGACCCCGACCAGAACAAGAAAATTGAGTCGTTCGAGTATGACGGTATGAACATCTGCAACTTCGAGATGGAGAGCTCCGCCCTTGCAGGTCTCGCTTCCCTGCTTGGCCACCGTGCCATGACCTGCTGCATGGTCATCGCCAATCGCTTTGCCAAGAAGATGAACACCGACTACAAGAACAGTATCGACACGCTCATTGAAAAGGTACTTGAGAGAATATAATTATCCATTATCAATTGCCAATTATCAATTCAAATACTACTATCTGCGCATTAGCTACTGCTCCAGGCGGAGCATTAGGAATCATCCGCGTCTCAGGCCCTCAGGCCTTTGACGCGGTTTCCGCCATTTGCTCCATCAACTGCGCAGCGTGTGCCGCCAATACCATCCACTTCACCCGCGTCCAAACTCCCCCTCCAGTCGGTGGAGGCCGGAGGGAGGCTATCGATGAGGTTCTGGTAAGCATTTTTCGTGCTCCTCACTCCTATACTGGCGAGGACTCGGTAGAAATCTCCTGCCACGGCTCGCGCTATATATTAAATAAGGTATTGGAGTTGCTGATAGCAAACGGATGCCGCATGGCAGAGCCTGGCGAATATACCATGCGTGCATACTTGAACGGCAAAATGGATCTCTCGCAGGCCGAGGCCGTCGCCGACCTGATAGCCTCGACCAACCACGCCACCCACCAGATGGCCATGAATCAGCTGCGTGGGGGTATCTCTTCTAAACTCTCACAACTCCGCGAACAACTGCTGAAACTCACTTCCCTGCTGGAACTTGAGCTCGATTTCTCTGATCACGAAGACCTTGAGTTTGCCGACCGCTCAGAATTGACCGGACTTGCTCAAGAGATTGACGCCCACATCACCCGGCTGGCTGACTCATTCCATACTGGCAACGCACTCAAAAACGGCATACCCGTGGCCATCGTAGGTGCACCGAACGTGGGTAAGAGCACCTTGCTCAATGCCCTGCTGGGAGAAGAGCGTGCCATCGTGAGCGACATACAAGGCACCACACGCGATGCCATCGAAGACACCATCCAACTCGGTGGCATCACTTTCCGCTTCATCGATACTGCCGGCATACGACATACTGACGACCAGATAGAACTCATGGGCATCGACCGTTCAATGGCTGCAGCTCAACGTGCCACCATCATCCTGATGATGACAGAACCCGGCGTACCCTACCCCGACATTCCCATCCGGAACGACCAGACCGTCATCAACATCGAAAACAAGACCGAATCCTTCCAGGCTAAGTACGGCATCGGCCTTGACACGTTGCGTCAGCAGCTCGTTGACGCGGCTCCCAAGACAGCCGACTCAGAGGTCATCATCACCAACGCCCGCCATTACGAGGCCCTTTGTCAAGCTCACGAACATCTTGAGCGAGTATTAAATGGCCTCCACAATAGACTAAGCGGCGACCTCCTTTCCGAAGACCTCCGCCTAACTCTCAGCACCCTCGCCGAAATTACAGGAGGTCAAATCACCACCAATGAAGTTCTCGGTAATATCTTTAACCACTTCTGCGTGGGAAAGTGAAGTAAGATTCCCGAAACAACAAATCAAACATAAATCAAACGTAAATAATAGCAAAATAACTCCTTTATTTACAGGGATTTTGCCAAAATTCAACAATTTACGTTTGATTTATTCATTTTATTGCTATTTTATTTGGTTTTATCAAAAATTTGTTGTTACTTTGTGACCTGAAAGCAAATAAGTCACAAAATTGTGTTACTCAAAGAATAAAAATCAGATCTATGGCAAGTAAATCAAAAAAGGAACCAGTAAGACTTAGGGAGAGGATCCTGAAAGATGGAAGCATTAGCCTCTACCTTGACATCTATAGGGATGGCAAGAGAGAGTATGAATTTCTGAAACTTTACCTGGTAAAAGCCACTACACCTGTAGAGAAAGAGCAAAACAGGCAGACGTTGGCAACAGCCCAGGCTATCAAGGCCAAAAGACAGATCGAGATCCAGAATGGAGAGTATGGCTTTACTAAGCAGTTCAAGATCGACACCCCATTTCTTTCCTACTACAGGAAAATGTGTGAAGAGAGGCACGGTAAGCCTGACAGCCTGGGGAACTGGGGGAACTGGCACAGCTGCTTGAAGCACCTGGAAAGGTACTGTGATGAGAAAACCACATTCAAGGATATTGATGCCGATTGGATCGAGGGATTCAAGGATTACCTGGAGAATGCCAATAAGGATGCCTATAAAAAGAAGAAAGAAAAGAACGCTCCTTTCACTCCACTATCCCAGAACTCCAAAGTATCATATTTCAATAAGCTCAGGGCTTGCATTAACCAGGCATTTGAGGATAGGATCATTCCAACCAACCCTATGAGAGGTGTAGAGGGCTTTAAGCAGGATGAGACAGAGAGAGCATACCTTACGCTGGATGAGGTTAAGAAACTGGCTGCAACACCATGCAAATATCAGTTCCTCAAAGATGCTTTCCTGTTTTCATGCCTCACAGGGTTACGCAAAAGCGATATTGAAAAGCTAACCTGGGGAGAGGTACAAAAGTTTGGTGACTATACCAGGATCGTATTCAAGCAGAAGAAAACTAAAGGCCAGGAGTATCTGGATATAGCAAAGCAGGCAGAGCAATACATGGGTGAAAGAGCTGCTGATGATTGCAAAGTATTCCCTGGTTTCAAATACACCTCCTGGACGCTGCTGGAGCTTCGTAGATGGGTGCTGGCTGCTGGTATCACAAAAGACATAACTTTCCATGCTGGCAGACATACATTTGCTGTGATCATGCTTGACCTGGGAACAGACATATACACTGTATCAAAGCTGTTAGGCCATAGAGAGGTGGCCACAACCCAGATATATGCAAAGATCCTGGATAAGAACAAACAAAAGGCTGTGAGCCTCATACCTGACATAACAATTAACGAGTAACAAAAAGTAACGACTATGGGAAAGATCAGACAGTACATTTGCCAGGATTGTGGATGCACCTGGGAAAGAATGGAGGGAGTAGGAATGCTAACGGCAATCTATCACTGTGATCAGTGTGGAGAGCAAAAGCAAGTTGAGGCTACCAGTGACTATAAGGATGAGCTGGGGCAATGCCAGTGTGGTGGAACCTACAGGCTGGAAACAACAGTAGCAAAATGCCCAGAATGCAACAGTATGAACACTGCCCCTGAGGATGATATTGTAGCCCTCTGGGATTAACAACAAAACACCAGGTAAGATGATAGGAGCAATAATAGGTGACGTGATCGGATCACGCTTTGAGTTCAACAATACCAGAGACTACAATTTCTGCCTCTGGGATGATGCCTGTAGCTATACGGATGATACGATCTGTACCCTGGCTATAGCAGATGCCATACTTACAGGAGAAAGCTATAAAAGCAAGCTTCTGGAATGGTGTAGATCCTATCCCCATCCTATGGGTGCTTATGGTGGCAGATTTGCCCAGTGGATCCACTCAGAGGATCCTCAGCCCTACAACAGCTTTGGCAATGGTGCTGCTATGAGAGAAAGCCCTATAGCCTGGGCTTTCAATGATCTGGAAGAGGTGAAGAGGGAGGCAGAAAAGACTGCATTCTGCACCCACAACCATCCTGAGGGTATCAAGGGAGCTGTGGCGGTTGCTCATGCTGTTTGGCTTTTCCGTACAGGATGGGGAAAGAGCCTCAGAGAGTGGTGTGATACCATGCAACAGTATTACCCAGGCTTTGAGAGCCAGCATTTTGAGCCTGGTAGGTTTGATGAGACGTGCCAGGGTACTGTGCCTCTGTGCCTCCAGATCATAGCCCAAAGCCAGGACTTTGAGGATGCTATCAGACGTGCTATTTCCTTTGGAGGTGACAGTGATACCATCGGTGCTATTGTCGGATCCATAGCAGAGGCACGCTGGGGCATTCCACAGCCGATCATTGACAGGGTAATGGATTATCTGGATCCCAGGATGAGAGAGCAGCTTGAAATATGGCACAACTTTTACAATTTCTGATATATGGCAATGGATTGGAACAAACAGGAATATTTCTCTGGCATAACAGAGGATCATTCAAACTACACCTGGTATAAGGGGGAAACAGTGAACCCATACCAGGGCGATCAGAAACGGCCTCTGGCGGCTCAGTTCTGGGAGTATGAGAGAGACTTCCACCTGGCATTTATAAGCCATCCTGAGGCAACCCTATCACTTGCTGAGGCTTACCAGCAATGGAAAGCCAGTTTTATCTGTGAGCATTTACCTGGTAAAACACCCAGGGAGTGGGAAAGGATCTTTGAAACAGGAATAAAATAGTAACGGTATGGAAAAGCGGCACATCATCACAAGGCTTGATAGGATCTACAGGATCCTGATGGATAAGCTCAGATTCAACATAGACAACTGGGATGAGTTTGAAATTACAAACTTCTATCCAGATCTGTGCATGATCGGAGAGTGGGCTGAGGATATAAGAGAAGAGTGGAACAGTACCCATCCTGATTATTTGCCTTTTGAGCTGGAGAGATTTGGCACTACAGGCAGAACTGTTAAGCCATCAGCTATGCCCACAGCCATTTCTGTAGCCCATCAACTTCTATCTGATGAAAATTGTCCTGATGAGGTAAAGGATTCACTCAGTAAATTCCTGGATGTAATGGCCAGCCTCAACAACGAAATTGATAAGTACCAGAAAGATCACCAGGGCAATCTGTACGGTGTGCCAAAAGAGCTGCAATCGGATGAGGCTCTGAGGCTCCTGGATCTTTGTGTGAAAGAGGATCTGCTGGATGATCACTACCAGCCCAAACCAGGAACAAAGACATTCCAGCTAAGCCTTATTGCACAGCATATTGGCATGGCTCTATACAACAAACCATCATGGAGGATCTTTGAAAGGCTCTGGAACGTCAAAGAGCTAAAGAACATATACATTCCGAGATACAAAACAACCGAAACCGATAGGGTTAAGCATCTATTCACGAACATATAACAGCTGGAGAATATGACAACGAAAGAATTTATCGAGAAAATAGCCAACGGAACATTCTCTAAGAATGACGTGTTGATACAGTCTGAGGTGTTCCCAGATAAGAAAGATCTGTTATGGGATCTTTGGATGGCTGATAAAGTATGCCTGGATTCTACAGGTAAGCCTCAGATTACAGATGAGGCTGAAATTACCAGGATAAGCAATGCAATAGACTGGCTGAGCGAATACTTCAAGATCAATATTTACGATGAAGCAGAAATACCTAATCATCATCTCTCAGATCGTTTAAACATACCTGCTGAGATCGCTAACTCACCTCTGGCAATGGAACTACTCAACAAATGTAAAGACGCTGGTTTGCTGGATGAAAATTACCAACCAACTCCAGGTACTACAGGATGGCAACAGAAAGAGATTGCTGATCACATAGGAAAGTTTTGCAATTTCAAAAGTCGATGGCATACATTTGGCATTCTTTGGGATAAATCTGGAATAGACAAATACAAAAGAGGCAAAGGAGTAAGGAAAGATTATATAGAACGTCAAGAGATTATTGATAACCTGTTTAAGCCCTATGCAGAACGAAGCAAAAGCCATATCAGCCTCTAAGACATAGGCTAAGTATAGATTTCAGACTTTATTTCCTACGGTAGTAATTTATATAGTTACTACCGTATTTTTTATGTTGTAAATTTACCTCATCTTTGCAAACGAAAACCGATGGAGAGTGCCAGGATCCAGCCTCAACATCATAAAACTTGTAAAGATGGAAGAAAAGATTATTGAACAGTTAAATCGAATAGAGCGTAACAGCCTATTAGCAGCAAAGAATGTGCTTAACATGGATGATGCTGTGCTGATCACAGGATTATCCAGATCGTACCTGTACAGTCTTACATCTAAGGCTGAGATCCCTCACTATAAGCAAGCTAACAAAGTGTATTTTGATCGGGCAGAGCTGGAAGCGTGGCTCAAAGAGAATAGAATTGCAACCAGTTCCGAGATCGAAACGGCTGCAAATGCTTATATGGTTAGCACCACTGGAACCAACGGACACAGGAAAGGAGGCCGAAAATGAGAATAACCGACTACTACAGATTAAGGATCCTACCTGAGAACGAGGGAAAGCGTACTGTAAGATATGATACAGTAGCCTCATCAGGCAGCTACCAGCTGTTTGAGGACATGGCAGCACAAAGCAAGGTGAATCGTTTCTTCTGCTATTATAACGGTGTTCCTGACACATTTTCTGATCGTGCCAGACAAAAGGCCGAGAGAGCACTAACAAAGTCCAGGTGCAACATCAGCAGCGTGTTTATTCCAGACCCCAGTAAACCACGTCTGGGTTATGGTGACATAAAAGGCACTCTGGATGCTCTCCTGGTCTATTTCAGCACCGATTACAAGCAGGTGGAGTTATTTATCATCCGTGGCGAGAAATTCAATCAGAGGGCTTTATATAACCTCATGGTTACAGGCCAGCTGAATCTGGAGATCCAGGATCTTAGAAGTAACGCAAAAGACGTGATACTATGAATGAGGATGCTATAAAGGTAATCCAGGATTTTTTGGAAAGCCAGAAAAGACCAGATCGTTTTAAGGTCAGAGGGTTTGATGTTGAAACTGTAACCAGGATGCTTTCTATTTGCTACCAAAAAGAGGTTGGCAACAGGAGAATCAAATTCATGGATGATCAGGACACAAAAGCCAAGATCGAGAAAACTGCAAAATGGATCACTGGTGACAATTATAAGGTTGGACTTATGGTTTATGGTGGTGTAGGAAATGGTAAGACCACACTACTCAGAGCCATAAACGACCTATTAAGCTCCATGTATTCAAATCGTAAGCGGTGGGATGATAATTTGGCAATCGAATATGTAACAGCCATTGAGATCTTCAACATCACAAAGTCTGACGATCAATCCAGGTATAAGAGAATAAAAGACAGTGACGTGCTGTTTATTGATGACCTGGGAGTAGAACCAATAACTGCTAAGGTGTGGGGTAATGAGATCTCACCTATAACGGATATTATCTACCACAGGTATGATGAGCAACTCTGCACAATCGTAACCTCTAACCTATCAGATGAGGCTTTGAAAGAGCGGTATGGATTGAGAATGGCTGACAGAATGGAAGAAATGTTTGATAGCATCAATTCCTCTGGTGTTAGTTACAGGAAATAAAGGATGATCTCATGGAAAGTATTGTAATACATACCGACATCAAGGAAAAGCTGCAATGGCTTACTGATGAAGAGGCTGGAAGGCTCTTTAAGGCCATAGTAGCCTATGCCGAAAACGGTACTATTCTTTCACCTGACGCTGATAAAGCATTGGGATTGGTTTTCCTCTTTGTCAAAGATCAGATCGACAGAGATTATGAGAAGTACCAGGCACGTGTTAAGGCTAACCGTGAAAATGGCTCAAAGGGTGGCAGACCTCTTAAAAGCAAGGAACCGAATAAACCCACAGAAACCGATGGGTTATCTGAAAAACCCAACAAAACCGATGGGTTATTTACGGAACCCACAGAAACCCTACCTAATCCTATTCCTAATCCTATTCCTAATCCTAAACCTAAAAGTATTCCTAATGATAGTGAGGGTAAAGCTAAACGCTTTACAAAGCCCACTCTCCAGGAAATAGAGGATTGTATAAGAGAAAAAGGATATAATGTTGATGCTGGAGCCTTTTTTGATTATTATGAGGCTAACGGTTGGAAACAGGCTGGAGGTAATCCAATCCAAAAATGGAAAGCAGCTCTTAGCACCTGGAATCGCAGAGGGGGTGATCTATTCAATAGTAGTAAAAGTAAAGTAACATCACCATCAACTGATGGAACTTTCAAAACAACAATTTAGTAAACAACAAAGTACAACAATTTAAATTCAAACAATTATGACACAACAAGAATTTATTGCAAAAGAGAGAAGAGTTAAGGAGATCGAGAATGCAGCATTGATGAACCTGGCAACCGATGAAATGATTGAGGAAGCCAATAAGCTCCGAAAGGAGATCTCTGAGGCACGTAAAAAGAGCATTGAGGATCATTCCGAGGAACTGTTAAAGAAATGGGGTATTGCCCCTGATGCTCCTGTAGGTACTAAGTGTGACAATTTCTAATAGTGTGAGTATGGAAAAAGTATGTGTTTACCAGGATGTGGAAAGCATTCGTAAATCAATAAACTGGTGTGAGACTATAGCCAAGCACCTCCAGGAACTGACAGATGATTTCATCAAAGCTGATATAGTTCCTACTATCGGCAAGCTCCAGAGCCTCTATAATGGGAATAACCTCTGGGGGTTAATTGATGAAAGCTGTGTAAACCAGGGTATTGGTAGAATGCCTAAAAGAGTACAGGAGCTAATGCGTGAGGATTCTGCTAAGGATGTGGATAACATCAAGACAAAGGCTGCAAAATTGATTCACACAGATGTGGCACCTATTGAGTGGGAACTTTACCAGGTAAACAATGGTAAGGTGAGCATTAAGCCTGAGTATAAGCAGATCATAACAGACAGGTACAGCATCTATATTGATACTGAGGCCAGATCTACTGTGTATGAGAAATGGCTTGTTATGGAGAAAGCCATTAAGGAGTTCAACCAGGCTGTTAGCGAGGCTCCAAAGGAAAACTCTTTGTTTGAATCAATGGAGAAAATGGGATCTCCTTTAGCAGCAAAGTATGATAGGAGATATATGGGAGGTTTATCACTGCCAGATCATTTCTCACTGGCCATTATTGATGCCAATGGTACACCGACACTCAAAGGCCAGAACTTTGAATATATCAAGTAGCATCAGAAAGGAGTGTGTATCATGGATAAGATAATGTATCACTGGTATATTCAAAAGGATCCAAGAAAAATGAGTTCAGAGGAACGATCTGCCAGGATCGTGGAGCTAAGGAAACAATGGATCAAAGGTGAAGAGGCTTATGATAAGCTATACCAGGCGGCATATAAGGAATGGGAGGCTAACCCATGCCCAAAGAAAGGTTTCAATCCCCAAAACGTGTTTGTCCTGGTTGCTATCAAAGAAAAGATCCATAGGGTAATAGATGAACTGTACCACATAGAACAGTGCCAGGAGGTTCCTGAGGGATAACAGTGGTGGAGGTTCCTGGATCATCCCAGGATCCTCTACCCTATTTCTGAGAAAACGGCATTAAAACGGCATTAACATGGCAAAGGGAAAAAAAGGCTTTCAGCCAGGAAACAGGATCGGAGTAAACAGTAGATTCTCCAGGGATCGGCAACCACACAAGAGAGGCAGGAAACCGTCTCTCTATAGGAGCATCAATTTACCAGGTGAAGAGCTGAGCAAAGAGGATTTCACACACCTCATGCTTTCTATCCTGGAATGTCCTGTAGGACAGTTGGAAAAGATCAGGAAAGAGTGTAAGCAGCCTGGCAGCAAGATCCCTGTTTGGGTGGCCAACCTGATAGCTGCAATTTTCAGCGACATCAGGAGAGGCAGGATAGACTGTTTGCGCTGGGTGCTGGATAGATCCTTTGGAAAGCCAGGCCAGATCCTGGGAGGATCACAGCAGATAAACTTCGTTCAAAACAACGTGCAAATTTTCAATTTTTCAGCACTTTCAGACACAGAGCTGGTACTTTTCCACTCTCTTTTGCTCAAAATGGAGGGAAAAACAGCTGGAATTGACCTGGTAAATCCTGATAAGCTGGAGCCTGATTAGGTGCTCACTTTCTATACCAGAATGTGAAATGCAACACCCAGAATCGGATTTCCAGGTCACTCTGAGACACCTGATCAAAGGAAAGTAACAATTAAGTAACAAAATCACAGATTTTCACATGGATAAGACAATAGAACAATGCCTCAAAGATTGTGAG
>JAEEGL015819718.1_pt1 | contig 13096 bp, 15 predicted proteins | sample 9134231 | NCBI WGS metagenome assembly JAEEGL01 (sample SAMN16246548, study PRJNA631951) | gut metagenome | biome: gut microbiome; feature: rumen; material: fiber-attached | host: Bos | place: Iran: Karaj | collected 2018-10 | reverse complement strand
TGAGGCCAAGGACCACAAGGTGGTACAGGATAGAAGTAACGTGTCGGAACAGGATTAGGCACACCAGGATTGTAAGGATTTACAACAGGTGCATCAGGGCAACATCCGCCAGGATGTTCGTAAGGTGGTCTTCCAGGAATCCAAGTATCCTTGGGAGGAGGACAACCAGGAATGCAATGAATCCTTTCGTCGTAGAGTTGATTGCTTGACATATCTAAACCTCCTTTAGGTGATATTATTAGAGTGTTGAGTGATACTATGACGAGGGCTGAAAGGAGAATAGTATGACAAGTGAACAAAGGGAAATGAATATAAGAAAACTGCGAAGTATCGTTAGAAAGACACCTGATAACGCATTAGATAACGTTAAGATAATGAAATCAGATCTGTTTAAGTTATACTCTATAGCAGGACTTATAGACCAAAAGTACAGCAAGAACTTAGACTCAATGTCGAAAGAAGAAAAACTGGAAGCACAAGACGCTATCAACGCTGTACATTTACCAGCAGACATAGTAATCTCTGATACAATACCAATCAAAAACATAGATATAGATCTGAACGAACAAGGCAATATCGCAACACATCGTATACTCATGTTTGACAAGAAGGATTGGATATCTTTAAACTGTGATGGAGATGATGTTGTTGCTAACGGTATCTTGAACAATGTTTCTTTTGATATATCATCTATGGCGATCGTTGGAGCTGTAGTTATATTCATAGACAAGAATAACAAAACCAAAGATAAATCGGTAACCATACCAATCATATATGTGACGAGAGAAGGTAGTACTGTACTCGCAATAGAAGCTACCGATTCATATATCCAGTTCGCTAATAGGTTTATACCTTTCGGAACAGACCAAGAAGCTGATCTCCATATACTCAAAGGATGCGAACTTGCCGTGATATCTCTCAATATATGGTATGCTATAGAAGTATCTCTATTGAATCCGCTAATCAATTATAGAACAGTAAAGAACCAAGTTGTAGAACGGGCAAAGACCAGAAATGGTAAGAAGAAACACGGATCCCAAAAGATAAAGTACTACAAAACAATCTATATTGAAGAAGAATCGTTAGACCAATTCTTCGAAGAACAGAAGAACGAGAAGGGTGAGATTCATCGCCACTGTCTGATGTGGTACGTCACAGGCCACTGGAGACAGTATAAGGACGGCAAAAGAATCTTCATCCAGGGCTACTGGAAGGGAGAAGGGCGCTTCTCTGGAATTGAAGTTCAGACAAGAGATAGAGAACTTGTTTTAGAAGAGGATGATCGCCCGAAAGAGAGAATTCAGAAGCCTAAAGAACCCGCAAGACGTCTCTTCGTGGACCCTTCATATTACGAGAAGGTCCGCTGCGAGTGTGGACAGTGTGTTGTTGCTGGTACTGATAGTGATCATGTCGGTGAAAGATGTGAGGTATGTCATACGCTTATCATGTACAGAGGTTAAACTGATAGCGGTGGGATTCATTCCCACCGCCTTTATTTTTTAGTACTCTTCATATGTATACTTAGTAGGATCTGGATAGTTCTGAGCTGATGTATAGTCAGCAAGACTTCCTTCAGGTACAAGTATCTTACATGAATACTCTAGACTAGTGAATGCATTAGCATTAGCTACTGCAGGCGGAGTAGAACCAAGGAACTTTATGATTCCTAATCCAGAGCAAGTAGTGAATGCTTCTGCAGCTATAGTCTCTATTGAAGCAGGGATCTCTATCTTAGTCATCGAGTAGCACTGTCTAAAGCACTTAGTAGGTATTGCAGTCACACTAGTAGGTATATTAACTTGCTGAAGAGCAGTACAGTTGTTGAACATACTTTCACCCAAAGTAGTGAAAGTATTAGGAATACTTATAGAGTTGAGAGCTTGGCAGTCTGAGAAACAAGAAGCTCCAGCAGACAGAAGAGTAGATGGTAATGTGATATCTTTAAGTCCATAAGCATATGCAAATGCATAGTCACCTAAAGCTGTTATATCCTCTGGAACAGAAAATGTTGCCATAGTACGGTTACGTATTATAAATTCAAATGGAATATTGTCAGCCCCATGAGTTAGAAGCACATCACATGAAGGATTATCAGCAAATGCTGAGCTGCCTATAGATGTCATAGTCTCTGGAAATGTAGCACATATGAGTGAATAGCATTCTGCAAAACAACGATCTCCTATAGACTCTAATGAGTTAGGAACAGAAAGGAATCTCATTCCATAGCATCCTTCAAATGTATTAGCTCCAAGCTCAGTCACACCATGAGGTATAACTATAGACTCAAGAGTAGAGTCCCATCTGAATGATGATTCATTGATAGACCGTACCGTAGAAGGAATAGATATATGCTTCATTGAGTAGCATCTATAGAATGCAAACTTATCGATATCGATATTAGCTCCAAGGTGTACATCAGTGATACAGTTACTGTAAGCCTTAGACTCATTGCCTGGCTTGCCAGTACCCTTACCACCCTTACAGAAGAATACATTAGCACCATTGGTACTCTTGATCTCTGCGCTACCTGTTACAGTAAGAAGTCTATAGTATTGGTCGGAAGATTCTTAGCAGCAAGAGCTTGTGTTATCTAAAGCAGAGTCTTACCGCTAGTATTGATATCGAGTTCTGCAAATGTAGTGAAGTTGTAGTTGGCATCGAGTCTCTCTTCGATAGCAGCAATAACCTGATTGAGTATCATGACCGAATCGGCGTACTCTACAAGTATACCATCACCATCAAGAGATATAACATCGCCGACATATGTAGCAGTGCCATCATTCAGAGTCTGCTTCAGTTTGAATGTAACCTCACCAGTCTCATTATCGGTGAACTTCTCTATAGTGTAGCGGCTTTTATCTCCGCCACCACTACCTCCTCCGCCTACATCGACTAAGAGAACTCGTGTTTCGTCATCCTGATCGAAATAGACAGCGCCTCCATCCTTTCGGATGAGGAACTGTCCTTTTTTGATAGGATGGTTATTGATAGCCTCTTGCGAACCAAGAAGTGGTTTGAAAGGCCAATTCTTGCTATTAGCCATACTTAAACCTCCTATTACGTCTTTACTTTCTTGCTAGCCAGTATAGCCCAATCTCCACCAGAGAGTATCTTACCTACACCGAGTTTGTTGTCAGACTGGAACTGATAAATGGTATCCATCATCTTCCGATCTGCAATGCCGTTAAGATTTACATCGTAACCAAGACTCTTAAGTTTCTTTTGAGTCCAGAATGTAAGCTTTCCAGAATCACCAGGTTCAATAGTGAAGTCTCTGAGTTTGGAGAGAGTAATGTTACCGATAATTCCGTCTGTTTTGATATCGTAACCTTTCTCCCTCAGTATGGTCTGAAGTTCCAGTTCAAGAGAAGCCAGACTTATACCCTTATCAGGATCATAATCCTCTTGTCCAGGGAATACAGTACCTCTCTCGAAGGTCTCATATCCTTCTCCAGTTCTTTCATTTCCGAACCAATGGCTATTCGAATAAGGCTCGTATCCTCTTGTATCAAGATGACAATAGAAATCATCGATCAGAAGAATACCATTGAAGCCGATTCTCTCTGCTGCCTCAGCAATGTCCCAAGAAGTATACTTCTCACCATCCTGTTTGATCACACAGAGATCTGCAGCGATAGAACCGTTAACATTGCAGTTATGACCATCGCCTAAGAATGCGCCAGGTATAGCAAGTGTAGCAGCATCGCAACGATAACCACTACTTATCCATATCTCCTTAGCATCCATATAGGCGAAGAGCTGTTCGAGCATAGATACCAGTAAAGTAGACGGTATTCCCTTACCACATCCGCACTTACAGCGGAATTCATAAGTGTCGAAGTGTTCTGATATTTTAGCCATACTAGCACCTCCTGTTAGAAATCAACGATCTCTTCAAGTGTACGAATGTCCTTTATCATAATCTTACAGAGCTTAGCTCTATGATGACCGTCTTCATTAGAACAATCTATCATGATCCAGTCTGCCTTAAGATGACCACCACAGGGATGATTAGTACCAAAGTGAGAGTACACACCTGTGATAGTACGAAGCATATTATCGATTCTATCTACAGCGATCACCTTGTATTTGGTACCAGGCTTCATAGATACAGTGATAGTCTCTTTAGAACCATCATCCTTATACACATCCAGCTCTATGTCCAGATGTACAGTAGTTATACCTTTAGTCTTTATAGTGTATGACATTAGGTTTTCCTCCTTTCAAAAGTTAAGGCTAGGGCGTTGCCACCCTAGCCGATGATTACAGGTCAAGATAGTCGTGAAGACTTGAACCAAGATTGGTATCGCCACTCTGACTAGTGCTTGACGACGATGTATTATTTGTCGTAGATCCATCTTCACCAACAGGTGTTCCTACATCGTGGAGTGAGACGAACTCATCTACTTCTCTCTCTACGAATGGATCTTCAATGCAGACATTGCTCTGCTGTACTGGATTAAGCTGCTCAGGTCCCAGTATAGGAAGCATCCTCTCGATGTTCTCCATTCTGATTCTGAGAAGACGGCTTTCATACATATCGCTAGAATCTACTATGATAGCAGAAATAGTGATGCAGTGAGGAGCCTTCAGAATCTCTTGTACACCTTCGACTGTCTCAAAGTCGACAATCTTGCCGACGAAGTGACAAATACCACGGGTGTTGGAGAAGGCATCGATCTCATATGATACTCCAGGTATGATGTCGAACTTCTGTACATGACCATGATGATCAGTATAAGTTACAGAAAGTCGGATAGTACCGTCTATCTTAACTCTTCCCACCTTATGAGGGGGAGGACAATAGGGGTGATGACCAGGAACGATATACTGCTTAGGTGGACAAGTAGCAGCAGGACAAGCAACCACTTTAGTCCAACCAGGATGTGTAGTCATACCAGGAGTATAGACTTCGTTTCCATAGGGGAAACAACAATTGTTAGCCATAACTCTCCTCGTTTCGAGAATATTGTTACATAGATGTTGAGCATAGAATGGTGGTGGGAAACCTCCCACCACCTAACTTAAGAGCTTGGTGCGTCTCCGCAGATGAAGTCTATTGAGTTGAGGTAATCCTTATCCACCATCTGAGCAGACGTTAAACCGCGGAAGTAATTCGGTTGGTATGGATTGAACATATCAGTTCCACCAACAGTAGTCTTATCCTTATTATATACTCCAAACATATAACCTTCTTGATTATCTATCCAGAGATGCTTATACATGTCGATGACTTCAAAGTCGAATACGTTATAGCATGATGGTGACTTTGGGCAGACGAAGTAATAGAATCCTGATCCAGTTGAATGGTTTGGATTCCTCTTTATGAAACCTACAACTTTACAGAAGTACATTTCACCATGAAGTACGTAATCCCAATAGGCGTTACCGCGTTCATCTATATTATTATTATTCTGATCAATGATATTGAATATACAGTTGTAGAAGAAGTCCATAGTAGAGTCACTGCTATAGTGTCTATTGAATCCAGCATAGTTATTGTGATTGATAAACTTCAAGTTGAATGAACAAGAGTTTGCATAGAACGCTTTGTTGTTATAAGCATACAATTCGAAATCAACATAGTTTTGCATAGCATCCAAGCAACCAGATATCTTACATCTGTTTAGTGTCAGTCTAGAACCTTCTATTCCAGTACTATGTTGAAAGAGAGCTATCTCAGTATTAGTCGTACTGAGAAGGTAGAAGTTCTTGATTATCAGATCATCTATAGTAGCATGGTTACATCGTGGTTCATTGTTGCTAGTATCCCACCAGCTATTACTCATACATGACAAACCAAGTATAGTCCATCCATTACAATGTAAATATAAGCTCACTGGGTTACTAGTGGTACTTGGAGGGTTAGCAGATAATTTTGGCATCCATCCTCTATCTCTCATATCCATAACTTTCGGACCATCATATATATCTGGAAATGCTATATGCTTAGTTCCTCCATTCTGAGGATAAGAGTTAATTGTGCTTACTAAATCGTCGTAAGTTGTCACAATGTACGGATCACTTGCAGTTCCAGTTCCCTGTATAGGCATATAAATTCCTCCTTTGATGTGTGTTGTTACTAGAATGTTCAACCGTGCAAGAATGAAGGGAGAGGGATGATTCCCTCTCCTTATCAGTTGCTTGGAGGAGGGTCTCCTACAATGAAATTTATGCTATTAAGGTAGTCGGCATCCAGCATCTGTGCGGTAGTAACAACATTCTTGTTACTTCCTGTGATGTCTGAAGCAGCCATAGCAGTACCATCACTAAACTTACAGTTGCTGTAGTTTACTATATTCTTTCCACCACCGAAATAAAAATTCACTGTACCATCTGTTCTGTAGTGTCTGAATGCCATATCTATAACGTTGTAGAAACATCCTGACCTACTATATAGGATCGGAACTTCAGTACTAGTGCCAGCTATACATTTAACATCTCCAACAATTTTGGAGAACTGCATATTGGTGCAGTTCACTAAACATTCTTCCCCAGTAGCCCATGCACGGAAGTTGGTACTTCTAATGTTCATTATACAGTTTCTCATAAGCCATCTATATCGTTTGTAATCATTCATGATCCAAGTCTTATAAGATGTACTAGTGTTGTTGAGTTGTATATTGAAAGAGCATTGGAGGAAATAGTACTCCTCCTCGTCACTACTCAAAGCGAATGCGTATGTTGATGTCGTTTGCGAGTCTAGCATCATAGAGAACTTACATCTCTAGAAGATTATTCTACATCCCCAAGATGACTCTGATCGGAATAACCACGCTTCACTTCCTCCTCCAAGAATGTATGCGTTCTTAATGATGAGATCATAGAAATAGATCTGCTTCGAACTAGCGTTACTAGAAGAGCCATTTATCACAAGGTTAAGGAAGTACGAGTTTATGATAGATAGTCCCAAGATAGTCCATCCATTGAAGTATACGTATCTTCTTATAGTTTCTAGATTATCTGTACTCCAATTGAGATTCATTCTTCCGTCAGGATTCCATCCAGCGGCACGAAGATCGATAACCTTGGGACCAGAATATGTCTCTGGGAATGCTATATGAAGAATACTTCCAGCGCTCTTCTGCATAAGAGGAGCAAGATCTTCCAGTGTGTCTATTACAATAGGATCGTCTTTAGACGTTCCTGAACCTCCGTAGTTCATATAATCTCATCCTTTCTTATTCTGTAGGTGGTGTACCCACAACAAATCCGTTCTGGGTTAGCCAAGTTTCATCTGTAAGTTGCTGCCTGCTGGACGGTATGTGGAAGGTTGCTCTATTGGCTATGTAATATATACTCATATTCTTAGTAGCTGCAGGAGGGTACTCTATAAACATAATTTGTGTTTGTGATGAACCACTACTACCTACTTCTAAATATACATCATTATCTTGTATCTCGTCAAATGGATAGTATGACACTTTGATATCTATAACATTAAGAGTTCCTTTATCGTAAAAGAAAGGATAATATGTTAAGCCGCTACCATTGCTAGCTGATGGTGAACGTGTGTCATCTAATATAAAGTCCCCAGTAATTTTACAGAAGTAGAACTTTGAATTGAACATTGGTTGTTTAGATCCACCACTAATGGCAGTAGTGAGATAAGAGGTCATGTATTTAGTCATCTTTCCATCAAAATGAAACAAGCAGTTATTAAACTCTGTATCAGCAGAGTTTGTTATTGTTCCAGTAGTATCTTGTGATAATCTACACCAAGCAACAAATTTGAAGTTGAACGAACACGCTGTAAACACATTGTATCCGTAATTAGTAGAAGTGGATACTATTATTCCAAAATCGGTAGAATCAAATGGGCTTGATATAGTACTAGTATCCATCACACCAGAGAACTTACATCCAGATACTTCTCTAACTCTTGATCCACCAGCACCTGCAAGGTTAAATAATCTTGAATGTCCTTGCAAGTATACATTCTTGAAGTGAAGTTTCCTAACTATCAGATTACCAGAATTCCAGTTTCTACTACTGGTATTGGTACTGATTCTTAAATCAAACAATGTTGAATCTCTTAAGCTAAGACCAAGTATTACCCAATCGTTTCCTTCAATGTGTAACCAACATGGACCAATTATGGCAATCCAATCTCTGTACCAATCTCTACTTCTAAGATCTATAATACGTCTTTCAACGGGTATAGGATTACCTTGTTGATCAACTGTTGGAAACGTTATATACCTGTATCTGGTCGAAGTGCCATCGGGCAATGCTTCATTACATGCAGCTACGAAATCAGTCCATGTGTCCACATAGATACAATTATCAGGAGAATATCCGTCTCCTCCCCATCTCGCCATTTATATCTCTCCTTTCTATATCACTATTACAGGTTCAGGCAGTACTACGCTATACTGACCTACTGAATAGGGTGTTTTGTATCTTAGTATAACTACCTTCTCTCCTGGAGAGGTATTGTCGAACTGTACTACTGTAAAGTAATCATTGTTTGCTTCATATGCATAACTGCTATACTCTCTACCCATAACAGTCATATCTAATGTCACCAGTACTTTCATACCAGTAACATCGAAGTCCTCTCCTACATTGTATGTAGTCTTCGTCGGCATTTGAGTAACCCTTGTACTCAATGGCCAATCCTTTACTACACATTCCTCGGGGAAGGAAGTATCATATCTCTTACACTCTGGATTCAGATACACCTCAAGCATTGAAGGAGTATCTTTGAATGCCCATTCTCCTACCTCCATTACAGAGGGGAAGATGATAGCCTTGTTTACAACTTGGTTATTCATATATGATCCATACTCAGCCAGCTCAGGGAAAGCAGCATGTGTCAAAGAGCCATCCTTGACATACCATATACCGTTTACCTCGAGATCTACCTGAGGAATACCATGGTTAGTGAGTTCCTTAGTAACCTCTCCAGTAACTGGATCGACAGTTTCCTTTATATACCAGTAACCAGGCTTATCGATATCGGAAGTATCAAGATCGGGGATCATTGGATGATCAAGTTCCTTGACTATCTCGTGAGTATCTGGATCTTCAGTTTCTTTAATATACCAGAGAACGGTGCTACCGAGAAGAGGATCATCTGCTGGTTCAAAGTTGTAGATATTTACCAATTCACCGTCTACGACGTACCAATGTGGAAAGCTTGTATCGTTCTCGTGTTGCCTAGTAGGGTCTACTATATCAAGTATCTCTTGTGGAGTCAACGACATGTGTACTCTCCTCCTTTCTTAGATTATAGAAATGTTCAGGTGGTCAAATAGTGGTGAAACATCTGAGTAATATATAACACCCGAAAGGAGAGTGGGCCTATGCCTATGAATAAGATGAGACTTCTTCTTGATAAGATAGAGAGAAGACTTGGTACAAAGCCTCTCAATCTACCAAAGGGAGAAGGAATCGACAAAGACTCTTGGGCAGAAGAGATCATCAAGCCAGATACACTGGTAACGTTCTCTAGATTCTTCCCTCATGAAGTTCGTATCATGATAGATGCTAGACCTGAGAACAAGAGGAACGGCTACTATATGATCGATAGCTCATTAGTAGGAGGAGTAGAGATTCTTGGAGTAAAGGACATAGCTTGGGATGTCTACGGAAACGATGGACTCGTCCAGCAGTCTGGTATCGGTATGTATGACTATCTCGGAGCATACAATAACTACAGTATGGATGACGTTATGCTGCTGCAGGCTAGAGCAGATATGACATCTGTATTCAACAACAGTATCTTCGTGGAGTTCAAAGAGCCTAACATGGTTAAGCTGTGTTCTGTAACGAATGGTGATATCACTGGAGGTCTGAAGGACATTCCTATAGATATCTTTGTTCCCCATCCAGACAATCTTATGACTATATCTCCTACAATGATGGAGACATTCGAGAGACTGGCTATAGACGATGTAGCTACAACACTGGTAGCATTCTTAAACAACTACTCAGATCTTGAGACTGTATTTGCTACAGTAGACATCAATAAGGTTATGAGTAGACTTGAACAATACGCTGCTGATAGAGATGACTGTGTAAGATATCTCGATGAGACTCATGTCTCTGCAGCTAACACTAACCAGCCTCTGCTGTACTGTGTATAAGAAAAAAAAAGAAAGAATGCAATGGAAGAGAATAATGTAGGGACTCAGATGAGTCCCTGCTCCTTTGCCATATTGATAGTAGTATATACCACGTCTTCGCCAATGTGCCTAGAATTGCTCATCATGCCGATGAGTAAATCTGAGAGGGGTGTACCACCACATTCTCTAAGAATGTAGTCATCCGCATAAAAATGCAGACCTGTGGGAGTATTGAATCTTATGGTATCCTTCTGCTTTGTTGAACCGAGCAATGTGAATTCGCACCACTCATTATCCACTTCGATAGCTGAATAATAGCTGTTGTCATCATCTGGTGTAAATATAGCTATCCTAGCAGTTGTGCCATCAAGACATGAGACTGTATACAGCCTCATTCTTATATCGTCTTCTGATCCATATACATATGAATCAGAGTACTTTATAAGATCATTAGCGTATGTAAGTACATTAACGAGGGTGTCCACATACTTCTGTGTCGGCACGTTAAGACGTGCTAAATTTGTTCTTTCAGCCATAATGATTCTCCTTTCATTCTCATTGGCTTTAAAATGATGGTGGAGAACCCTGACACTCTCCACCGCTTTTCAACTAGTCTCCTAACGTACTACCTATTAATCAGGATCATAGGTAGTAGGCTTTGCTCATTAGGAGCTCCTATAGCGCTCGCCCAGCAACTCTTCTGAGAGCCACTCGAGTTACTGACCGCTCGCACTTTAAATGTGATTCAACTAATTTGTTCAACTGTTATTACAGAGAACTTTAATCTTCTCACACTATTATAGTATACAGTTGTTCATGATTACTTTTACGTTTAGTTCTCACCCAGACTTTCTCTGATCTTATTCTCCTCTTCCAGGGTGAGTTCACTAGCGATTATTTCAGCCCACATACAAGCAAGTTCAATCACTGAAACGTAGCATATATTAGGATCATCGTCGTCATCATCTAATACATCATTCAGATAGTACCATCTCTCATCCTGAGGCCAGTCGTTGGACTCATTGCGATCCCTCTTAAAGTAGATACCTATTAGGTACCCATCATCTGTAGTAATCGGTACGAACCAGTCATACCAACCAGATCCATTATAATCTGTTGGTATTGCTCTTGCCCTTTTGCCCACCTTAATCATAGCATTCATAATATCTACTCCTTTATGTGATACAGTAGAGACTATTGGTCTCTCTACCTTTATAGTATACAGTTGTTTATGATCTTTTGTATATGTACATCTCTACCCAAACACCAACGATACAGTAATCAAAGATGAAAGGAGCGTGCCATATGCCGCAAGATCTCTTTCGCAACTCTCAGATCTGTTCAATGGTAGCAGAGGGTGAAGTTGCCAATATCTTATCACATTTCGATTCCGATTATGTGATGACTGTAATTCACGATCACCTGGTTAATAGATTTACCTACTCCAGTGCTGTGATGACTAAGCCAAACATAGTTGTATCATACAATATGACCTTCAGAAACCTTGAGCAGATGTATCCTCTCGATGCACAGAACATTCGTGATGTTGAGCAGGCATCGTATCAGGAGATCATAGATACAATCTGTCAATTCTACGGATTCCAGTTCATTCCTCCAGCAGAGGATACTGATCTATTCACTATAGCACTCTATATGTATGAGTGCTTTGTATCAAAGTTCGACGCTTTCGTTTCTCAGTTCTATGCAAACTTTATCATGCTGAACAAGGATGCTCTTTGGGATGCACTTGAACTGGTAAACTACAAGAAAGATAAAGACGTCACTACCGTATACGGCAAGAAAGCATATGATGACGTTAAGATGGCTATCATATGTGCGAAGATGAATGAAGTGCTCTACTACCTTAAGGGACTCGATATTGATCTTCTCACATTCCTTCAGACATGCTATCCTATAGAGTATGCACAACTCTTAGCAGATCACGTAAAGGGAGAGAACTTCTATGCAACTTTCATAGCAACTGCTATAGATGTACCTTCAGTAGTGACAGACATCAAACTCAAGATACACAATACATTGTGTACACAGAATGATATCTCTGTACTCGTTCCTCAGCCAGAAGAGAACGGAGATACTACAAGTAAGGAGGAATAATAATGCCTAGCAGTAAGAGAGGTTATGAGATAGACTTATCCCATGAGGGTGCATATACTACTGGCGATAAGACTATCTATGATGGTGCTGACCATTCAGCTGAAGTAGATCTTATCATTGGAGCTCTTGATGAACAGAGGAAACAGAATGCCGACAACCAGGTATTGGATCCTATCATTGGAAGAGCTCCAGAGATGAGAGGAAATAACGGCTTTGCAGCAAACGTTAACCCGTTAGAAGCAGAGAGAATTATCGAAATGGATGAGATGGGAGCTCTCACTAGTGGAATAGTGAAGGGTCTTCTCAAGAATCCAGACGGAATGTCCATAGAGGATCTCGACTACTTCACAAAAATACAAGAAGCAAACGCAAAGTACAATAAGGAGGATATGGCAATGGCCGAAATGGAACAGAACATTCAGAAACAGAACAATGCGGAAGGATTTGATACAATGGAGGGCTTTATGGAAGCCAGTATAATGGCTGACCTGGGCAAGGTAAACTCCAGAATTCAGGATGCAGAAGATCCCAATGCAGTAATTGATGTAACAGAGGAGGTAAAGGAGGACGAGTCCGAAGTGTTTCCTGAAGAATCAGTCGACACTGAAGCTACTGAGTTTACTCCTGAAGTCGGTACTGTTGAGAGTCTTGGCGAAGCTATTCAGATGAACGACGATATTGAACCCGTAAAGGTTGCTGAAGAGCAGAAAGCTATTATAACAGATGAAGACCTTGAGGACGTTCCTGTATCATCACTTGAAGTTACAGACGAGCAGGTTCTTACAAATATGCATAACATCGTCGGCGAAGGAATCTCTGACAATGATGCTATGGTTCTCATAGATATCCTGAGACGCTATAAGGCAGGAGAGAAGTTCTCTGTATTCAATGCTCTCCCTGAGTCTATCAAG
>JAEEGL014333535.1_pt1 | contig 13096 bp, 10 predicted proteins | sample 9134231 | NCBI WGS metagenome assembly JAEEGL01 (sample SAMN16246548, study PRJNA631951) | gut metagenome | biome: gut microbiome; feature: rumen; material: fiber-attached | host: Bos | place: Iran: Karaj | collected 2018-10 | reverse complement strand
TATCAAGCAGATCGTGTAGAATCATCTAGATTAAAAAGAAAATTTACTCTTGCAACTAATACCATAGCAAAGATCTTAAGTGAACGAAATGAAAAGAATAAATACTTTGAAGAAAAACCAGATAAGATTAAAAACATTTTATTATTAATGGTAGCAACAATTTTAATACTTATTACTTCATTACCATTTGTCGAAATAAATGTTTTATCTTTATTACCTTTATCAATAATAATAAGTATTGCTATTCTTTATGTTTTAATCATCTTTGTAAGAAATATAAACATTAAGAATGAAACTCACAAATCAATAATAGTCTTTTCAATAGCTACGATTATTCTTATTGTAATCCTCGTACCTTCATTCCAAAGAAATATTGGTTTCTTAATTGCTTTCTTAACTAGTTTATTTAGTTCAGCTGTCATTTTATTCATTTATAAATACATGCCAAAGAGAACTATCTATGGTCAAAAGATATATAATAAAATACTAGGTTTTAAAGCCTTTATAAACAATATCACTAATGAAGAACTAAATCGTATTCTAGAAATAAATGATAACTATCTAAATGAAATAATCCCAATTGCATACCAATTAGGATTAGAAGATAAAGTAATTGGCTTATTAAAAAAGAATCCTAAAGAAGAAACTTGGTTCCAATTAGATTCTAAGTTCACTTATGGACGCTTACATAATTCAATACGAAAATTAAAAAACAAAGTGACAAAAAAAGATGAATAAAAAAATATTTCATCTCTTTTTTGATATAATAATACTAGGAGTGGTTAGATATGGTAATAATATTAGCAATACTTTTAATAGTATATCTATATACAACTGAAAATAAAGAAAAAGAAGAACAAAGAAAGAAAAGTATCATTGGTTATGATACTAGAACTGGTGTACCTTTATACGAAGGAGAAAAAGTATTAGGTTATGATACACAAACTGGTCGAGCTATCATCTCTGGTAGAGAAGAAAAGAAAAAAGACAAAATTGAAGACAAGAGTAAAATATCTAATTCAATTTTAATGATTGTAGGAGCAGGTTTAATTGTTTTTGCATCCGTTGTTTTCTTAACATCATCTTGGGATACAATACCAAATATAGTTAAACCATTAGTTTTAATCTTTATTCAAGTCATCTTCTTTGCCTTCTATAAAATATGTGATAAAAAATTAGACATTCCAAAAACAGGAAGAGTATTCAAATTCCTATCATTCATGTTTATTCCTATTGTTTTAATATCATTATCATGTTTTGAACTTATCGGTGAAGAATTATCAATAAAAGGTGAATATGCTGATCTATATTTTGCAGCATCATTTATTGTTTCAGCTATAGTTTTTAAAGTCTATACTAAATTTGATAATGACTTATCTTTAAAAGTAGCTAGTTATTTTTTAGAAACACTAGGTTTATTCTGTATTGCTATTCATATCGATGAAGAATATATATATGGACTTCTATTATCAGTATATACAACTATTTACTATATCTTATTACATGGAAACTTTCTTGATAAAAAAGCTTATTCAAGATTGAATTCAATAGTTACAATAATAACAATGTTTGCTTGTTATATTAATCTATTTGGTAGAGAGTCATTCTTATACTATATACCATTTGCTATATATACAGTATTATTCTTTACTCTATATTTTATTAATAAAGAAGATAAAGAACAAAGAAGATCACTATGTTTATTCTTTGTTAACTATTTTGCAACAGTATCATATATTAGTACTTTAGATATTCCTAAATATCCAATGTATTTATTATTTGTTATACCATTACTAATAGTTGCAAAAATATCTAAAAAAGAAAATATTAAGAATTTCTTTCAAATACTTGTTTTATCTAGTACCACTATCTTAGTAGTATTAAATCTTATAAATGCCAGTGGTGATTACTATGATACCTTAACTTATGGTTTGGGATTCATAATCTATTTATTATCATGGATTTTATTTAATAACAAATACCGTTCAATATCTAAACTATTAACATATTCTTCATCAGTTCTTGTACTATGTGATTTATGTTATCGTTTAGAAATTGATGAACTAGCTAAATACGTTGGCTTAGTAGTAGCAGTATTTGTCTACTTATTAGAAACTGCAACTCCAGGATTAAAAGACCAATGGTCAAATAAATTTATAACAGGCTTACTATACATAGAACAATTTGTCTTAACAGCTAATTCAATTGGCAATGAAAACTATGCCTTATTAGTTCCATTTGTTTTATTATTAATCTATCAAAAACTAGAAAAAGAACAAGACAACATTTTAATAATACCAGCATTCTTATCTTTGGCAATCTATACTAAAGATACCTCAACCTTAAGTGTTACCATGGGTATTATCTTAGCATTTGTTTATGCTGGCTTATCATTCCTAAAGAAAGAATTCAGTATTTATTCTTTCTTAGCACCAATAGCAATTCTATTTGGTTTACTAGACTTAGAAGTTAATAAATATGTCGTATATACTTTACTTGGTGCATGGAGTTTTGCTAGTTGGTTCTTTAAAAAGGAACGAAAAGAACTGTATGTATTAACAAGTATTGTAGCTGTCTTAGGAATCTATTTCAGTATTCTAAATGATTTAGATGTTGATCTTAAATCACTATATTATTTAGGTTTATATGGTGGCTTATTTGCAATAGTATCCTTTATCTTTAATAAAAATGATAAATCAACAGTTTTATTTGCCATAATAGGTTTTATAATTCTAACACTATCTAGCTTAATAATAATTGAAGAAGCAATGGATGCTATAACCATGATTGTAATCTTATTCTTCATTACAATTTATAAATTCTTTAGAAAAGATAAACCATTACTATATTGCAGTATTGTTGCCATGATAATACATGTAATAAAACAAACCCTAGAATTCTGGGAGAGTGTACCTATTTACATTTATGTTTTACTAATAGGTTTAGCATTGATCCTATTCGCAATGTTCGATGAAAGGCTAAATATAATCAAAAAAAATCCTAAAAAAGAAGAAGAAAAAAAAGAATAATATGAGAAATCATATTATTTTTTTGCTATACAAATTTGACAAAAATAGGTATAATAATATAGAGGGTAGAAAGATATGGAGGGACATCTATGAATATAGTAATTCCAAAACCAGTAAACGAAGTCTTAAACATTATCAATGAACATGGTTATGAAGCCTATATTATAGGTGGAGCTGTCAGAAACTGGGTAATGGAGACTAAACCATCAAACTATGATATTAGTACAAATGCTCCATTAGAAGAAATAAAAAAAGCTTTAAAAGGGTATGATACTTTCTATTGTGGTGAAAATGATTCAAGACTTGGTATCAACAATGCTAAATTCCCAATGGAAATATCTAAATATCGTACTAAAGAAAATACTCTAGAAGCTGATTTAGCTACCCGTGATTTCACTATGAATGCTTTAGCATACTCTGATGAGGATGGACTTATCGATTATAGTAGTGGAGTATTAGATATTCATAATAAAGTAATTAAAATTAATGGTGAAGACGATTCTTTAATTAAAGAAGATCCACTACGTATCATAAGAGCTATTAGATTATCAGCAGAATATGCAATGCGTATCGATCCTGAAACTCAAGAATATATGAGTGAAAATAGAGAACTAGTAAAGACAGTAGCTCCTGAAAGAATCAGAGATGAATTATCAAAATTACTAGTAACTCCAAGAAGTGAATTCTATATTAAAAAATACTTTGAAATATTTATTGAATTAATACCAGAATTAACATTATTAGAAAATTATAATCAAAATGATCCACATCATATATATGATGCATTAAATCATACATTTGCTTCTATGAAAGCAATCGAACCAAAACTAGAATTAAGATTGGCTATGCTATTCCATGATATAGCTAAACCATTTACATTCTCTAAAGATGAAAAAGGTGTAACTCATTATAAAAACCATGCTCAAAAAGGAGCATTAATGGCTAGAGAAATACTTAATAGATTTAAATTCTCTAAAAAAATAATTCAAAAAGTTACAAAACTAATTGAATACCATGATTACAATATTCCAGATAATGATGTTCAAATAAGACAATTCTTATCTAAATTTGGAACTGAAGATATTGAAGATCTATTCAAAGTAAAAAAAGCAAACTATTATGCTAAGAGTCCTGCTTATACAACAGAACTAGCTAAGATAGAAGAAGATTACTTAAGAGTAAAAAGTGCTACTCGTAAATCTTCATTCATAAAGAAAAATGAATTAAAGATAACAGGAAAAGATTTATTAGATCTAGGAGTAGAACAAGAACGAGTAGGTCAAGTAATGGAAAACATTTACCAAGGTATAATCAATGGTAAAATAAAAAATAATCGTGAAAAACTAATTGATTTCATTATCAATAAAGTTTTACCAAGCGGTTATGATGAAAGTTTATTCAAATAAAAAGAACTAATTATTTAGTTCTTTTTAACTGCCTTTAATATCAATAGAGTGATTACCTTCAGAACCAAAGTCATCAGTAAAATCTCCGTTTTGATCTTCAATTACTGTAATAGTACTTTTATTTTTATTTGTAAAAGTATACTTATAAGCTAATTCAGGATCATCACTACATTCCTTAAACCATGTATTATCACAATCAGCTGTTTCTGAATAGATATATTGAACATATCCAGTACAATAATATTCATTTTCGTCAATATCATACTTTTCAATCAAATAATTTTTAGCTGCAAAACCATGGGTATCTAAATAAGCATAGTAACCAGCTACTATTAAACAAATAATTAAAACAACCGCTATAGCTAATAAAACTAACTTCCCAACTAATGTACCAGTCCATTCGATAAACTTTTTCATAATAAAACCTCCTAGTATAAGAATTTTATATAACAAAATTATATCATAAACAACTATAAATAGTGCTATAATAATATCAAGGAGGATTTTGTTATGGTAAAGAAATTTATATCAGAATTAGTAGGTACAATGTTACTTGTAATATTCGGATGTGGAACTGCAGTTGCTATTGGTAAAGTAGTAGATGCTGTAATGCAACCAAGTGGAATGAGTTTATTATTCAATGGTTTATTTGTTGCATTAGCATTTGGTTTAATATTAATGGCACTTGTATACACAATTGGAAAAGTATCAGGATGTCATGTTAACCCAGCTATCTCATTAGCTTGCTTAATTGATGGTAGAATGAAAGTTCTTGACTTCGTATATTACATCATCGCGCAAGTTTTAGGAGGTATTCTTGGAGCATCAGTTCTAGCATGGATTTTTGATGGAACAACAGCTCTTGGAACAAATGGTTACGATACACTAAGTAAACTAAGTAAGATTACTACACTTCCTGTAGCATTCATTATTGAAATAATCTTAACATTCGTATTTGCTTTAGTAGTATTATCAGTAACTAAAAAAGATAGTGATGCTAACGGAATCGTAATTGGTTTAACATTAGCTGTAGTACATATCTTTGGTTTACCATTCACTGGAACAAGTGTTAACCCAGCTAGATCTTTAGGACCTGCATTACTTGCTAAAGGCGATGCCTTATCACAAGTTTGGGTATTCATCCTAGCTCCACTCGTTGGTGCTGCCTTAGCTGCGTTATTCTACAAGTTCGTAATTGCTGATAAATCAGAAGAAGTATTTGAAGAAGAAAAACCTGCTAAAAGAACAAGAAAATAAAAAATGGTTATAAAACCATTTTTTTAATTTATCTCAATAAATTTTTTAGTGTTTTCGATAGTTTTCTTTGGAACAGATATTCTTAATATTCCATCTACAAATTCTGCTTGAATATTAGATTCATCTACATCATTAAAAGTAAATGATCTAGATACTTTACCATAATGACGTTCACGACGAATATATTTTTTATCTTTATCACTTTCATTATTCTCATATTTCTTTTCAGCAGTGATAGTTAATAATCCATCATCAAATACAATAGAAATATCTTTCTTACTATAACCAGGAACATCCATTTCTATATTGTATTTTCCGTCCTTTTCATATACATCACATTTCATTGTTTCCATTCTTGGAACTGGATGAAAATCATCAAAAAAATCATCGAAATAAAAATTCTTTGGTACTAAACTCATTTATAATCCTTCTTTCAATATCATAATAATACATCAATAATTAGCACTTGTCAATAGAGAGTGCTAATTATTATATTTATTTACTATTTTCTTACATCTTGTTATAATACAGGAGCAAAAGGGGAAATCCATATGTGGAAAATTGGCAATGTAGAAATAAAAAATCAAATCGTCTTAGCACCTATGGCAGGTATTTCAAATACTTCTTATCGTAAGATAATCAAAGAAATGGGTGCTGGTTTAATATACGCTGAAATGGTTTCTGATAAAGCAATAATGTATGCTAATGAAAAAACTTTTGATTTATTAAAAATGACTGAAGAAGAAAGACCAATAGCTCAACAAATCTTTGGCAGTGATATCGAGTCATTTGTTATTGCTGCTAAAAAAGTTGAAGAAACACAACACCCAGATATTATTGATATCAATATGGGTTGTCCTGTTCCTAAAGTAGCAGTTAAAGCTCAAGCTGGTAGTGCTTTACTTAAAAATCCTGAAAAGATATATGAAATAGTCAAAGCCGTAGTTGATTCTGTATCAGTACCAGTTACTGTTAAAATAAGAAGTGGTTGGGATGAAAAACATATCAATGCTGTTGAAGTAGCAAAGATTTGTGAAAAGGCCGGTGCTAGTGCTATAGCAATTCATGCCAGAACTAGATCACAAGGATATAGTGGTAAAGCTGATTGGAATATTATTAAAGAAGTAAAAGAAGCAGTTAACATTCCTGTAATTGGTAATGGTGATGTAACAACTCCTGAACTAGCTAAAAAGATGTTAGATGAAACTAATTGCGATGCTGTAATGATTGGTAGAGGAGTATTAGGTAATCCTTGGTTAATAAGAGATTGTGTTTCTTATTTAGAAAAAGGAACTATCCCAACACCACCAACAAATCAAGAAAAGATTGCTATGATGAAAAGACATTATCAACTATTATTAGAAGATAAACCAGAGAAGGTAGCTAATCTTGAAATTAGAGCATTCATTCTTTATTACTTAAAAGGAATGCCTAAAAACAAAGAAATAAAAAATCAAATATGCCAATCTAAAACAAGTGAAGAAATGTTTAAAATATTAGAAGATTATCTATCATATATTAATGCACAATAAAAGAACACTAAGTGTTCTTTTTTAATGCTTTACTATCATGTAATAGTTTACGATAAGTCGCTATATTAGCACCAGGTTCAATACCTAACTTCTTAACTAAAGATAAATAATCACTTGGAATAGATTCTTTTGCTAATACCATCTCTTTTAAAATGTTCAAAGCACTTTCTTTATCTTCTTTATATAATAGATATAACTCTACAGCAGTAAGATAAGAAACAACATATACTGATATATTTGGAATTCCTTCACTTAATAATATATCTATATCTTTATTAGTAAGATGATGATAATTAATTAAGAATTCACGCATAGCTTTTTCATTTCTCAAATGTTTAGAATTTAAAGATTCTAACATATCTATTTTTGAACAAACCATTTTAGCAGAATATAAATAGTCGTTAAAATGATTTATCTTAATAGCTTTAGCTTCTTCTAAAGAATTTAAACTATCTGCTTTATCATCACAAATTAAAGTTTCAAATAATATTGGCATTAATTCTTGAAATAAAAATCGATCATAAGAACATTTGGCATCAGGATTCATTAAAAATGATATACCATGAGCACATTCATGAGTAGTAGTTAAATAATCTTGAAAACCTTGAACTCTTCCAACAACCATATATATTATATTGGTATTTAAAATAGGGAAGGTAGCACCTGTTGCTCTTTCTTGTCCATCAACAAATTTAATTCTTAATCTTCCACCTTTTATCAATTCAGAAAAACTACTCTCATAAATTCCACCAACAGAAGAATAGAAACTTTTTATTTCGTTAATCATGCCTATTGCATGAGTATCAATTTTTCCTTTAGTAGGGTCTTCATAATCAATTGGATCACTAAAATCTGCAAATGTTCTAATATAAGGAATATACTCTTGATAATCTTGTAAGAAAAACAAATCATCCTTATTGATTATATCTGGATTTTCCTTTTGTTTCTTTTCACCTCTAACTAATCCTTGATAATAATTCAAGATAGCATCAATAGAAGCTAATGTAAGTAAATATTTTCTTTTTTCATCTTGAGTCTTAGCTAATCGATATAACATATTATATTTATCTTTTAAATCTAAGATCTCACCTTTTTTCCAACCCACAATCATATCTATCTTTTTAGTGAAAGAGTTACATCGCTTATAACTTTTTCACATTCCTCTCTAGCATAATTATTCAATGGAACGATACTTTGAATTACCCCTAAACGTTGAACACATGGAGATGACATAAGTATTTTTTTAAATAATTTTAGAGCCTCTCTTTTATCTTCTCTATAAATGTGTAACAACTCTAAAGCTGTAATATAACTCAATACATATGCTCCATCATTATAAATAGTACGATCTAAAGATTTTCTATAATCCTCTATATCAATATCTTCTTCTGATTTTAAACGACTATAAAAAGTTGAAGTAGTTTCATAATTAGCTCTTTCATATTGATAAGCAATATATGCATGATTATCTAATTGATAAGCAAAATTAAAATAAATACCAAAAGCACGATATTTTAAATAATCCATCATCTCTTTTGAATAGCCAGGCATATTTTCTTCATATGCCAACAATTCCATAAATATAGAAGGTATTTCATCAAATAAATCATATCCTTCATAATTAACAGCTGTAGGATCAACGATATTTTTTACAGCATGGCCATATTCATGAACCATAGTTCCATACATTTTTTCCGTTTCATTTCTCCTAACAATTATAAGGTTTGCTTTGACACCATCTATAAAATAGGTAATTCCATTACAATCACTTTCTAAAATACTATTGCTTCTTTTAGAAACTGCCAATAAAGAATTTTTTTCAACTTCCAAAAACCAATCTCTTATTTCTGGATCTATTGCCTTGTAAAATTCTGCAGTATGTGCAAATACTTCTTCAGGAGTAGCTTTAATTGAACCTAAATTTTTATAATTATTTTTAGGTTTCAATCTTTTATCTACTAAATCGTCAGCAGCTTGGATTTCTTCAGCTTTATCCTCTAAGTTGAATAAGAAGTCACTTACAATAGAGTAATATCTTTGATATGAAATTGTATCAAAAAAAGTATTGTATAACTTATTAACTCGTAATGATCTATATTCAGGCACATCTTCAGTCATCTGTCTTATAAATGAATTAGTATCTTCTAATACATACGTCAAATAATCTTTTCTAGTTAAATCTGTTTCTTTATCAATTAATGTTTGAAGCGCTTTTTGCTGTCTAATAACATCCTTTACATTCCATTTTTTTAACATAAGACATACCCTCCTGAATTTAACTATATATACTAGCATAATAGCGCCGTGTTTTCAATGAAAACCAAAAATTATGGTTGACTAAACTAGGCAAAAAGTATATACTTATTATAGTAAAGGAGGTATATAAAGACGGCGTTAAATAGTATTTTAAAGGTGTATGTTAGGGCATAAGCTTGAGACATAGCGATAGTATAGAGAAATCTATATTACATTTTGTGGAAACATATATTGTATAGAGGTATTATTACGAGTAGGACCGCAAACCTATTCAACTGTTCATGACTGCACATTGTGAACAATAAACTTGCTACATGTGAGTTTGCAGCTCATTTGTATACTAGTATTTGCGTGCTAGGCCAAACAAGTTTTTCCAGCGCAGGAAACTGTGACTGAAGAGGGTATATGGAAACATATATTCTGTCGTCTTTATGAATCACTGAATGGTTTTAAAATTTCACCACCATTTAGTCATTTTCTAAGCAATTAGAGTACCACTTGCCATTATTGTGTTATTAATAGTTAGCATTTTCTATTTTCCCAATAAGGGTGATAACATTGTAATGAAAATGGTGAGTAGCTTTCATACTAGTCTGATTTTATTTAATGATAAAATCTCAAGTATGGTATGCATTGTAGTACATTTTTTCAAAGATTGGGAAGGCTGCTTTAATGGAATTTATAGAGTTCTTTGGTGATAAAAGCATATAAAGGATTTTATATTGGGAAGTTAAAGCAAGAAGAACAATTAGAGAAAATCTGACCGCGTTTAAAAATTGGTGAATCTTAAACTTGTCTTGCAAGAGAATCAAGCAATCCAAATGTTGAGTGTAAACCCTATTGGTTAGCTACTGAAAGGATAGACACAATATGCTATATCGTGTGTGCGCGTATAAATAAAATTTAGCGATGAATTGGAGAATTCTTATACAACAGTATAGTTAAGCGTGAATGTATAATTATATTTGAACTATGGATGACTTGATGTCGTTTGTAGTTATGAAACTATCAAAATAGTATATCTTGTTCATTCTGCTATATGGGAGTTAATTTTAAAACGTACAAATGCACTTGAAAGGACGATTAATGTTCTTTCTTTTTTTTGCAATAAAATATATAATGTTATTAGGAGTGATAAATATGAAAAAAATCTTTTTAATAATGATTTTAGTCCTAACACCATTTTTAATAGTAGGATGTGGAAAAAAGGAAGAAGAAAAAAAAGATAGTAATATGAAAGAGGTAACTTGTAATGCTGAAATAAGTGGAATGGATTCAGTTATTAAATTTCAATATGATAACAAAGAACAAGCCATTAAAGCAGCTAGTGTTAAATACACGATGGATTTATCTATGTATAGTGACGATCAATTAAAAGTGCTAAAAGAAACAGATTTATGTGCAAGTTATGTATCAGAACAATTTGGTGAATGTAAGTCAAAACTAGAAAACAAAAAACTTGAATTAGATGTTAAATTAAATATTGAACCAATGCTTGAAACAGAGTTTAATAATAAACAACCAACACTAGATGAATTAGTTGAAGCTTATAAGAAAAACTTAAGCGCTGAATGTACTATTAAATAAAAAAGACTTAGGTCTTTTTTTATTTGTTCATATTGATTTTATCTTAAAAAAATATTAAAATTAATAATAGATAACAATACGTTAGAATAAAAGGGAGGAATTGTTATGAAGGTCGTTGTTGGATCAACTATTTTAGAAAATGCCTACGATGCAGGAGTAGAAATAGCCAAAAACTCTACTAAGGGTTTAAAAACACCAGTAGTAGGACTTTTATTTACATCTGAAAAATATAAACAAGAAGAATTACTAAAAGGAATCAAATCAGTATCACCAGGACTTAAAATAATTGGTTGTACATCATCAGGTGCTGTAATGACACCAGATGGAATCATCTCAAGTCCAGATGGCTATGCTGGTATGATGATTTTAGATGATAATGAATTGTGTGCAGGAGTAGCAGTAGCTACTCGTGGAACTGATCCAAGAATGACAGGAAGAAAAGTTGCTAAAGAAGCTTTAGAAAACTCTGGCAAGAAATATGCTCCATATGCCTTCGTAATGTTTGCAACTCCTGGTGAAGAAGAAGAATACCTAAAAGGAATTCAAGATGTAGTAGGAGAAATTCCTATGTTCGGTGGTTCTGCTTCTGATAATAATCTAACGGGAAATTGGAAAGTATTTGCTAACGAAAGCGTAGTAGCAGATGGTTGCGGAGTTGCTTTCCTATATACAACAAAAGATATTAAAAATGTCTTTACTGGTACATATAATGAAACAGATAAATCAGGAATCATAACTAAGATGGATACCAAAAGAAAAATTGCTGAAATCGACGGTGTTCCTGCTTTAGATAAATACGCTGAATGGATAGAAGAGGATAGAGAAAACATTTTAGGATCTAAATTACTAAATGTATCAGTAGCACATCCATTTGGTATAAAACTAATAGATACAGACTTAACACTAATTCGTCATCCACTAGTATCTACCGAAGAAGGTACAATTAATATTGGTGGTAATGGAAACGAAAAAATAGCCATCTCATTACTAGAAAATGATGTTGATGGTTTAATTGGTGGAGCAGTAAGAACAATTAGAGAAGTAAATACTGATTTCAAAACAGCAGGATTACTATTAATCCATAGTTCTGAAAGAAAGAACTTCATTGGTGAAAGAATCGATGAAGACTTCGTAGCTATTAAAAACGCTGCTGGAGATATACCATTTATAGTTGCCTTTACCTTAGCAGAATATGGTCAAAAAGATCATACTGGTTCTAAAGTAAGTAACTTATCATTATCATTTACTGGATTTTCAGAATAATTGAAAAATTCAATTATAACTAAATGCTAAAAAATGGATAAAAGTTATAACAAAAAATAATAATAAAAAGCTAGAAAAATACTTGACTTTTTCAGCTTTTTTATTTTTGCAAAAAAAGATAAAAAACACTTTTTGAAAAAATGTCAATTTTTCTAAAATTCAAAAAATGACAAAAAGTAAAAACTATGTAAAATCAATATAAAGTATTTTAAAAAGTTGAATTTTCGGCATATATATGCCAAAAAATCAAATATCAATAAAAAGAATGTAAAAAAATGACAATCTAAATTTTGCCTTAAAATCTTGAAAAATGAAAAAATCCAATTTTTTCAAAAATCCAAATTTTACAATTTTATGAAAATATATCTTTTCTTTTATATATAATGCATTTATAATTAAGTTAGGAAAAGGTAGAAGGAGAGTTTTTTAAAATGGCAAAAGAGGAAAGAATAACTGATAACCTACAAGTTATCAAAAGAAACGGTAAAAAGGTAGAGTTTAACGCTTCTAAAATCGCAATTGCCATCAAAAAAGGTTTTGATGACGTTATAGATAAAACAACTGAAGATGGTGAACCACCAAAATATACTGAAAAAGACATGCAAAAGGTATTCAAGGATGTCTTGGCAAGAATAGAAAAAGAATACAAAGATAAAGACAAAATAAAGATTGAAGAAATTCAAGATTTAATTGAAACATCATTAAAAGCAAATAAATATAATGATGTATATGATTCATTCTCTGAATATAGAGAAAAAAGAGCTCT
>JAEEGL013723223.1_pt1 | contig 13096 bp, 13 predicted proteins | sample 9134231 | NCBI WGS metagenome assembly JAEEGL01 (sample SAMN16246548, study PRJNA631951) | gut metagenome | biome: gut microbiome; feature: rumen; material: fiber-attached | host: Bos | place: Iran: Karaj | collected 2018-10 | reverse complement strand
GACCGTGAAAAAGGTGGTCCAGGTTTGCGTCAACGGCGTCGAACCCCGTTTCCTTTATCATGCGGTAAGTGCCTTCAATACCGAGCCTTTCTTCCATTCCGCCGCTTTGTACCGCGATCTTCATGCTTAAATACACTCCTTTAATACGAAAAATTAAAATATAATTATGCACGCGCGAAGGTGTGCGATTCGGTCACGGTGTTGTCCGCCTCCAGTTTCGCGGTCACGGAAAGCAGGCCGCGGCAGGTGGGGACGCCCTCGATGCGGAGCGTCTGCCCGGCCAGCGCTGCGGGAATGTTGGGGGCAACGGTGACCGTGCCGGTCCAGACATTGTCCGAAATGCCGAACAACTCCTCGATGATCAGCTGGATGTACTGGGACGCGGTCCAGCCGTAGCGCTTGACGCCGTGCCCTTCGCCGGTGGAGGGGCTCATGAATTCGGCGTAATTGCCGCTGAATTCCGTGACGGTCTTGTACGCCAACTCCGCTGCCAGCCCGTTGAGCCCGGACTCCCGCAGCCCGGTGGCAATGATCTCGTTCCGGAAGGTCCAGATATTGCCCGACCAGCTGGTCCAGCCCTGATACACGCCCACGGTCTCCATATACTCGCGGGAGGCGCGTGACGCGGTCACCAGCGCGTATTTGCCGTGCAGATCGAACTGCGCCGGATCTTCCAGCAGTTTTACGAGCGCCGGTATCCGCTCCGGAGGCACGATGCCCCGCTTGAACACGTCGAACATCGAGTTATAAATACGGTCCGTGTAGAGCCGGCGCTCTTTCGTCAGATAGGTATAGTAGCCGCCGTCGGCGCGGGAATACAGATACGCGTTGATGCGCTCCTTCATCGTTTCAAACGTCTTCCGCCAGTTTGCGGCGTCGTCAATAAATCCCAGCCTTTCCGCCAGTTCCCGCAGCACGTCGGCGCCAACGCACACCTGCACGTTCAGATCCACCGGCGCGGAGGTCAGCTGCCCGTCAACGTCGCTGGGATCGGATTCCTCGAATATGCCGCACACCAGCCCCGTAGCTGGGTCGCGCTTCACGTCCGACAGCCACCAGTCGAGGTACCGCGCGAGCATCCGGTAAACGGCTTCGGTCAGGTCGTTGTCCTTTGACCGCCGGAGCACCTTGAGCGCTGCCTCGAACAGCACCGGGATCGCGCTGAGCTGCTCGTCGTAATTGCCGACCCGGTCCGGCCCCCACAGCGGAATGCGGCCGTTCGGCCTTTGCACGAGAATGAAGTTGCGCAGCACGTTTTCGGAAAATTTCTGATCGATCCATTTGTAGCCGGAGAGGGTGAGGGCGGTGTCGCGCTCCCACCAGCAGTTGCCGTACTGGCCCCCCGGTCCCATAAACGGGTACACGAAGCCGAAACGCGGCAGCTCAGGCGAGATGCATTCTTCCAGTACTTTTACCGCGTCGTCAAAAGCCTCCTGGCTCGTTCCGGGCAATTCTATTCTGATCATCCGGGTCAACCTCCGTCCGCTGTGCGTTGTTGTCAATACTTTACTACTTTTCATTTATTAATTCAAGGTTTGGCTGCTCTCGGACTAAAAAGAAATGGGGCTCAGGGCAGGTTAATGAGGTACACATATGGGCATAGGAACCCACTACAAAAATGCATGCCAGTCCACCTCAGAAGCGTCAGATCCTGAGCTGTCCTAATTTACTTTGGATAATTTTGGGGGATTATGCGTTTTTTATCCACCCGGCGCCTTCTCTCAACTTCTCGGTTTTTGCATCGCTTCCGGATTCTGGATAAATTTAGTGGTTTTTGAACACTTTTATACCATTTTTGGCTCCTTCTCGAGTCCCTGGGCTCCGTCTGTGGTCTTATGGATGGATAATTTTTATATATTTCGGGTATTTTATACCATTTGAGTGAAATTTTTCCGATTTGGTCTGGATAATTATAAAGAATTATAACTTTCTTATACCATTCGTAAGGCTCGGCAAACAAAAATGAACTTGAGCCGAGCCGTGAAAATGGCAATTCTGGATAAATTCAGACAGTTGTAAGTGGTTTTATACCAGAGAAGCCCGAAAAAAATGAGCGAGAATGCGGACGAACGAGCGATTCCGGGCAGCGGAGCAGGCAGAACGGAATCAGGAAAAGCGCACAACTATAAGCTTGCTTTTTCCCTATAGGTATTATATAATTACTGTGTATCGGCGGGGGCTGTTTTGGCGCCGCGCCGGGACAGATCATCAGCCGGAGAACGAACTTCAGAATGGCAAACGAAAACGAGTATAATTACAGACGTCGGAATACATCCGCGGGCACGGGAAGCCGGCCCGGGACGCACCGCAGCGCGCTGGAGCAGGAGCGCGGCGGTACAGCGTCAACAAGGACCGCAGGCGCCGCGAGACCGGCGTCCGCATCCGAAAAACGCGCCGGCGGGACCGCGCAGACCGGAGCGGCCCGAACGCAGACCGGAACGACCCGGACGCAGAATGTTGCCGCCGAAAGTTCCGCCGCCAGAGCGGCCGCGGCCCGGAAGGCTGAACAGGAAAAAAAGCGCAAGATGCAGCGCAAATATCTGATCCGCCGCGTCGTTGTGGGGATCATTGTCCTCGCGGTGCTGGCGCTGCTGGTGTTCGGCGTTGTTAAACTTGCGAAGCGGGTATTCACCCCGAAACCCGTGGTAAAAAGCCCGGTCGTCAAAGAGCTCGTATGGGAAGCCGGCAGCGGATTCCCGGCGGCGGAACTGTTCCTGTCCGACACCGGCAAAGCCGAAAAAGAGAACGGCGCACAGATTGCGGTAGAGACAGACATGTCGCAGCTCAATTTCAACGTGCAGGGCGCCTACAAAGTAATGCTGCGGTACACCGGCGTTGACGGCGAAGAAACGCAGTACACCGCCACGATCAGAGTGGTAGATACGATACCGCCGCAGGGCGTTGCCGCCTCGAATCTGTGGACGTACGTGGGCGAGCCGTGCCCCGTTGCCGACTATATCGAATCGGTCAACGACGCCACCGACGTCGCGGTATCGCTGGTACGCGAACCCGACTACAACACTCCGGGCATCCAGACGGTAGAATTATTGCTGGAAGACCGCGGCGGCAACCAGACACGCCTCACCGCGCAGATCACCGTGCTGGAAAAACCGGCGGAATAACAGAGAAACACTTAATTAAACAACCGGCCGCACGGCCGCAGTGACTAAAGATAAATCAGGAGGAATCGCACATGGCTGCTAACCGAAACATGAAAAGCGGAAACGGACTCAAGGTCATGATCGTCGTAATGCTGGCGATCATCGTGGGGCTTATCGTTATAATTGCCAAAGTAAGCTCCGATAATAAAGTTGAAAGAAATAACAATACGGTCATCAGCGAGCCGTCGCAGGAACCCGGCGCTGTCACCGCCGCGCCCGCTACCGGTGACGCGGTCAGCACCGACGCGCCGCTTAACACCGACGGCCAGCCCGTCACGGAGGTTCCCGCCACGGAGGCGCCGACCCCCGTTCCGCCGACGGCCGTGCCGCCTTCAGAGCTTAAGCTTGTCGACTACACCGGCCACGTGGAACACATTTTCACGCACTCGCTGGTGGCGTTCCCCGAACTGGCGTACCCCACCGACTGCTCGGACGTGGACAAAGTGAAGAACACGTACTTTATCGACTGCATCACCGTGCCGGAGTTCAAGAAGATCCTGGACGCACTCTACAAGGACGGCTACATGCTGGTCAACCTCAACTACGTGTTCGAGATCGACGGCAACGGCGTGCCGCAGCTCAAGAAATCCTTCAAATTCCCTGAGGGCAAAAAACCGCTGGTGTTCTCCTTCGACGACACCAACTACTACAGCGCCAAGATGGGCAGAGGCATGATCGACAAGCTGATCCTAATTGACGGCAAAGTCGGTACGTACACGAAGCACAAGGACGGCACCGTAGTGCAGGGCTTTGACGAGGAGTATATCCCGATCCTCGACCGGTTCGTGGAAGAACATCCGGACTTTTCCTTCGAAGGCGCCAAAGGCATGATCTGCGTCACCGGTTTTGACGGCATCCTCGGCTACCGGACCCAGCGCGTGAGCGACGGCGACGGCCGCACCGAAGCGGACCGCAAGCGGGAGATCGAAGCGGTAAAACCCATTGTCCAGGCGCTGAAAGACACGGGCTGGTACTTTGCCAGCCACTCCTACAAGCACGGCGTTATGGAGAGATATTCCGAGGCCAACATGGAGGACTGCGCGTCCAAATTCTATGACGAGGTTATCCCGCTGATCGGCAAGACACAGATCTACGTGTATCCGTACGGCAGCTGGAAACGTTCTTCCGACGGCAAGACTTGCCCCGCGGTGCAGCGCGTGCTCAACAGCTACGGCTACAAGTACTTCTGCAGCGTCGGCGCCAACTGGTACGCCAAGAACCGCTCCGATCTGGGCAGCATAATACTGCAGGACCGCGCCAATATCGACGGCACCGCGTTCGTATGGTTCCAGGATATATTCAGCGTGGTGGAAGGCACGAACACGCCGCGTTTCCCCAGCATCAACTTCCGCGAGTTCTATGACGACGCCCGCAACATCGCCTACGACGACGCCGTGGCGGCGTACAAAGAGTGGAAGGGCAAATAAAATCCGTGGTTCATTGTGAGATGAGGATCAGTTACGGCCCGGCGGGCGGTCATGATGCCGCCTGCACATCCAGCGCCCCGTCTGCCGTGGCGCTGGGCTTTTTTGACGGGGTACACCTGGGGCACCGGCGCATACTGGACGCACTGGTATCCCGCGGCCGGGAACTGGGACTCAGGACCTGCGTGTACACTTTCGTCAACCAGCCCGCGGGTGTGTTTAGCGCCGGCGGCAATAAGCCCCTGCTGCTCTGCAGCAACCGCCTGAAGGCGGAATATATTGCAGAAGCCGGAGTCGGCGAATTGTGCTTCGATTGGTTCGACCGGAAGCTCAGCCGGCTGGCGCCCGAAGAATTCGTGCGCCGGATACTGGTGGAAAAATACCGTGTCCGGCTGGTCTGCGCGGGGGAGAACTACAGCTTCGGCGCGGGCGGCCGCGGAAACGCGGAACTGCTCAGGGCGCTGGGGGAGGCGAACGGCTTCGAGACGCTGGTATTGCCGCCGCTGTACGCTGAACTGGACGGCTGCAGTGTGACGGTGTCCAGTACGGTGCTGCGGCAATTGACCGCCGCCGGACAGTTCCGCGAATACGCGCGTCTGGCGGGACATCCGTTCCGGCTGGAAGGCACAGTTGTCCACGGCCGCGAAGTGGGGCGGACGATGGGCTTCCCGACGGCAAATATATTGCCCCCGCGCGGCATGGCGCTGCCCGCCGCCGGCGTGTACGCCACCCGCACCGCGATACGGGGGACAGACCTGATATTTAAGAGCATCACCAACGTGGGGCGCAATCCCACGTTTAAGGATACCGACGGCAGCGTGACGGTGGAAACGCACCTGCTGGATCACGACGGCGCGCTGTACGGCGCGGAACTGCGGCTGGATTTTCTGGAACGGATGCGCGGCGAAACGGTGTTTTCCGGTCCCGGGGCGCTCAGGGCGCAGCTTACGTCGGATGCCCGCAAAAGGGCGCAAATGGAGCTATAACGGAGGAGACGGCAATGGGATTATTGACGAAAGCGGCTATACTGCTGGCGGAAAAAGGCTGGGTGGAATTCCCGAACCTGTTCAAAAATCACGGGCTCAGGCTGAATATTGACGACGTCGTGTTTAAGCTGGGCAGTCTGGAAATACGCTGGTACGGCCTGCTGATCAGCGGCGTGGTGGTGCTGTGCATCTTTCTGGGGCTGCGGTCGTGCAAAAAGTACGGCATTGATCCCAACGACCTGCTGGACTACCTGATCTTTTCGCTGCCCGCGGCGGTGATCGGACTGCGCGTGTACTATGTGGCCTTCAACTTCGAGGAATACCGGGACAATATCTGGGATATTTTCGCCTTCTGGAAAGGCGGGCTGGCAATTTACGGCGGCATTATCGGCGCCGCGCTGGCGGTGTTCATCGTGGCAAAGGTCAAAAAGCAGAAAGTGCTCAAGATCCTCGACTTCCTGATCGGATATATCGCGCTGGGCCAGGCGGTCGGACGCTGGGGCAATTTCTTCAACCAGGAAGCGTTCGGCGGCCCCACCAAAATGCCCTGGGGCATGACCGGCGATAAGATCGAGATCTTCGTCCGTTCGCAGGGCTGGCAGACGGGCACGCTGGTGCATCCCACGTTCCTGTACGAGTCGCTGTGGTGTTTTGTGGTTTTCGCGGTGATAATGCTGTACCGCCGCAGTAAATTTAAGAAGGTTGACGGCGAGTGCCTGGCGCTGTACATGATCCTTTACGGCGTCGAGCGCATGATCGTAGAGGGGCTCCGGACGGACAGCCTGTACATCGGCAAGACCGGGATCCGCGTTTCGCAGCTGCTTTCCGCGATACTGGTTATCGTGGGCATCGCGCTGTTCATTGACTTTAAAGTGCGCTGGAAGAAGGCGGTGTACGAGGGGACCGCGGAAGGTGTTGACGCCGGCGAGAGCGGGTTTGCTGCCGCGCTGGAGGAAATGAAGACCGGCGAGGCTGATGCGGAAGACGCGGAGGCAGTCACCGACGCCGCGGACGATGCCGCGGAGGATGTCGCCGACGCCGTAGAAAAAGCCGAGACCGCCGGTTGACCGCGCCATGGCCCGATTCAGAAAAAGCAATTCACAGATCGTCAATAAAGACGAGCACCGTCTGTTCCGTGAGATATCCGTTACCAAACCGGTGGATTATCTCATGGAATTTGACTATTTTCTGCTGATCATTGCGCTGGCGATCACGGTCATAGGGCTGATCTACCTGGGCAGCGCTATGAGCAATATGTACGCGGACGGCGGCGCGTCGGCGATGAAGTCGCAGATCGTCGGCCTCGTCATCGGCGTGGTTCTGGCGCTGGTGCTGGCGTTTTTTGACTACGACCTGCTGAAAAAGATCACCTGGCCGTTTTTCGCGTTCAACGTGCTGCTGATGCTCAGCGTTTTCACACCGCTCGGCATCGAAGATTATGGCAGCCGGTCCTGGATCGGCATCGGCAGTTTCACATATCAGCCGTCCGAACTGATGAAGCTGGCAATGGTCCTGGTTATCGCCATCGAACTCGAAAAAGCGAAGGAGGAAGGCTTCAATTTCCGCCGCGTGCTGATCATTTCCGCCGCGTTTCTGGTGCCCCTCGGCCTGATCATCCTGCAGAAGGATATGGGTCAGGCGATGGTGCTGACCTTCGCGTTTTTAATGGTGTTGTTCGTGGGGCGGGCGAAGTGGTGGTATGTGTTGTCCGTGCTCGCGCTTGGCGGGGCGGCAATACCGTTCCTCTGGAAATTCTTCCTCAACGGCACGCGGCGGGCAAGGCTGTTTGCGTTTATTGACCCCGAAAAGTATCCGGATTACTCGCTCCAGCTGATCCGTTCGGAGACGGCGATCGGCTCGGGCGGCCTCACCGGCCAGGGCGTCGGGCAGGGGGCAATGAACAGCGGCAAAAAGATCCTGGTCAAAATGTCCGACTCGATCTTCGCCGTGATCGGCGAGGAGGGCGGCTTTATTATCGCCGCGCTGGTGGTAATATTGTTCGCGATCCTGCTGCTCCGGATGTGCTACATTTCGGCGCGGGCGCGGGACATGTTCGGCAAGTGTGTTGCCGCCGGCATCCTGGCGATGTTCCTGTTCAACATTTTTGAAAATATCGGCATGAACTTGGGCATAATGCCCATCACCGGCCTGCCGCTGCCGTTCATCAGCAAAGGCGGCAGCGCCATGATCACCAACTATATCTGTATCGGTCTGCTGTTGTCCGTGTCGCTGCGGCGGAAACGGGAGTTCTTCGAATAAAGCTGCGAACCGGGTGATGACGCCGCATTTCTGGGGAACGAAATGCTTTGCCATTCATCCGGCTTCGCAGGACGTGAAAAGAGGAAAGATGGATTGCTGAGAACCGGGTGATGGCGCCGCATTTCTGGGGAACGAAATGCTTTGCCATTCATCCGGCTTCGCAGGACCTCAACTTAAAACTTAAAACTTATAACTTTAAAAATTTTTCTGCGTTTTCGTGCAGTATCAGCCTGCGCTCCTCCGGCGTGAGCGGCAGTTTGTTGAAGCGCTCCATCTCGCCCCGGTGGTTCCACATGGGGGAGTCGGTGCCGAAGAACACGCGGGAGACGCCATGGGCGCGGATGATATTGACCGCCTGTTCCGGCGTCACGAACATCAGCGCGCTGGAGGTGTCAATGTACACCCGGGGGTTGCCGTAATTGACCGCGGCATCCACCCAGTCCCGGTACCCGCCGAGGTGGGCGGCAATTGCCACCAGCTTCGGAAACCGCTCCAGCACACGCGCCAGGCGCTTGGGACTCGAGAAATCGTACCGGTCGTCGCCGGTGTGGAACAGTATGGGCAGGCGGCCTTCCGCGGCTTCATAGATCGGGAACGCGCGCTCGTCGTCAATGTTGAACTTCTGAAAATCCGGGTGCAGCTTGATCCCGCGCAGTCCCAGCGACAGCATGCGGTCAATTTCCGCCGCCACATTTTCATAGTCCGGATGCAGTGACCCGAACCCGATGAACTCGGGGTGCAGTCCGGCTTCGCGGGCAACGAAATTGTTGATCGACTCCACCTGATGCGCGGTGGTGGCGGTGGAGCACACCAGGTATTTGCTCACGCCGACCGGCCGGCCGTCTGCGAGCAGATATTCGGACGTGCCTTTGTTCTGCATCGGTATATCGTAGAATGCGCCGATGGCGCTCACCGCTTTCTCCTCGATCTTATCGGGGAAGATGTGGCAGTGCATGTTGATGATGTTTTCGCGTTTCCGTCTTGCCATATTGCCCTCAATTCATTTGCCCTTTGCCCATTAATTTGCCATTTGCCATTTGCCATTTGCCATTTGCCATTATATTGTAATTGTCATCCCGTCCTGTGCCGGCGTGACCCCCAGCGGCGCCAGCTTTTTGACCAGCGTTTGATGATCCGTGTGCAGCGTCCGGGCCATGTGGGACGTGTAATAGCGCACATTGGGGGCGAAGCAGTCGTATTTCCGGAACATCCGGAGCATCAGTTCCAGCATTTCGATGGTGTTGTGCTCGAAGATGCGCCAGTCGTCCGTTGCCGGCTCGCCGCAAGTGTCTTCCAGGACCAGAACATTGACCGGGAGCGTCTTTATCACGTTCCAGGATTCGGTAGGGATCCATGCGCTGTCGCAGCCGTAGTACAGGATGCGGCGCTCCGGTTCCGTTTCTTCGATGATGTACAGGCGGGTGGTCTCGGCGCTGTCGTCGGTGGCGTGGTTGCTGCGTAAGGGGCGGACGGCGTAGCTGCCGATGCGGTACGGCTCCGGCATCCGGACAAACGTCTCGCGAAAGTCGATCTGCGCGGCCTTTTCGGGACCGAGCGTCCGTTCAAGTATGCGCAGACACGCCCGGTCGCCCCATAGCGTGCACGGCCTGCCGAAGCAGAGTTTCTCTACTGTTGCGGGACAAAAGTGGTCCGCGTGGGTATGGGTGACAATGATGTTTCGTACGCCGTCGAACATTTCCGGCCGGCCTGTGCTCCGGGCAAAGTGGAAAATGTGCGGTCCGGGGTCGATCAGCAGATCATCGTTCACTAATGCCGCCGAAAACCGCCGAAACTCTTTGTCCGGTTCGTACGCGTTGATGTCCCAGTCCGCCGCGCCGGTGCCCAAGAATGTCAATTTCATACTGCGCCGCCTCCGCTCTGACCGCCCGATGCGGTCAACGCAGACTATACCACCATCGGACGCCGCCCGTCAACATTTGCAATTTCCCGCCGTTTTTGTGTATAATCCGGGGCAGAGGAGGCGATCAGCTTGAAACGAACGAAACCGGTGAAAGTGCTGGCGATTTTATGTGCGGCGATGATGCTGCTCTGCGCGGCGTCGTGCGACAAACTGAAGCAGTTATACAACGGGATCAAAGATGAGATCGACGATCTGGCAAATCAGATCCAGGAAGAAGACGGCAGCGATGCCGGCAAGCGCGGCACGTACGATTTCGTTTCGCATGATATTGACGGAAACGAAGTAAAGTTGGCCGATTTTGCCTCCGCAAAAGTCATAATGCTCAATTACTGGGAGCCCTGGTGCCCGCCCTGCATCCGCGAGCTGCCCGAGCTGGAAAAGCTCTATGAGGCGTACAAGGACAAAGGTCTGGTCATCGTCGGCGTGTTCGAATCCACGGATATGGATGCCGACGCGCGCCGGCTGATCAGTCAGAACGGGCTCACGTACCCGATCGTACGCTACGAAGATGCGCTCAAGAATTACAGCGCCTCCGCGGTGCCCACGACGCTGTTCGTGGACGCGAGCGGCAATCTGCTCGCCAAAGAAGTAGTCGGCGCCAACGACTACGACGGCTGGAAAGCGCTCGTTGACAGCCTGCTGGGCTGAGGCCTGCCATGAAGACGCGGGCGGACCGGAAGCCGGAAGACGGCAATAAAAAGCGGATCGTGCGGATCGTTGTCCCCGCGCTGCTGATCGCGGCGGCGCTGGCGTTGATTGCCGTCGGCATCGCGTCAAAGCAGCTCACCGCCGTCTGGAGCAAGGCGGCCAAACTGTGTCTGGAGTGTGTGGGAATTGGCTAGGGGAAAGTCGCGCAGAACTGAACTCGGGTCTGTCCCCCGTACAAAACACCGCCCTGCAGCGTTTTTTCAGCGTTACCGCCTGGTGTTTCAGGGCCTCGCCGCGCTCATTCAGAACGCAAATATCAAAGGCTTCTTCACCGGCAAGCCCTTTACCGGCGCCTCCAAAGCCGTGTGCGTGCCCGGACTCAACTGCTACTCCTGTCCCGGCGCAGTCGGCGCGTGCCCGATCGGTTCGCTGCAGAGCTTCCTTAATTCCAAGAAATTCCGGTTTCCGTACTATGTGCTGGGGCTGCTGATCTTCTTCGGCGCGCTGCTGGGCCGCGCGGTGTGCGGTTTCCTGTGCCCCTTCGGCCTGCTGCAGGATCTCATCCATAAGATTCCGTTTTTCAAGAAGATCCGCACGTTCAAAGGCGACCGGCTGCTGCGCAAACTGAAATACGCGGTGCTGATCGTGACGGTGATCGTATTGCCGCTCATTTTCAAACTGGTGCCGGTATTCTGCAAATACATCTGTCCGTCGGGGACAATGTCCGGCCTGCTCGTGGGCATCGCGGACTCGTCCATTGGCCGGCTGTTCGGCGGTCAATTCATGTGGAAACTCTGCATCCTCGGCATCATCGTGCTGCTCTCGCTCTTGATCTACCGGCCGTTCTGCAAATACCTGTGCCCGCTGGGAGCGTTTTATGCGCCCTTCAACAAGATCTCCGCCGTACGGCTGGACGTGGACAATACCAAATGCGTCTCCTGCGGCGCCTGCGCGAGGGCGTGCGGCATGGGCGTTGACCCCACAATAAGCCCGGACGACACCGAGTGCATTCGCTGCGGCGAGTGTGCGCTCCATTGCCCCCGGTCCGCGATCCGCATCGGTTTCGGCGCGCCGCTAAAGCGCACGATCGCGGACAATGCCGAAGGAAAAGAACCGCTCGGCAGCAAAGTGATCATACTGGGTCCGTCCGGCAGCGGCAAGAGCACGTTCGCCCGCCGGCTGCACGCGTTGACCGGCCTTGCTCTATACCATCTGGACAACATCTGGTGGAGACCCGACCGGACGCACATATCCCGCGAGGAGTTTGACGCGGAACTGGCCAAACTGCTGGAGGGGGAGAAGTGGATCATCGACGGCGACTACAGCCGGACGTACGAGCCCCGGATCGCCGCCTGCGACACCGTGTTTTTACTGGATTACAGCGAGGAGCAGTGCCTGGACGGCATTAAGGCGCGCGTGGGCAAAACGCGGAGCGATATACCCTGGACCGAGCAGGAGCTTGACCCCGAGCTGGTGGAGGACATCCGCAATTACGGCTCGGTCAAACGCCCGGTCCTTTATTCGCTGCTCCGAAAGTATTCGGACAAACGGATCATCGTCTTCAAAACGCGGGCAGAGTCTGAGGATTGGATCTCAAAAGTGTAAACTGATTTTGTATGCGTATTGCTTGACATTTGCAAGCAAAAGATGTATAATATTGTCGAAATCGGAAAGGATGGTGACTATTATGGCAAATACTGCAGCTGTTTATGCACGTATCGATCCCAAATTGAAAAGCGATGCGGAGGAGATCCTATCAGAGCTCGGCTTAACGCCGTCATCTGTCGTGCAGATGCTTTACAGTCAAATCAGGCTTACCAGAAGTGTGCCTTTTGAAATCAAACTGCCTCCGCGGGCGCCGGTTTCTGTTGCAGATTTAACGAACGAACAATTATCCGCAGAATTGCAAAAGGGCGTGGATTCGATAAAAGCGGGGAAAGTCCATTCGGCAGAAGAAGTTGACGCTATTTTGCGGAAGGAGTTTGGGATCTGATGGAGAGTTATCAAGTCCTTTATTCTGATGAAGCACTCGATGATCTGCGAGAGATCTACTCTTATATTGCTTTTGTGTTGAAAGAACCGCTCGTAGCGACAAGGCTTATTCAGCGTATACGAAAAGAAATCCAAACGCTTGGCCTTTTTCCGGATAAGTATCACGTTGTGACTATTGAGACAATGCGTTTGCTGGGCATGCGGCAAAAAACGGTCGGTAATTTTGTGATTTTTTATCTGACCGATGACAATAACCGGGCCGTCAACATTGTCCGCGTACTCTACGGAAGACGCAATTTAAACGAGATAATTAAATAGTCCGGTTTGCATATTTAAACTGAAAATGATACAATATTGGACATCCCGGACCGCCCGGAAACGGCCGGCGGACGGGTGTATATGACCGGGGAGGGACCCTTGATATGGCTGAAAAAAACAAGACTTATTACATCACGACACCGATCTATTATCCCAGCGGGAACATGCATATAGGACATTCGTATACGACCGTCGCCGCCGACGCGGAAGCCAGGTACAGACGCCTTAAAGGGTACGACGTGATGTTCCTCACCGGTACGGACGAACACGGGCAGAAGATACAGCGCAAAGCCGCGGAAAAAGGCGTCACGCCGAAGGAGTACGTGGACGAGATCGTTGCCAATACCAAAGAGCTCTGGAAGCTGATGAACGTCACCAACGACCGGT